>Ga0180438_10006825_pt1 | contig 15286 bp, 16 predicted proteins | sample SS_ome_12_FD_132455 | JGI IMG/M metagenome (GOLD analysis project Ga0180438, IMG submission 132455) | Hypersaline lake sediment archaeal communities from the Salton Sea, California, USA - SS_3_D_2 metaG | ecosystem: Environmental > Aquatic > Non-marine Saline and Alkaline > Hypersaline >...
GCCGGATACGAGGAAGCGATAGCTGCCGCCAAGCGCCATGGGATCAAGATTCCCATGATGAAGTAGTCGGCATCCGCCCCGTTACGAGATCATCCAGCGGGATAGTCGCGCGACGGCTGCCATGCGAGGGACACAAAGGAATAGCTACGTGGCAGAGTATAGTCTGGCCATTCACAGCGCAAACCAGCTTCTGACCATCGCCTCGCCGGAGGAGCCAAGGCGCGGCCCAGCCATGCAGAAGCTGAATCTCATCCAGGACGGAGCCGTGGCGATCCAGGGCGATCGCATCATCATGGTGGGCCCCACAGACAAGATCCTCTCCGGGGCAGGAACCGGAACCACTCTGATAGACGCTTCCGACAAGGTTGTGATGCCGGGCTTCGTAGACCCCCACACCCACGTCGTCTTCGCTGGGGATCGCGCCTCGGAGTTCGAGAAACGCCTCCAGGGGACCTCATATATGGAGATCCTGTCCGCCGGGGGTGGGATCATGAACACCGTCCGCGCCACGAGGGCGGCCACCCTGGAAGAGATCGTGGATCAGAGTCGAGCGCGACTGGACAGCATGCTGGCCCTCGGAACCACCACGGTGGAAGCCAAAACCGGCTATGGCCTGGATACCGAAAACGAGCTGAAGATGCTGGAGGCCATCCGCCTGCTGGACGAAGCCCATCCTGTGGACCTGGTGCCCACCTTCCTCGGCGCTCACTCGATTCCCGCTGAGTACAAGGGACGAGGAGAGGAATTCACCAACCTGGTCGTGGAAGATATGCTGCCAGCCGTGAAGGCAAGGGGCTATGGCACAGAAGACTCACCGCTCTTCTGTGACGTGTTCTGCGAAGAGGGGGCCTTCTCCGTGGAGCAAAGCCGCCGGATCTTGGAGAGCGCAAAGGGCCTGGGCATGAAGCTCAAGATCCACACCGACGAGTTCAAATCCCTGGGCGGAACCTCTCTGGCAGTGGAGCTCGGGGCCACCTCTGCCGACCACCTGGCCTGCACAACGGACGAGGAGATAGAGCTGCTTGGCCAGTCGAACACCATCGGCGTACTCCTACCGGGAACGCCCTTCGGATTGGCGGAGGACCACTACTCCCCGGCCCGGAAGATGATAGAGTCAGGGGTAGCTGTGGCTCTGGCCACGGATCTCAACCCCGGCACCTGCTACTGCGAGTCCATGCCCTTCATCATGGCCCTCGCCTCCCGGCAGATGGGGATGACTCCGGCGGAGACCATCGTGGCCTCTACCATCAACGCAGCCCATGCGGCGGGCCTGGGGCGTGAGGTGGGAAGCCTGGAGGTCGGGAAGAAAGCGGACCTGCTCATCCTGGACATCCCCGACTATCGCCACCTGACCTACCGCTTCGGCACCAACCCAGTACGATCCGTAATCAAGGCAGGACGTGTAGTCAAATAGCGAAAGCGAGGCGCCCCATTGGAGACCTACCCCATACCTGATGCGGAAAAGGCCAAGATGCTGCGCAAGCTGGCCATCTTTTGGGACGGCCAGTGGTTCCTGCACAGCGTGGAGAGGTTCGGCCTGGAAGCGGCCATCGACCTGAATGCGGAGGTGCGCGGGGCCTTCGGGCGCATCGAGATGCGCACCGTGCTCAAGGCCTTGGGGAAGAAACACGCTGACGACCTTGCTGACGCCATCAGAATCATCGCCACCCACGTGGATCTGCTTCTCGGCGCGGGAGTTAGGGTTGCCTACGAGGTGAGCGACGAAGAAGCGCGCATCGTCGTCAGGCGCTGCGCCGTCTTCGAGGGAGCCAAGAGAGCCAATCTCCCTCGACGAGACCAGGCGTGCATCGCGTGCTCCAACGCGTGGGATGCCTGGTTGCAGGCTCTGCTCCCCCAGTCAATGATCGCCATCCAGTGCCAGCAGCGCCAAGGTATAGGGGATCCCATCTGCGAATTCCTTGTCGCGGAGGGGCCGTAGGCCTTGCAGTCCACGGCTCAGTGTAGTATAATCTTCTGTGAGCTGGAAAGGGCGCGGTGGACGTAGCTCAATAGGCAGAGCACTGGACTGTGGATCCTGAGGTTGCGGGTTCGATTCCCGTCGTCCACCCCATAGCCAGCAAGAGGAGCCACGGGTAGTCGACCTGGGCTCCTCTTTTGCACTCCGAGGCCCAGTGTGGGAGCCTTAGTGGACGTGCACACGAGCCGAGAGAGGAGAGGAAATGAGCGACGAATCAAAGGATGAACCAGACCATGGTAACCTGCTGCTCATAGACGGACGGACTCTCTCCATCGAGGATGTGGAGGACGTCGCCCGTAACCTCCGCCAGGCCAAGCTGTCTCCACAGGCGGTGGACAAGGTTGAGCGTTGCAGAGCGTGGGTCGACACGGTTGTTGAGGAACAGAAACTGCGGGTCTACGGACTCACCACCGGCTACGGCTCCCTGGCCGAGGTGAGCATCCCTCCCGAAGACGTGGAGGCCCTGGCACGCAATATGATCATGAGCCACTCTGCAGGCGTAGGCGAGCCACTGGACGAGGAAGTGGTGAGAGCGACCATGCTGATCAGGGCCAATACACTGGCCAAAGGCAATTCAGGCATCCGGCTGGAGGTTCTGGAAACCCTGCTGGCCATGCTCAACGCAGGTGTACACCCCGTGATCCCACAGAAAGGTTCCGTGGGCGCCAGCGGGGATCTGGCGCCCCTTTCTCATCTGGCGCTGGCGCTCAGCAAAGGCACAGACGGCGGTGAAGTCATCTACCAGGGTCGCCGCATGAAAGCCGAAGAGGCCATGAGCAAAGCAGGCATCGACCAGGTGGCACTCAAGGCCAAGGACGGATTGGCCCTCAACAACGGCGCCACGGTCAGTGCTGCCCTGGCTGCTCTGGCCCTGTACGACGCGGAGACACTCATTAAGAACGCGGAAATAGCCCTGGCGATGAGTCTGGAGGCCATGCGCGGCGCGTCAGACGCCTTCCACGAGAGTATACACGCGGCTCGTGGACACGATGGACAGATCAGATGCGCGGCGAACGTCAGACGCCTGATGCAAGGCAGCGAACTCGTGGACTCGACAGACAGGATTCAGGACGCCTACTCGCTCCGCTGTGCGCCGCAGGTGATCGGTGCCGTGCGCGACGTCCTGGCCTTCGTCAGGCTCGCAGTCAGCACCGAGATCAACGCGGCGACGGACAACCCTCTGATCTTCCTCGACCTGCCAGAAACAAGGCCAAACAAGGCCATCTCTGGCGGCAATTTCCATGGCGAACCTTTGGCTCTGGCCATGGACGCACTGAGTATGGCAGTAGCTGAACTGGGAAGCATCTCGGAGCGTAGGGTGTTCCGGCTGCTCGACAACACACTCAGTGCGGGCCTTCCTGCCATGTTGGTGGAAGACAGCGGCCTTCACAGCGGACTTATGCTCACCCAGTACACCGCCGCGGCTCTGGTCTCGGACAACAAGACTCTCGCTCACCCCGATAGTGTGGATTCGATCCCCACGTGCGCCAACCAGGAAGACCACGTGAGCATGAGCACCAACGCAGCAAGGCACGCCAGGGAGATAGTGAAGAACGTGGAGCAAATCATCGGCATTGAGATGCTGTGCGCGGCGCAGGCCCTCGATTTCAGACGGGAGGGTTTGGAGTACAGCACAGTCGAGTGGGAGGAGGATGAAGCCCTCCGAAGACACACCAAGGTAGCGGAGTACGAACTGAAGAAAGGGAAAAAGGTCGCCGAAGCCCTTCCGGGCACGGGGACCGAGGCCGCCTATCGGACCATCAGGCGGCGGATCAGGCACATCAGTCAAGACCGACCAGTCTATCCCGACCTTCAGGTCATTGCCGACATGGTCCACAGTGGCGAGATCGTCAAAGCTGTGGAAGCAGCCCTGGGGGGGGCTCTCCTGGGGGCAGCGGAGATGGTGGTGAGACCCCTCTAGCGACCAGTCTCGTGCTACTCCGCAAGCCATGCAGACACGAATCGGGGCAAGACAAGAAAGGGTGATACATAGTGGCAGCGACAATAAAACCCAGACTCCCCAGAGGCATGAGAGACATCCTCCCCCAGCAGATGATCCATCGTCAGTACGTGATGGACGTCATCCGGGAGATTTTCGAGCGCTTCGGATACGAGCCTCTCTCCACGCCTTCTGTCGAGTTGCGTGAGACGCTGACCGGCAAGTACGGGCCTGATGCCGAGCGCATGATGTACCACGTCTCGCGCAAGGGTGGCAAGGAGAACCTTGCCCTGCGATACGATCTGTCAGTGCCCCTTTCCCGGGTCGTGGCCATGCACAGAGACCTCCACAAGCCATTCAAGCGCTACCAAATGTCCCCGGTCTGGAGGGGCGAGCGGCCAGGCAAAGGGCGATACCGCGAGTTCTACCAGTGTGATGTGGACACGGTGGGCACTTCCACGGTGCTCGCCGATGCGGAGCTGCTCATGATCACCCACGACATCCTGGACCGACTCGGCTTCAGGGAATTCGTGATGAAGATCAACAACCGCAAGATCCTCACCGGAATCGGGCAGTTCGCCGGCGTTCCGGATGATTTGCTGGGCGGGCTCTATCGCTCTATCGACAAGCTGGACAAGATTGGACTGGAGGGCGTGAGGGAAGAACTGAGCGCCAATGAGATACCTGCGGAGGCCATTGGGCGGCTTCTGGAGCTGTTGCAGGTGACGGGCGACAGCGAAGCCGTCTTGCAGGAACTAGAAGAGCGCCTCGGCGACTTTCCCGCAGCCCTGGAGGGCATAGAAGAGCTACAGGAAGTACTCGCCTACCTGACCGACATGGGAATCCCCCCCGATAGGTATCAAGTCGATTTCGCCATGGTCAGAGGGCTGGACTATTACACCGGCCCCATCTTCGAGACAGTGGTGGAGGAGCCGCGGGTGGGCAGTATCTGCGGCGGCGGACGCTACGACGAACTGATCGGCACGTTCAGCGACACCAGCTTTCCAGCCACCGGGATCAGCTTCGGCATCGAACGCATCATCGACGTCATGGCAGAGTTGCACATGTTCCCCCCCGAGGTGGGGGTGACGAAGACTCAGGTGCTGGTGACCATCTTCGATGAGGCGCACGTTGGCACTTCTCTCCAGGTGAGCAATGAGCTACGTAGTGGCGGCCTCAACACGGAGCAGTATTTCGAGAACGACCCCCTGGGAGATCAGATACGCTACGCCCTGAAAAGAGGGATTCCCTACGTGATCATCGTGGGCCCGGATGAAGCCACCGCTGGCAAAGTCACCATTCGCAACCTGGCTCTGAAGGAGCAGCGCCTGGTTGACCGAGACACGATGGTGGATCATATCGAAGACTGGGAGGGCAACAGGCAAGAATGAGTGGCATCGAGGGTGTGATCTTCGATCTGGGGAACACACTGATGTATCTGGACAATGGATGGGAAGTGGTCAGGCGCCGCGGAGTGCGCGACCTGGCCAACTTCCTCTTGAAGCAAGGATTGGTCATTGATCCCTCCGAGTTTGCGGAAGGGTACCTCTCCCTGCGCTCGACTCTCTACGCCAAGGCCGTTGAGGATCAGGTGGAACGCACCACCGAGGATTCCCTGAAGACCTTTCTGACCGAGTCGGGCTACCCCGACGTGGCCTCCGATCTGATAGAAGAGGCGGTGCGTGTCTTCTTTGCCTTCGAAGAGGAGCAGTGGACACCCTATCCTCAGGCCGAGACCACCCTACGCCAGCTGTCGGAACGCGGCTACAGGCTGGCTCTTATCTCCAACGCCACCGATGATCGCCTGATACAGGGCTTGTCAGAAAGATCGGGTTTCAGCAAGTGGTTCGACATCAGTCTCACTTCAGCAGGGGTGGGCCTGCGCAAGCCGCATCCTGGGATATTCGAGAAGGTGCTGAACCAGTGGAGCTTCCCTCCTTCAAGAGTGGTAATGATCGGCGATACGCTACGGTTCGATGTCCTAGGCGCCCATCGATCCGGGCTGAAGGGCATCCTGGCCGCCTGGGACCTATATCCCGATTACGATGCAGGGGCGGACAATGTGGTGCCCGATGCCACCGTCGAGAGCCTGCCACAGGTCATAGAGGCAATTGCAGCCTTCGAGCAGCAGCCATCGCCGGGGCCGGGATAGCGACATGAACATCAAAGCAGTGATCTTCGACCTGGGGGGAGTTCTGGTGCGAACCGAATTCCCAGAAGTGCGCAGGCGGCTGGAGCGGCGGCTTGGGTTCAGCCCAGGCACCATAGATCGCACCGTCTGGGGAGGTGAGGATTGGGAGCTGGCGCAGTCGGGTGCCCTATCCTACGAGGAGTACTGGGCTCGAGTCGGGCCCCAGCTAGGCCTCTCAACTGCACAGGAGGTATCAGACTTCCGTCGAGAGTACTTCTCTGGCGACCGTGTGGACCAAGAACTGGTGCACCTCATTGAACAACTGAGAACCCGCTACAAGATCGGTCTGCTCAGCAACGCTCCCGACAGGCTGGACACCTGGCTGGAGAACGACTGGCGTATCGCTCACCTCTTCGACGCCATCGTTTACTCGGGCAAGGTGGGAATGACGAAGCCAGATCCCAGGATATACCACCTCATTCTTGAGGAACTCGCAGTGCAGCCCGCCGAAGCACTCTTCGTGGATGATTACCCTCGCAACGTAGAGGCCGCCCTCGCCCTGGGCATGAGGGCCATTCGCTTCACCGGTACCAGTGCCCTGCGAGAGGACCTGCAGCAACATCTGAAGTGGGATGCGGGGACTGAGTCTCCTTGAAGATCGACCTCCACGTGCACACCTGCTATTCAGATGACTCTTGGGTTGCCCTGGAGGCCATCGCCGAAGCCGTCGTGAAGAGCCCTGTCGATGCCATCGCCGTCCTGGATCACAATGAAATAGAAGGTGCCTTCCGTCTGGCGGAAATGGCATCATTCCCCATCTTCATCGGTGAGGAGATCGCGACCCAAGAGGGCGAGATTGCAGGACTATTCCTCAACGAGTGGATACCGCCGGGCCTCTCCATGCGAGATACAGTGGTCCGCATCAAGGCGCAAGGGGGGCTGGTCTACGTCCCTCATCCCCTTGCTCGCGACGTGCCCACCGCCATCGGGAGCCACAACCTCGAAGCCATCATCGACGAAGTGGACATCATCGAGGGATTCAACGCCCGTATCCTGTGGAGACGAGACAACGTCGCCGCTCAGGATTTCGCCCACCGGTGGGGCATCCCCTTGGCCGCCGGTAGCGACGCCCACTTCGCCAGGGAGATAGGGCGAGCCGGAGTTGAAATCGATCCCTTCGACGGTCCTGAAGAATTCCTGCAAAGCCTGAGCACTGGCCGTCTATTCGGGCACCGCACGCCGTATCTGTTCAGCCTGGTCACCTGTGGACTGTGGTACGTCGACAGGTTTCGGGACATACTTGGACGAGTCTCGCCTTGGAGCGCCGTCCCCAAGGAGTAGCCGCGAGCCTGAACGCTCTTCCCATCAGCACTTGGGTCAATGCTCCGTCTGCCATCCCAACCGTGCAGCTCCAAGGAGAGTTAGCCCCAGCTGTGGATGGCTGTTGCACACAGCCATTTGACTTGAGCAAGCACGGATACTATAATCAAGCTACAAACCCATTGGATTATGGTAGCTTCGTTTTATGGAATTCGAACGTGTCCTGGACGAAATCGGCGACGAGAGCGGGCCGCTCCCGCACGCTAGACTATACATGCTCTCGGATCTCAGCCCGGAAGAGTTGCGCCTATTCGCAGAGCGCTGGGCTTTTTTCGGCACCGCACGTAGACGTCACATCGTAGACGCGCTGGTCGAGATAGCCGAAGCGAATTTTGCAGTGGACTTCAGCGGCATCTTCCGGTTCGCCCTCCGCGATGAAGATGCGGAAGTCCGCGCCCACGCCATTGACGGGCTATGGGAGGACCGGCACCCCGGCCTGCTGGACACTCTGGTTGAGATGCTCTCCTCAGATCCCTCCATTCTGGTACGTGCCGCCGCTGCGGCTGGTCTGGGCCGGTTCGTGCTGATGAGCGAACTGGAGGAACTGGAGGAGGGACAGGGCCACAGAGTTGTGGAGGCTCTGTGGAGGGTTATTGACGACCCCAACGAGGCACTTGAACCCCAAAGGCGGGCCGTGGAATCGATAAGCTACTCGGGGAGCGAGGGCGTACGGGACGTGATCGAGAAGGCCTACTGCCACTCTTCGGATGCGATGCGCGTCAGCGCCGTCTATTCGATGGGCCGGAGCGCCGACTCGGTCTGGGGGACCACGGTCATTGAGGAACTGAGAAGCGCCAACCCTGAGATGCGTTTTGAGGCTGCCAGAGCGTGCGGCGAACTGGAGCTCACGGAAGCGGTGCCCGCTTTGATAGGACTGATTGCCGATATGGATAGAGAGGTACAGCAGGCCGCCATCTCCGCCCTGGGCAAGATAGGCGGCGAAGAATCACGCCGGGCGTTGCGGATCTGCTGTGAGAGCGAAGATGAAGTCATCGCCGCAGCAGGCGAAGACGCTCTGGGCGAACTCGAACTCACCGCTGGCTTCTTCGACGCACTCCCTAATGAGGAAAAGGTCTAGCGGGTACAAGGATGATCCTGCTAAGCGTACTCATCAACATCGTCCTTCCCGTCTTCTTGATCATGGGTGCAGGGTTTGTGGCTGCCCGCACGATGTCCCTGAACGCCCGGACCCTGTCTCGTGTTTCCCTCTACATCCTGGGACCTGCGCTCGTTTTCTCTAAGCTGGTGGAGACCAGGGTCACCGGCACTGACCTTGCGCAGATCGTCGCTTTCACCGTAGTGGGGACCCTCCTGGTCCTGGCGCTGTCGTGGGCGGTGGCCAGGCTGCAACGTCTCGATCGATCGACTGAGAGCGCGTTTATGCTCAGCTGCACTTTCGTCAACTCTGGCAACTACGGACTGCCCCTCGTCCTCTTTGCCTTCGGGCAATCGGGGCTGGAGCGCGCTCTGATCTATTTCGTCACGACTGCGTTCATGGTGAATACTCTGGCAGTCTTCATCGCCTCCAGGGGCAAAGCGAAGGGCAGCACCGCGCTCCTCAACATCTTCAAGATCCCTATGATCTATGCCATTGCCATCGCTTTTGCCGTCAGGGCAATCGGGCTGGCGGTACCCGAGTTCCTCTCCAGGCCACTGGGGATGGCCGGAGAGGCGGCCATCCCGGTCATGCTGCTCCTGGTGGGCATCCAGCTGGCGAGAGCTTCGTTTGGCAAGCAGCTTCGCCTGATCTGCACGGCGACCGCGGTGAAGCTGATCGGTGGAGCGGCGGTGGGCGTGGCGCTTGCCGCGGCGATGGGCCTTGGAGGAATCACCGCGCAGACCTGCATCGTAGAGCACAGCACTCCCACTGGTGTGATGGCCAGTATTCTGGCCCTGGAATTTGGCACCGAGCCCGAGTTGGTGACAGGCGTGATCTTCGCCTCCACGCTGGCGAGCCTCGCCACGATGACAGTGCTGGTGGCTCTGATAAGTCAGTAGGAGGGCCTCGTGTCTCAGGGCGAGAAGACCGTGTGCTTCGATCTGGAGACCCAAAGGACCTTCAATGAGGTTGGGGGGCGACACAACCTCGATCAGCTGGGCTTGGCCGCGGCGGTCATCTACGACTCGGTACGTGGTGAATACCTGGCCTACACGGAAAACCAGGCACGCCAACTGGTGCAGGCCCTGTCAGAAGCGGATCTGGTAGTGGGCTTCAATCTGGTGGGCTTCGACTACCCGGTTCTGCAACCCTACACAGACTACCCCCTGCAGACTCTGCCGAGCGTGGACATGCTGCAGCACGTTCATCGGGTGTTGGGATTCCGCCTCCCGCTGAGCACACTGACGGATGCCACCCTGGGCGTCGCCAAATCCGCAGACGGGCTCCAGTCCGTCCGCTGGTTTCGCGAAGGAGAGCTCGAGAAGGTGATCGACTACTGCCAGCGCGATGTAGAGATCACCTGGAGGCTGTACGAGTACGGCCATCAGCGCGGCCACGTCCTCTACTGGGACCGTCGAGGCCAGATGCAGAAGGTACTCGTCAACTGGTAGCGATACCCGCTGGCCGAGCATGACGGAGTCACTGCCCACGCCTGGCACCCCACCACCCAGTCCATCCTGAGAGACCCACATCCACCATCTATGCAGTTGAGGGCAAGTGTCGGGCTGAACCTTGTCAAACGGAGAGCGCGCCAACTATCGCCAAGAGACCGGGAGTCTGGTATAATAGCCCGGATGGGGATTATGAGATGCGCGAGTTTGAAGCAGCCTACGTGAAACTGCCGCGCGCCGGTGCGCTCCGGCAGCGGGCCGAAGAGGCCCGGGCCACCCTGGAAGAATGCCGGCTTTGCGGCCGGGAGTGTGGTGCGAACCGCTTGGAGACGACCAAGGGCGCGGCATGCCGAACTGGCTCCAAGGCGATTGTGTCCAGCTTCAATGCTCACTTTGGCGAAGAAGACCCTCTCGTCGGCCAGCACGGGTCGGGCACCATATTCTTCGCCAACTGCAATCTCAAGTGCCAGTTCTGCCAGAACTACGAGATCAGTCAGATGGGCGAGGGCAGAGAAGTGGAGCCCCACGAACTGGCGGCCATGATGTTGCAGCTACAGAGCCGGGGCTGTCACAACATCAACTTCGTCAGCCCCACGCACGTTGTACCTCAGATCCTTGAAGCACTGCTCATCGCGACGGAGAAGGGCCTTCGGGTTCCGCTGGTCTACAACACAGGGGGGTTTGACGGGCCTGAGGCTTTGCGCCTCATGGACGGCATTATCGATATCTATATGCCTGATATGAAGTACGCTGATGCAGAGGTGGGCCGCAGACTCTCCAAAGTTCAGGACTATCCCAGCGTCAACCAGGCTGGCGTCAAGGAGATGCACCGTCAGGTCGGAGACCTGACCTTGGACGAACGGGGCATCGCCCTACGAGGACTGCTGGTCCGCCACCTGGTGCTGCCAGACGGCCTGGCCGGTACTGAGGAGATTGTCCAATTCCTCGCCCAACATATCTCCCGAGACACATATCTCAACGTCATGGGGCAGTACCGGCCCACTTACAGGGCCCATGAGTATCAAGAGATCAACCGCCGTCCCAGTCCAGAGGAACTGGAAGGAGCCGTGACCCTTGCCCTTGATGCTGGCCTGACCCGCCTGGATGAGAGAAGAGCCCGTCTGGTCTGGCTGCTCAGATAGGCAGGAATGAATGATGTCCGAACTCGTGCGACTGTCTGCCATAGTACACGGAAGGGTGCAAGGGGTGTTCTTCCGCGATTTCACTCGCGGACAGGCTATCTCCCTGGGCCTCACAGGCTACGTGCGCAACCTCCCCGACGGAACCGTGCAGATGGTGGCCGAGGGTCCCAGAGGATCTCTGGACACATTGCTGGAACAGATAAGGATTGGCCCTCCCAGGGCACGGGTGGACAAAGTCGATTTCCAGTGGGACGTTCACAGCGGCGAATTCGACCACTTCGAGGTGCGCTATAGATGAGTAGAGATCCTAAGAGGATGGCCTGGCTGGTACTTCTAGCGGCCTTCGCCATCAACTGCATTCTGGTCGTAAGCATCCCACTGCTCATACGCTGGTATCTGATCAACGCCACGACGAGTCACGAAGCCACGCTTGAGGTGATCATGGGCACCGTGCTCGTCTGGGAGCCGGGGCAGAACACCCCCAGCGGCGTGACCAGCAGCACGGCCGTCCCTGAGGGCAGCAGGATACGCACAGACTCCTCATCCAGGGCCTTTCTCACCCTCTTCGACAACAGCACGGTCACCCTCTCTTTCGACACCGAGGCCAGGTTGGCCGCCATGAGCTCGCCTCGCTACCGTTTCAGCAACAGGCCACACGCTCTCCGCCTGGACATGGTCCACGGCCAGGCGAACATCGGGGTTGCTGTGCCCGTCGAAGGACCGCGGGAGTTCCGAGCTACATCTCCTCACATGACCGCGGAGCTCAAGGAGGGAAGCTATTCCCTCAAGGTGACCAGCGACAGCAGCCGCACGATTGTACACTTGGGCCAAGCCGAGGTCACCGCCCAGGGCATGAGTGTCACTCTGGGCCAGCGGCAACGGACCACAGTCGAAGAGGGGCAGCCGCCAGCGGAGCCGGTGGCTGCACCTCAGAATCTCCTGGTGAACGGGAGTTTTGTAGATGACCTGTCGGTGGGATGGCAAGCCTACAATGAACAGGGGGGAGACGGCGGCGACATCGATGGCCAGATCTCATTGATAGAGCTTCCCGGCACCACGTCGCGCGCCGTAAGATTCTACCGCAGAGGAAGTATGGGCAACCACTGCGAGACAGTTATCAGGCAGGAGTTGAACGAGGAGATCTCCGATCTAGCCACCTCTATCAGCTTCTACCTCAAGGTGAGACTATTGAACCAGAGTTTGTCAGGTGGAGGCTATCTTAGTTCCGAGTATCCCCTCATGATCAGGCTGGAGTACGAGGACATCTACGGTAGCGAGGGCCATTGGACTCACGGCTTCTACTACCAGAATCAGGATAACAACCCCACGATGTATGGAGAGAGGATAGCCCACGACGTCTGGGTTGACTATTCCAGCGGCAACGCCCTGGAGAGCATCTACCCCCGGCCGGCGCGGCTGAAATCGCTGCTGGTCTACGCGTCGGGCTGGGACTACGAGAGTTTGGTCACCGATATCAGCCTGGTCGTAGAGTAGAGAGTCCCGTGACCGAAACCATCACCAAAGAGTGGATCGAAGAGCGCCGAGCCCACAACTATCGTCGTACGCCCCACCGCCGACTTGAGACTCCCGAGGAAGCCCTAACCTTCGTGAACAACGTAGGCTTCTGCCACTTCTGGCCCAACAAGGGAGCGGAACTACCCAACCTCTTTCATGCCATCGCTGGGCGTGTGCGTCCTGTACCTATGGAACACGACGACCCTGACATGCAGAAGTGTTGGCGCTGGAAAGACCAGGCCCTGGACAAACGCCAGTGGTACTACGGAAAACTGCTGCGCAAGAGAGCAACCCTCGTCTCCCTTGAGCTGCTCCCCACATTCTATGCCTGCAGTGAGAACCTGGGCAGCCTGGACGACTATCTGGATGAGTACCGCGCAGGCTTGATGACCGCGGAGGCCAAGTGGATCTACGAGGCCTTGCTGGAACACGGCCCCCTGGACACCATCCAGCTGCGTCAGAATGCGGGCCTCAGCAGCGGGAAGGCCAAGTCCCGCTTCGACCGTGGATTGGTCGAACTTCAGGCGGGCCTCAAGGTCATCCCCGTTGGAGTCGCCAGAGTGGGACATTGGCGCTATGCCTTCACGTACGACATTCTGCAACGGCAGTATCCCGAACTGCCGGAGCTGGCCCAAGGCATCAAGCGGTCGGAGGCCCGACGCAGGCTAGTCCTGCAGTACCTGGACAACCTGGTGGCAACGGACCGGGCCACTGTCAAGCGCATCTTCAATGTTCTCAAGTGGAGTTCGGACGAGGTGAAGCGGACGATATCCGCTCTTCTCCTCGAGGAAGCCATAGTAGAAACGCAGGTGGACGGGCTGGGACAGCCCCAACTGCTGTCCAGGGGCGCCCTGAAGCAGAGTGTTTGAAACGATGACAGAGTCACGGAGAGGGTAGAGATCATGGAATTCGCGGAGCTGATCCAAGCCAGGTATAGCGTCCGGGGCTACAAACCGGATCCCATTGAGGAGGAGAAGTTGCAGGGGGTGCTCGAGGCCGCACGTCTAGCGCCCACGGCGGCGAACCGCCAGGCCATCCAGTTCGTCGTCGTACACACCAGCGGCCGCGAGGAGGAACTCGGGCGCATCTACGACAGAGACTGGTTCGCCAGAGCCCCCATCGTAATCTGTGCCTGCGGCATTCCTGCGGACAACTGGGTGCGCAACGATGGTAAGAACTACAACGACGTGGACGTGGCTATCGCCATGGATCACCTAATTCTCGCGGCAGCCGACGCAGGCCTGGGCACCTGCTGGATAGGGGCCTTCGACCCCGAGGCCGCAAGAGAACTGCTGGGACTGCCCGAGGGGGTGGAGCCGATCGCCTTCACTCCACTGGGTTACCCCGCCGTCGAGGCGGGCACCAAGAAGCGCAAAGACTTGTCAGAGTTGGTGCGCTATGAAAGATGGTAGCGCGATAGCTCGCAGCCCACTCAAGGCCGCGGCCTACGGCGGGGAAGGTTGGTCTCCTCGTACGGATGGTCTGCGCCAGGAGATCGGGAAGATCTGGCATCCCTGTGGCATCGACTCGGAGTGGTCGCCCCTGAAGGCTGTCCTGCTCCACAGGCCTGGAGAGGAGTTGACAGAGCTCGGCGATCCGGACGACGTCCAGATGCTTGCCCCGGTGGACACAGCCTTGGTCCAAGAGCAGCACGACAGACTGGCGACGGCCTATCTAGATGCCGGAGTCACCGTCCACTACGTGGAGCCGGACGTAACTCCCACGCCAAATCAGATGTTCGTGGCCGACCTGATGTTCATGACGCCAGAAGGAGCCATCGTGGCGCGGCCGGCATCCACCATCCGGGCCGGGGAGGAGCGCTTCGTGGCGCGGCGTCTGGCGGGGCTGGGAATCCCCATCCTGCGCTCGGCCCGGGGACACGGCACCTTCGAGGGCGCAGACGCCGCCTGGTTGAATCCGGACACTGTGCTCCTGGCTACCGGTCTGCGCACCAACGGAGAGGGCGCCTCCCAGGTCTCCAGCCTCCTACAAGAGATGGGAGTGGAGGTGATCCAAGTCGGTCTGCCCTATGGAGCCATGCACCTCATGGGACAGGTACGCTTTGCCGACCGGGACCTGGCCATCGCCTGGCCAGGTCGGGTGCCTTACGCCGCGGTGGAGGCGATTCGAGATCGTGGCTACGGCGTCCTCTTCATACCGGACGAAGACGAGGCTATCAAGGGTTTCGCCCTCAACTTCGTGACCTTGGGACCGAAGCAGGTTCTGATGTCGGCGGGCAATCCCATCACCCAGGCTTTCTACGAGGACGCGGGCATCACCTGCCACACGGTGGAGACAGACGAGCTGCTCAAGGCAGCCGGCGGCGTCGGCTGCTTGACCGGGATTCTAGAGAGGGAATCCATCCGTTAACCGATCAGGCCCGATCGCCTGGCGCCTCAACTGCCTCGGGCCGCCTTCGGCCACAGGAGGACATTTATGGGCGCAGAGAAGCCCTACGCAGTATGCCTGACCTTCGACTTCGACGCGATGTGCGTGTGGCTGGGCGGCTACCCCCAGGTCACCCCAGCCATGCTGTCGCGGGGTGAGTATGGGGCCACGGTGGCCGTGCCTCGCATCCTGGATCTACTGGCCGAGTACCAGATCCCGGCCACCTTCTTCGTGCCAGGGCACACGGCCGAATCCTTCCCCGA
>Ga0180438_10006826_pt1 | contig 15284 bp, 14 predicted proteins | sample SS_ome_12_FD_132455 | JGI IMG/M metagenome (GOLD analysis project Ga0180438, IMG submission 132455) | Hypersaline lake sediment archaeal communities from the Salton Sea, California, USA - SS_3_D_2 metaG | ecosystem: Environmental > Aquatic > Non-marine Saline and Alkaline > Hypersaline >...
AGTGGCTAATGAAACAGGTGAGGACTACTATACGAAAGGTGCTCTTGTTCGGGAAGCTATCGCTGAGGCCCTCGGGAAAATAGGTGGGGCTTCTGAACGTCTTTTAGAGCTTGCTAAAAATGAGAATATTAGATGGACTATTCGATTTTTTTTCATAGTCGCTTTAGTTGAAATGGGAAACAAACAGGGAATAGATCTCGCAATAGAAGGGATGAATCACTCTTTATGGTATATGCGTTATAACTGTTCAAAGATACTCAAACGATTTGTCGAGGAAAAAAAGATTCCACTTGAGAAAATCAGAAAACCAATTTCATATTTCTTTGATCCTCAACTTTTTCGCTGAGTACTCCAGTTTAGTAAAAATAGAAATCTCTGAATATCAATGATACTCAAAATTCTAAAGGTCAACTTCCTTAAGAAATCAGATTCTTGTTTTTTCTTAAAGCTATGATTTCGAAGTGGCAAAATAAAAATTTATATAAAGTTCAGTATATATGGTCATATGTCGATATATAAAAGACATGAGTATTTTGTATTTTAAAGAGTTTTAGGCGTGTTTATGATGGCTCCAGCAAACATGATTCGTGCAAAGGTATTTAAAGCAATAGCAGATCCTACAAGACTCGAAATAATCTTATTCCTAAAAGATGACGAGAAATGTCAGTGTGAAATACACCCGGAGTTGGAAAAAAGCCAGTCTACTATTTCTCAGCATCTAAAAATTCTTATAGACTGCGGGATTTTGGCTTTCAGACGCGATGGCCAAAAAAAAATGTATAAAATAAAAGAACCAGATGTACTGCAAATTATTGAGTTAATTGATGACATAATAACAAGACATTATTCACAATTTGTTTTGACTTAAACAAACCAAATTGCTTAGGACGAATCTAAGACTAAACTATAAAATAGTTAAATCCTTAAATGGAGGCTTTGCATGTCCCTTGAAATAGAGGAAGACAAGGACGAATTCAGAGTGATTTACAATAACAAAATGATGCATTTCCCCAAGCATCTATATTATTCTGAACAGGATATGTGGGCGAGAGTAGGGGGGTTTAGTGGAGTTGCAACAGTAGGGCTGACTGACTATCCTATAACATTACTTAGAGAAATAACTTCTTTAGAAATTAAGGTTGATCCTGAGACTGTTGTGTCACCCATGGAAGAGATTGGTTTTATAAAATCAAATAAAACTGAATTGAAACTATTTCCACCCGTTTCGGGCAAAATAATTGCTATAAATAGCAAGGTTAAAGACGAACCAGATGCAGTAAGAGACAATTATGAGAGTGGATGGCTGTTCAAAATACATCCAAGTGAGTTAGATTCGGAACTTCGCGATTTAACTATTAATGCTAAGTACTATGTTAAAGTCTTGCAAGAACGTTTGCAAAAAGAATAATAAACTATGTACGTATACAGAGAGATTTAGGAAGATAAGTGCATCGTCTATTGTTAGAATGAAAGTCCAAATTCATATGCCTTTTTAATTGCTTCTTGATTCTCTGAAATTTCTCCTTTTTCATACGCTTTTGCTAAGAGTGTTCCAATAAATCTCATTTTCAAATAATCGAATGACATGTTAAACATGTCAACCAGAGGCTTACAAGCATCCGCTCCTTCTTCCGATGGAGTTACAAGAACGAATTTCTTGCCTTCTAGTTTTCTGTTTGCGACAAAAGGTCTCATTCTGTCAATTAAAAGTTTCATCTTTCCAGTTGGTCCGTACCAGTAAAGCGGCGTACCGAAAATAATCAAATCTGCCTCTTCCATTTTTGGATAAATCTCTTGCATTCCATCATATAGGGGGCAGACGTAATCACCTTTTTTACAAGCACGGCAATCAATACAAGGTGCTATATCATATTCGTACAGATACAATTTTTCGTTCTTATGACCTTTTTTTTCACAGCCCTTCAAAATCCCTTCAACTAGTATGTCAGTATTACCCTTTTTTCTGGGACTGCCAATTAATGCCAGGATCTTCATAATATCCCTCATTAGGTCTTAGTTGTTAATAGAATATTCATAAGGATCTCACTAAGCCTATCTAATTCTTCTATTTTTGTATCTATTTCTTTTCCTAAGAAACCGCTACTAAATATTTCATTATTATTTGGTATAACCCCTATCACTTTATTGGATGGAACAGCATTTTTCAAATTGTCTTTTATTTCTGCTTTGACTTTATTTAACACAAAATAAATTGGTTTACTAATCGTCTCCGCAAGGCTATTTATTTTGTGGGCTAATTGAATCGATTCGTACGATGGATCGACAACCATTATTATTATATCAACTCCACGTTCGACTCCTCTCCCAAAGTGTTCAATCCCTGCATCTGTATCAATAATAGTTAGTTCACTGTCGTCTTTTAACTGAAGATTCTCAAAAAATTCACAGCTCCCCCTCAAGGAAGCCCAGCCCTTTAGGATGGAGAGGAATTGAGGGTGTTTTTCCACTTTTACCAGGGTCTCTCCTCTCTTAAATATAGGCTCTGGGATAGAGATAAGTGGTCTCAAGGCATACCTCTCGTAGAAGTGGAAACGGTTAATGACCTCAAGGAGGATGAGCAGTAGACTGGTATAGCCCGACTCTAGATGAGGATTACTGGGCTGGGGTCTGGTAAACACCCCTATGATTTAGCGTGTGATGAGGTTGAAACTCTAGCTGGTGTAGGTAGAGGACTGAGATCAAGTACAGCTAAAAGCCTCACTGCTTTAGCGTGAGGTAGTTTACATGCAAACATTCCCATTGGACATGCTCATCCTTCTCCGACATCGTGTATTTTTCCAATGGCTAGAAGTTTGATGTTATCTTTCGCAGTAAGATATTCCTCGGGAATGTCTTCTAAACCCCATTTTTTCTCAAATAATTGTTGTTGTCCTCCTCTAGGCATTTTGTCGAGGACACCCCTCTTTCCACCCCAATAGCGGGTGAAATCTTCAGGTAACTCTAATCCAAGATGCCTATGTAAACCAAAATTTGACTCGTCACTATCTATCACAAGAACCTTGTATTTTTTAGCTAAGGCTTTTCCAAGCAATGTGGATATAGTAATTTTCCCACTACCCCCTTCTCCACATACTAACAACTTCATTGGTCTACCTCATTTCATTTCGCATAAGCAGCGACATTTTTACGTTCTTGAGTTAAATATCCGAAAGGGCTTTTATGATTTCTTTGCAGAAGGCTGGAAGGTCATCTGGGGTGCGAGAAGTGATTATATTTCCATCTCTAACAACTTCTTGATCAAGATAAGTCGCTCCAGCATTTACCAGATCATCCTTTATTGCATAAAAACATGTCGCCTTACGATCTTCTAAAAGATTTGCTGATATCAACAACCAAGGACCATGGCAAATTGCTGCGACAGGTCCTTTTTTATGAACCTCTTGAACTAGTTTTATCATCTTAGGGTATCGTCTAAAACGATCTGGGGCATATCCGCCAGGGATAACAATAGCATCAAGATCATCTGAAGATATCTTATTGATATCAATGTCAACTTTTACTGGAAGTCCATGTTTTCCGGTATAGCGTTCTTTCAATCCAGTTCCTATAAGTACAATCTTTGCACCTTCTTCTCTTAATCTATGTACCGGATACCATAGTTCAAGATCTTCGTATAAATCCTCTGCTAAAACTCCAATAGTCTTTCCTTCTAACTTTCCCATCCAAATTCCTCCTTCAACGACAATTTGAAACCTGTATATTCAACACCGCATAAAAATGATATCTATTTATGCAATAATGCATAAAAACGCACTTTTTTATAAGAACTGCTTCTGTATTAGACTTCTAGGGTGTAAAAATGGTGCAAGCTACGATCAATACCAAATTGATGCAGGCAGTTCAAGATATGATTGGGGAACTTTCTACTAGCCTAGGTGAAGATAAATTATCGATTGATAAGCCTACAAGACTTGTTTATAGAATTACTCACGGCCCTGAGGCGCTTCTACACGAAAGTCTAGATGACTTCACACCAGCAGCAATAGTGAGACCAACATCCACGGAAGACGTTCAAACGATCGTTAAACTTGCAGATAAGTATGAAGTTCCGATCGTACCTCAAGGTGGACGCACATGCACATATGGAGCAGAAGCTATGCGTGATTGCATTGTGATCGATACTGCTACAATGGATAAAATCCTTGAAATTGACGAAGGGAGTTATCGAATTACTGCTGAAGCAGGAGTGCGTGTTGTTGACTTTCATAGATACCTAGAAGAAAGAGGTTTCATGTGTGTAGACTTTCCAACGATGAACAAGGCGGCAACTCTTGGCGCGCGCGCTGCCCTTCATGGATATAACAAGTTTGAAAATCGCTGGGGGAGTTCAGCATCTCATATTAAGGGATTAGAAGTCGTCTTACCCAATGGAGAGGCTGTCTGGCTTGGTAGAGGAACTAGTAAACCTACAAAATCAGTTGTAGGGCTTAATATGATGGATCTCTTCATTGGATCAAGGGGAACTCTGGGGGTTGTTACTAAGGTAACTGAACGCTTTATTGATATGCCTCCTAGCTATTTATATGGAATTAGAGCGTTTAAGGACTACGAAGATGGGCTCAAGACATATATAGATCTTAGGAAACCTTTGAATGCAGGTCTTTTATGGAGATCGAAAGCATATCATAGATGGTTTTTAAGTCAAGCTGTGAAGGGCATGCTTGAGATTGATTTCCCAGAAGACGTTGAAATGTTGGTGGATTATCATATTCTAGGCGAGCCTGATGTTGTTGAAAAAATGGAAAGACATGCTATACGGATAATGGAAGACCACAATGGGTTCTGGAGAGACGATATGCCACCCACTGATATTATAGGAAGAATGCATGAGACAATAGAGAAATATATGGGAATGGGAGGGTTATGGAGCGATCGAGTTGTAAATGGAGGAATGGCTAATCGAATAATTCCTCTAGACCCGATGATCCCTGATTCCAGGCTTTTAGAATATTACAAAGAATACCTGAAACTACTTCATGAAATAGAAGACGGTGAAAATTATCCCGCACTAGCAGATAGTATGAAAGTCCTAAATCCAGCAGGACCAGTCCCAGGAGATGTAGGCTATAGCAAGATATGGATACTGCTACTTGCCAATTGGAAAAAATGGGACAATGAAACGCGCAAAGAATTCAAAGACTGGTTCAGACGTCATGCTGAACTAGCATTGCGTTTTGATGGATCAATAACAGGCACTCATGGCTTCATACCGAGAGAAATGGAAGTTGAACTAGTAAGAAAAGAAGTCGGTGAGAAAGCCTACGAGTTCATGAAGATGATCAAAAAAACTATTGACCCAAAGAACATTATGAATCCTAAGGTACGATTCTAGATGGTGTGATCTAAATGAGCGAAGAAATTGATGAACCCTTAACTTTAAAGGACCATGAGCCACAACTATGGACTTGTATTAATTGTTATTGTGGATTATGCATTGAAAGTTGTCCAGCCTATAGAGAGTTGAAAAATGAGGCTGTTTCGGCAAGAGGAATCTCTCAAGTTGCGCTGGGTATTTCTTGGGATGAGATCAAACTCTCAGATTTATTGGATGATATCGTTTACGCTTGTACTGGGTGTAGATGGTGTGACTGGATTTGTTCACAAAATACTCCAATTAAAATCGTCCGAGAGGGCTCAAGAAAAACGAAAGTAAGTGGTGCAACTGTATCAGAAATTCTGAGATCCATGAAAGCAGAAGAAGGAACGATTCCTCCCGAGATTCGAGATGCTCTTAATAACATTGTTAAATATGGTAACCCCTATGCTGGTCCAAAGGCGCAAAAAGACAAATGGGTTGATGATCTGGGCATGAAAATCGATGGTTCAGAGACTATACTCTATGTAGGGTCAACGGTTCCATACGACGATAGGGCCGTCAGAGCTGCAGAAGCATTAATTAGTGTTTTTAAAAAGGCAGAACTCAACTTTAGGATGCTTGGAAGCGAAGAAATGGATAGCGGTGCTTTTCCAAGAATGATGGGTGAAGAAGGTCTATTTTTTGAAATGATGGATCATAACTTAGAGACTTTCGAGAAATATGGAATTAAAAGAATAATTTGTCTCTCTCCTCACGATTACGACACTTTCACTGAATATTACTATGATATGGACAACATCGAGGTCAAGCATTATACAGAAGTACTCTGGGAAATGATTGATAGTGGCAAAATAGAATTTAATAACGAATTTGATCAGAGAGTCACATACCACGATCCTTGTTATTTGGGGCGACGAAGTGAAATATATGATGCTCCACGAAAAATATTGCAGAGCATACCAAAACTAGATTTCGTTGAAATGTATTTTACAAAAGAGAATGCGCATTGTTGTGGTGGTGGAGGCACTGGACTCTGGCTTGATCTCCCTAAAATCAACATGGATATGACGCGTTCTGATGAAGCTAAAGAAAAAGACGTGGATTATTTAGCTGTTGCATGTCCTATTTGCCTGCAGATGCTTGACAGTGCTATGAAGAGCAAGGATTATGAAATAGAGGTTAGAGACATTGCTGAAATTGTAGAAAAAGCAATGTAGCCAATTATTTCTCTCTACCATTTTTTTTTAATTTCTTTAAGAAAAAGAAAGGTGATCTGCAGTCTACATTTCTGAGTGTTTGCATAGTTCGAGGAGTCTGTTCCATTCTTTATCGACGTATTCTTGAATGACATTAATGATTACTTCATTTTTTTCTGGCTTGAATAGGTGTCTGAGTCGTCCTTGATACTTTAGATATTCTTCAATGGGAATCTTAGATGCTTTTTTATCTGGATGGTTTATAGTAAATTTGTGTCCATTATAGACCTCATACAAAGGAAAGAATCGTGATTCGACGGCCAAGCGAGCCACTTGAATGCTCATGCTAGTATCGAATCTCCAGCCTCTGGTGCAGGGTTGAATACAATGCACAAAGGCAGGACCCTTGATATCTACTGCTCGTTTAACTTTTCGTACAAAATCTAAAGGATATGCGACACTGGCAGTTGCAGCGTATTCTAATCCATGTGCAGCAATAATACGAATTAAAGGCTTTTTAGATCTTTTCTTACCTTGCTGGACTTTTCCAACTGGTGAAGTTGTCGTCCATGCTGCGTGCATGGTTGCCCCACTTCTTTGAATACCTGTATTCATATATGCCTCGTTATCGTAGCAAATGTAGGCGAAGTCTTCACCTCGATCTATCGCTCCGCTTATTGATTGCAAACCAATATCGTATGTTCCACCGTCACCGCCAATAGTGACAACTTCAATGTCGCGTTTTGGTATCTCGCCTTTCCTCATTAGAACGTCAAGACCTGCACGTACGCCTGAAGCAGTTGCAGCAGCATTTTCAAAGGCGTTATGTATCCATGGAACACTCCATGCGTTATGCGGAAAAATTGTGCCTGATACTTCAAGGCAACCTGTTGCATTTACCACAATTAAAGGTTTATCAACAGCCTTTGTCATAAGTCGTGCAATTGTGCCTGCACCACAACCAGTGCAAAGTCTATGTCCTGAATTAAATCGCTCTTCTTTTGGTAAGTCTGAAAGTTTTGTTGGATAATCTGATGGCATTATCTACACCTCTTTTCTTATACCATACCAAGTGATTGGTTGTTCAACCACTCCTTTCTTCAAGTCATCATACAATATCTCATACATTTTCTTGAAATCAGCAACTGTGACATCTCTACCACCGAGACCTGCAATAAAATTCCTGAAAAGAGGACCTTCTCTTCCAGTATTCATTGTACTTGATGTTTCGGCGTAGGACGGACCAAAGCTTCCAAAAGAAACTGCTCTGTCTACTACACCACATGCTTGAACATCTCTTAGTGCAATTCGCATTTCTTCTATAGGAAATGGTCTGAAACAGCGTAATTTCACAAGTCCAACCCTCTCTCCTTCTTCCCGCATTTCATCGACAGTAGTTTTTGCAGTCCCTGTGAGTGAACCCATCGTTACAAGGGCTACTTCAGCATCATCCATATGATAAGATTCAACAATTGGATAATAACGTCCCCATCTGTCACCAAATTCATCTACAACTTCTTTTATAACCTCTTTCGAATTACGCATTGCCTCATTTTGAGCTTTCTTGATGTCCATGTAGTATTCAGGAAACGCGCAGGTTCCCACAGCTATTGGTGCATCCACATCAAGTCTATAAAGTGGATCCCGTCTGGGTAGAAATCCATCTATCGTTTTTTTGTCAGTAGGCTCAATGATTGCTACAGGCTCGATAGAATGGCTTAAAATGAAACCATCCAAGCATACCATTACTGGCAGAGAGATTCGTCTATCTTCCCCGACTCTAAATGCTTGAATTGTGCTATCGTAAGCCTCTTGGCAATCTTCAACGAACCATTGAATCCATCCAGAGTCCCGTGCTAACATTGCATCATTATGGTCACACCAGATGCTAATTGGTCCAGAAAGTGCACGATTTACGACTGTCATTACGACTGGAAATCTGGCTGATGCTACCAAGTACAAAATTTCACACATTAGCGCTACTCCTTGAGATGCTGTAGCGGTATATACTCTTGCCCCCGTTGAAGAGGCCCCATAACACGCAGACATAGCAGAATGTTCTGATTCAACGGTTATATATTCACAGTCGATTTCTCCGTCTGCAACAAACTCTGATAGGCGCTCGACAATAATTGTTTGAGGTGTAATAGGAAAAGCCGCAACTACGTCAGGATTACATAGTTTTGCTGCCTCTGCAACCGCAAAATCACCCATCATCCCTAAGACTTTTGTCATTTGCAAATTTCACATCCATAGTAGGATAATAATTCCATCTAAATTTCCGCAAACTTCCTTTTAGTTCCAGTCATAAGATATATACTTTTTTAATTTAGAGATTTCAGACGTTTAATTTTTTGTAAACCAAAAAGTTAAAAGATTAGAGTATGTTATGCCTCAAAATAACAACCTAATGATATGGCTCAAAACGATTATGAGCCAATTTCAATGCCTTTTTGACGTCTGTTGTTAGAATCATTTAATGAATACTTGGTGAACAATGTTGGATGCCTCCTCCGAAAGTGTAGATACTACTGAACACAGAATTGGAATTTTCGTCTGTCAATGCGGAGGAAATATATCGAACGTTGTTGATGTAGAAAAAGTAAGCAAAATCGCCGGCACTTGGAAATATGTTTTAGCGTCACAAACCAATCCATTCACCTGTTCGAAACCTTCTCAAGAGTTGATAACTGACACTATAAAAGAAATGAAACTAAATAAAGTAATTATTGCGTCTTGCAGTCCACGATTGCACTTAATAACTTTTCAAAGTATGCTAGAACGTGCTGGATTGAATCCTTATTTGTTAGAATTTGTTAATATCAGAGAACAATGTTCATGGGTTCATGGGCCACAAATGAGTACGGAAGCAACACAAAAAGCTATAAGCCTACTAAGAGGGGGCTACGAAAGAAGTCTAGAACTTGAACCCTTGAAAATTATAACAGAACCTACGTCAAGTAATATTCTGGTCATTGGTGGTGGAATCGCTGGCATGATGGCAGCGTTAGAATTAGGGAACATGGGATTTAAAGTGTTTTTAGTCGAGAGACAACCTAGCATTGGCGGCAACATGGCAAAACTGACTAAGGTTTTTCCAACCCTTGATTGTGCTCAATGTATTCTTACCCCACGAATGGCCGAAGTCGAACGAAACGAAAATGTCACACTTTTGACTTATTCGGAAGTTCAAGAAATTGGAGGGCGACCAGGAAATTACGATGTTAAAGTCTTTGTTAAGCCCCGTGGTGTGGATCTGGAAAAATGTACAAGTTGTGGTGATTGTACCGTTGACTGCCCTGTAAAATGCATCAATGAATTTGAAGAAGAACTATTATCTAAACGAAGTGCGGCCTATATCCCCTTTCTTCAGGCAGTACCACAGGTATATACGATAGACGAAAATCATTGTCTTTATCATAAATATGGGATCTGTCGAATTTGTGAAAAAATATGCCCTGCAAACGCCATAAACTTAGATGATAAAGGGCAAATCTTAGAGCTTAGAGTAGGTAGTATAGTTGTTGCTACGGGATACGAAACATATGATGCACGGAAAATCGAAGAATACGGATATGGAAACTATCCTGATGTAATAACCATGTTACAACTGGAGCGTCTCACATCGCTCTTTGGACCTACAAAAGGTCATGTTAAGCGAGTTAGTGATGGCAAAACTGCTAAGAAAATAGCGATTTTGTTATGTGCAGGTTCTAGAGATAAGAATAGGTACATTCCGTATTGTAGTCGCATATGTTGCATGTATTCTATCAAACAAGCAACCCTCCTAAAAGAATATTATGAAGGAATTGATGTATGGGTCTTTTATACCGACATCAGAGCTACTGGGCGAGGTTATGAAGAACTTTATTGGAGAGCTGAAGAAGAAGGCGTCAGATTTATTCGAGGTAAAGTTTCTGAAGTCTGGCAGAGGAAAAATGGCAAGGTTATGATCAGAGCAGAAGATACGCTTACTCAAAATGTGATTGAAGAACCGTTTGATTTAGTAGCTTTGGCAACACCAATGGTTCCATCTAAGGGACTCAATAAGTTAGCAGACATGATGAAAATACCATTAGGCGGAGATGAATTTATTCAAGAGAGGCACGTCAAACTCAATCCCGTTGATTCACTTCAAACTGGCATATTCACATGCGGTTGTGCGATAGGTCCAAAAGATGTTAGAGATACGGTATCTGATGCTTTAGGTTCAGCGGCACGCGTCTCCTCATTTTTATCTAAAGGATATATTGTAACGTCGCCCGAAAAAGCTGTCGTCGATATTACTAAGTGTACTGGATGTGAAATCTGTTTAGAAATCTGCCCTTCCAGCGCAATAAAAATGATTGAAGGGAAGGCAAAAATTGACCCTCTTTTGTGTATAGAATGCGGTGCTTGTGTTCCAGAGTGCCCAGAGGCTGCAATCGATTTTAAGAATTTCACCGAAAAGCAGATTATCTCCCAACTACGAGGATTACTTCAAGATAAAGAACCTGATGAAATAAGGATAATCGCTTTTGTCGACAAGACCATTGGTTACACAGGGCTGGATTTTGTAGGACAGGATAGACAGAATTACCCCTTCGAAATTAGGGCTATTCGTGTACCTTCGACTGCACTTCTCAGTCTACAACACATTAGTTATGCTTTTAGACTCGGGGCGGATGGAATCGTTGTCATCGAAGGAGATGCCACTAGAGAGAAGTTCACAAAGAAGAGGATTGAAGAAATCATTGATCAGATGGAAGATCTGGATATCGAAGGTTCAAGGATATATTATAGCACTGTAGAACTCCCTGCATACAAGAAAATAGCTAATATCTTTGAAATCCAAGCAAAAATGGTCAGTGAACTTGGTCCGATTCCAGAAGAAAGCCGTGTACAACTCTTAGATGGCATTAAAATCGAAAAAGTGGCTTGACTATTTGGTTGATTATTATTTTCTCTGTTTTTTTGAAGATCTAAAACATTTTTAAATTGTCAACTTTCTCTTACTCCCTGCAAATTTTATTTTGATCACTTCATTTTGGAGGTTAACAGTTGGACATAATTGTTTGTGTAAAACATGTTCCCGATGTAGCGGGTGCTGAAATCTTAATCGACGAAAGCGGTAAAAAAATAAAAACCGGAGATTTACCATTCGAAATTAACGAATGGGACGAATATGCAATTGAAGAGGCAATATTGATAAAAGAAAGACTTGGAACTGGGTCCGTCACCGCGATAACAATTGGTGATGATAATGCAGAAGCAACATTAAGGAGATGCCTAGCTAAAGGCGCCGATAAAGCAATCAGAGTTCATGATGATGCATTTGAAGGTTCCGATGCCTATGCTATCGCAAAAATTCTTTACAATGCAATTAAGGATTTGCCATTCGATTTGGTATTTACTGGCTTACAAACTAATGATGAAGGATATGGCCAGGTGGGAGGAATTCTCTCAGAATTTTTAGAAATTCCACATGCGAGCCTAGTTAAGAAGATAGAAATAAAGGATAAACTAATAGAGGTTAATCGAGAACTTGAGGGTGGTTTAGAAGAGGTTCTAGAACTTCAATTACCTGCATTACTTACCATTCAAACTGGAATCAATGAACCACGATATGTTTCTATTATGGGCATACGCAAAGCTAAAAAGAAAGAATTGCAAGTCATCAGCTTAAATGAATTAGAATTAACTCCCGAAGAAGTCGGGATATCTGGATCTTGGCTTCAAATCGAGGAGTTATCTATTCCAAAACCTACGAAGCAAGTTGTCATTCTGGATGACGCTACAAAAATTGTTGAGGTCTTACGAGCAAGGGGGTTAATATAAATGAGCATCTTTGTTTTAGTGGAACACCGGCAAGGTGAGATTAGGGACATTACCTTCGAGATGTTAAGCAAGTGCAAAGAAATCTCCAAAACAACTGCTGTGCTTTTGGGGAATGACGTTGAACAATTTTTAGACTCCCTTAAGGGTTATGCAGATACAATAATGGTTGTGAAAGATGAAAAACTTGAATATTTCAATTCAAAAACATATCAAATGGTATTATCTCATCTAATCAATGAATACAAGCCTCTTTTAACCCTGATTGGACACACATCATATGGTATTGACTTAGCCCCAGGTTTAGCCATTAAGCTACAAACATCATTAGCTACTGATTGTGCTGATTTTTTCCTCGAAGATGGCCAACTAAGGATAGTTCGTCAAATGTATGGTGGAAAAGTTGATGCCAAAGCTACTCTTAAAAAATCTGATAGTTATCTTATAACCATTCGTCCTGCATCCTTTGAATCCAAAGAACCTGAATCAGAAGCTAGCGAAGTTATTAATTTAGAATCACCTCTAAAAGAAGAGCCGATTGGCAAGCGATTTGTCAAATACGTCGAACCAGAAATAAGTGACGTAGACATAACTGCAAGTGACATCCTTGTTTCGATTGGACGAGGAATCAAAGAGGACAAAAACCTCCCTGTAATCGAGGAGCTCGCTACTGCGTTAGGTGCTACAATTTCTTGTTCTCGACCAATTGTCGACAAAGGCTGGCTAGATAAAGGACGCCAAGTTGGCACTTCAGGCAAGACAGTAAAACCTAAGTTATATCTTGCGCTTGGTATTAGTGGTGCCTTTCAGCACGCAGCTGGCATGAAAGATTCTGAACTTGTCGTTGCCATCAACAAAGATGCAAATGCGCCTATTTTCAATGTTTCTGATTTTGGCATTGTGGATGATTTATTCAAAGTAGTTCCTGAATTAACACAAAAAATAAACGAAATGAAAGGTACATAGCTTTAAATGAGTTTCTACCTGAAAATAAGGTTTCTCAAAGAGTTTCAGTTAGAACTCCTGTGCATGAGACTGAACCCATCTCCGACAACATCCGTGCACATCGGCAAGAGAATATCAAAGGCGTACTAAATTGAAATAGAGAGATGGAGATGGACAACTCTCGTGAATGACCAGGAAATATGTATTAATCACCGGTTGATGAACAGTCCTTCAAATAATTCGTTCTCTCTTGTGGCAAAAATAAGCAAAAGGATGTTGTGAAAATGAAAATGTCGTACTATCTTGCAAAGAAACTTTCTGATTACCTCGCTGAAAAATGTGAGACATGTGGCGAAGAACGAATTAAATCCGTATTCAAACTATTAGTAAACCGAAAAAAGAGATTGTGCTCAAGTTGTAAAATAACTTGGCGTATAATAGATGCAGTCATTCAATCTTTGTCATTATACTTGAAAATTTCCAAAGGTTTTTTACTGAAATTGATAGAGAAACCACCCTATCAAAGGGCTATAATTAATCTTGTGAAAGGGATATCCACGTTCGGCGTGATGAAACCGCAACCTACAAACGTACCTGTCGTCATTGTTTGGAATTTTACTAATAAATGCAATCTAAACTGCTTACATTGTCATCAGGACTCAATAAGCTATATAGGGCAAGAATATAACGAACTAAACACTGAACAAGGATTTAGAGTAATAGAGAATATGGCTAATGCAGGAGTCTCTGTTTTAACCTTCTCTGGGGGAGAACCTCTCACTCGGTCAGATCTCTTTGAACTAGTACAATATGCTAGTTCAAATGATCTACTGTGCACAGTAGCTACAAATGGCACGCTTCTTACTCACGAAATAGCCGATAAAATGATTACAGCTGGAGTTAAGAGAATTGAAATTGGACTGGATGGAATCCATCCTGAAATCCATGATGGATTTCGAAATACTCCTGGCGCTTTTGAAAAAACCGTAGAAGGCATAAAAATTTGTGCTGAAAACGGAAATTTTCAGGAGATTGCAGTTACTATGACTCTCAACAAGTTGAATGTACATGAGATTCCAAAAATAATAGAGTTTGCAGAGGCCCTAGGCGCTACTCGATTCTATTTGAATCGTTTAATACCAGCAGGGCGAGGCGCAAGAATTTTTGATCAATATGATGTTACTCAACAAGAAAAATTTGCAGCGTTAAAAAGCTTATACGAAAAACTTTCAACATCTATAACGCAGGGCCATGGAATCAAAGTTTATGCACGAGGAATGACCTATTATGCACGCTATAGCTATACACGTTCCAAGGGCAAAATCTTCACCGTAGGCGAGACTCTTTCTGGGTATGATAATCTACCCGAATTTGATGGGTCTGGTTATGAACTCAGTAAGATCGTGCATAGATTTGCCTCAGGCTTCGGAGGGTGTACAGCTGGAATAACATATGCAGGTTTGACTCCCCAGGGCGACTTACAGCCGTGTGTGCCAACCCCTCTGACAGTTGGAAATCTTTTAGAAGACGATTTAGAAAATATTTGGGTGAATAGCAAACTTCTAAATTATATACGCAGAAGAAATTCGCTGAAAGGACATTGTGGGGACTGTCAATTTAATTTCCTTTGTGGCGGATGCCGATTTACTGGATTTATTGGTTCAGGAGACTGGTTGGGACCGGATGTGAGTTGCCCATATAGTCACAAAACCTGAAATAACTTTGCCATAATACTTTTCGCAGCATCCTCAACGTTGAAATTCACCAGAAGTTTTTAGAAAGTAAAAAAGAACTAAAATCTCGAAAAGAGACCTATCCTTTCTGTGGAAAAAGTTTTACAATTCATTTAGCTAATGGTGAATCTTTCCATCAACGATTTAGGAGAAATTTAGATAAATAATAAAGATGATGAAAATTGCTTGAATTCATGATAATACTATTTATATTAGTGGGTAAGTACTCACATTACAAGTCGGACTGTTCTTCACATC
>Ga0180438_10006829_pt1 | contig 15278 bp, 10 predicted proteins | sample SS_ome_12_FD_132455 | JGI IMG/M metagenome (GOLD analysis project Ga0180438, IMG submission 132455) | Hypersaline lake sediment archaeal communities from the Salton Sea, California, USA - SS_3_D_2 metaG | ecosystem: Environmental > Aquatic > Non-marine Saline and Alkaline > Hypersaline >...
CCAACCCCCGTAGAGCAAGGATCGGGCGAACTCCTGGTGAGCCTCAGCAAGCTGGCCGGCTTCCCAGAGCATATATCCGACTTCGAAGTGCAGCTCTCTCAGGCGGCGCGCAACGAGCGCTCGCGTGTGCGCCAAGAGGTCCGGGTACTCTCGCAGCAGCTTGTGCATCAGGTCGATCCGCTTCTTCCCCGCCCGCAGCCTGTTGCCGGAGAGGTTGCCTGAATGGATGTGGCACCGCGCCAGTATTCGATCGAGATAGCCAAAGCGTCCGACACGCGCAAGTCGGAACCACAGATCGTAGTCATGCTCGTTGGGGAAGGTCTCGTCAAAGCCACCGACACCATCCATGAACGAGCGCCTGACGAGCACTGATGGCATCGTGATGAATCGTTCCTCGACGAGATAGTCGAAGAGATTCTCTGTAAGCACATAGGCAGAGTCTCCGACGCTTTTGCGGGGTATGCGCTGGAACGCCCTGCGTTCTCTCATGAAGGACGGAACAACGACGTCCGATGCTTCGATCACCTCGACGTCGCCGAAGACGACGTCCAGATTCGGCTGAGTTTCAAGGAACCCGACACGGCAGGCGATGCTGTCGGAGGGAATCTCGTCGTCCGCGTCGAGAAAGCCAATGTAGTCGCCTTGAGCGACGCCCAGGCCGTCGTTTCGGGCACTGGCGGCGCCGCGATGCGGCCGCTGCAGATAGCGAACCCGGTCGCCGTATGGAGCGAGCACATCTGCTGTGCCGTCGGTTGAGCCATCATCCACAATGATGACCTCCACGCGCGGGTAGCTCTGCGAGAGCAGGCTCTCGACGCTCATACGGATGAGATGACCGTAGTTGTGTGTCGGCATGATGATGCTGACGAGTGGATCTCGTCCGGCTCCAGCGGGCCTCCGTTCATGAAGGCTCATTGCCACTGCTCCTCAGTACAGACAGACCACCGCTCCGAGCGGAGGCCGCTACCCCCATGCGGGTGCGTCGACGACGCCGGATCACTCCAAGCAGCAGGGCTTTCTCATCCGGACGCAAGAAGCCGCTGAGTGCGAGCAGCGCGGGAAACGACACCGCCATCAGACTGCGCAGGCAGATCGCGAGTGTCGTGGTGCCGTGCACGAAGAAGGCGCTGGCAAGCAGCAGCGCTACGGCCAAGCCCAAGGTGTGCCCGATGCGACGGAAGTCATATGCGACCGGGTAGAGGCGGCGCGTGATTGAATAAGAGAGCACGGCCATGCCGATGAAAGAGACTAACGTGGCGAGGCCGGCTCCCATGATGCCCAGGCCTGGCACAAGGACACGGCAGAGCAGCAGCGTCAGCAGGGCCGTGCCGCTAACGATGGCGAGGCGCAGGACTGTCCGCTTCCGGAGATGGATGCCAAGCTCGAAGATCGCCTGCATTCCGAGGAACACGAATGCGAAGATCACCAACGGAAGGGGCCGATAGGCGTCGATGTACTCGGGTGATGCAACGAAGCGCAGAAGGTCGCGGCCGAGGATCGAAATGCCGAGCGCAAACCACACCGTCACGGCGGTGAGATAGGTGAGAGCCCGCGAGTAGAGGGCGCCGGCGTCAGGACGTTGTGCAGCAGAGTAGAAAAGCGGTACGAACGCCAGCCCGAAGGGCTCGAGCACAAGCACCGGGAGAAGCATCCCGAACCGGTAGGCGAGGGCGTAGACACCGACCTGATCGAGGCCGGAGTAATGCTCTAGGAAGAACCGGTCAGCGTTATGGATGATGAACATAGCGAGCGTTGCGGGGACGAGTGGGGCGCTGTAACGGACCATGGGCCGGAGGGTATCGAGGGACAACCGCATTCCGACACGGACGAAGCAGAGCGCGACGACCACGATTGCCATCAGGCCGGAGCCGATCAGCCCGCTGTACAGCACACCCAGGACGCCCATTCGGAGAAGAACGACGAAGTAGATGTTGAGCCCGAGACCGAGGACCAGGCGCGAGACAGTGATCGTGCTGTAGAGCGCCGACTGCTGTCGCGCTCGCAGTAGTACCATGGGGACAATTGCTGCGAGCTCGCAAAGGTTTGTCGCCAATAGGAGCAGGACGAATCTCTCGTATACCGGTGTGCCCAGTACGAGCACTGAAAGCTGTTGGGCGAACAGGGCAAGCACCCCCGTAGCACCGGCGCCCACGAAGAGAGTGAGCAGAAGCCCGGACGAGACGACAGAGCGGCGGTCGGATTCACGAGGTGAGTCGAAGTAGAAGCGCAGGACCGCGGAGCTAATGCCGAGTGCGAGGATGATCGAAGCGACCTCGGCGCTTCGGGTCAGCAGTTCCAGCAGACCGTATTCACTTCGGTCGAGGAGCCGGGTATAGACGGGGATCATCACGAAGCCAGTCGCCTTCGAAAGCGCCGTCGCGCCAGCGTAGACGGCGGCATGCCTAATCCCGTGCTGCATATCCTTCAGGCTGCTGTCGAGCGTCACCGGAACCAGGCCTCCTGCTGCGGCCAGCGGCCGCTTCTCAGACGCCTGTACACGGAGACGAGTGCGCGCCGGATCCGCGAGCTCACACAGGAGGCGAACAACCGCAGAAGGCTCGAACGGCGCGCCGAGCGGTAGCGCAGCCCTGCCACAAAGCACTGGCGGGCATCTCTGAGCTGTCCGTGCGCCAAGCGCTGTTCGCCGAGTTCGACATACATGCGACCGAGACGCTCCTGCAGCATACGAGCGACCTCGCCATCTGTGGACGAGTAGTGGCTAAGGAACTTGACGGTCGCACGGAGTCGGCGCTCAAGCAACTTCTCGCGATCGGAAGTGACACTCCCAGGTCGTCGTCGGCAGCGAGCAAGGACGTCGTCGATGTAGCCAACGGCGCACTTCCGAGAGATCCGATACCATAGATCGGTGTCTTCGCTGACCCAGAGCGACTCGTCAAAGAAGCCCACTTCCTGGATGCACTGGCGACGCACGAGCACCGCGTCGATCGGGATGAAGGGCTCCACGATGGTTTCTTCCGCCACGGATCGCAGGAAGACGTGACAGCCCGGGAACGATTCCGTGCTCGGCACTTGTCGGAAGGCGCGAAGGCGCGACAGGTGAGAGCTGACGATTACTCCGTGCTCGTCGAAGAAGCACACGTCGCCGAACACCAGTCCGAGACGAGGGTTGCGTTCCATGAACCTAAGGCGCCGACGGAGAGAGAGGGGCTCCCACATGTCATCGGCATCGAGGAAGGCAATGTACTCGCCCTGTGCCAGGCGCAGCCCTGTGTTACGGGCAGCGGCCGGGCCTCCTCGCTCGCGCCGCACGTACTGAACGAAAGGAAGCCGGGGAACGGCGTTGGCAGTTCCGTCGCTGGATCCATCGTCGACGACAATGATCTCCAGGTCTGAGTACTCCTGGGCAAGCACAGAGGAGATGGCGTTCCCAAGGAACTCAGCGACATCGTAGGCGGGGATCACCACGCTGACCTTGGGCGCCCGAGTCCTCCCCATCGGCACCTCAGCCGCTCCTTGCTCGGTCGTTTCCATCACGCGCCGACTCCGTTCAATGGCTCCCCGCCGCGTGGCTCGCGGCCGAGTGCCCTCAACGCTTCAATCGTCTGTGAGAAGAGGTGCCTCGCATGTCCCATGGCTATACCCATCTTCGTCCCTGCAGGGCAAGTGGGAGACGCAGCCAGACATTGCGGTGACAGCTGTAGATGTCGCACTTCCGACAGTCGGCGATAGCCGCATACTGATCTGCCAAGTTGAGATGGCGGGCTTCGTGAAGTGGCCGTGAGAAGTAGATCTCTGCCAGGGATCGTTCTCCGATTTTCCCCAGACGAAGAGCGCTGTCGCGACGACGCCCCAGGGCCTCACAACACGGATAGACATTCCCGTGGACGTCGACGGCCAGGGAGTGCCAGAGGTAGATGCATGGATACCGACGAGTGGCGGGGCGAGGCCCACGAAGCAGGCCGGTGTCAACAGCGCCGCCCCAGTTCGTCACGGACTTCACATTGACGGCCCCGCCCCCGTCGAGCAGCGGTTCCCACTGCTGTTGGAAGACGGGAAGCTCGTGCCGGGTGCGGTCGGTGTCGAGGAATTGGATGTTCACAAATGGCTTGCCAGTATCCTGATAGCGTCGGCTCCGCTGCCGCCGCCGCAGAAGCTCTCGGACATTCGCCGTTACCGCGTCATAGGCGTTGCTGCCCGTGAGCCAGAGGTAGCTGTCCGCGCTGCCAGCATTCAGGCTGATGAGCACGCGATCGCAGTCGAGCACTGACTCGGCCTCTGGTCCTCTGAGGTAATGGCCGTTGGTGTCGAGCACTATGTCGTTCTGGGGGAAGCGGCTGCGGATGTGCGCCACCGCCTCCGGCAGCTGCTCGTACAGCAAGGGTTCGCCCAGCCCGAAGAGATAGAAGGCAATGCCAGGCAGAGCCCCTGCCTCGTTCACGATCTGGCGAAGGAGGTCGAAGGGCATGTCCTGGCCGTTCGACGCTCCGAGCGATTCATGGGGGCACATGCGACACGCTAGATTGCACCGAGTGGTGACCTCTATGTTGATGAAGACGGGCCGGGGCCTGATGAGGCGGCGATCGCGAATGAGGCGAGAGACGGGGTTGTCGTGCCTCACCCACCGCTTTAGGCCGGTGGGAATGAGCTGCTTGAGGGCAGAGGTCATAGACGTGCATCCTTGGCGGAGTCGCCGCGCAGTTGGCAGGGAGCGGCCGAGATCCGGGATTGTTGGCGAGATGTGCGCCGGAGTGCATCCCATGTCCAGCGCAGGCGACGGCGAACGGCTCCGGTGAGCCGATGACGCCGGGAATGAGCTCTGCGGAGGAAGTCTTGCGCTCGAAGCAGGTCGTCCTCGTCGAGATGTTCCGTGCGCATCACCGGCCGGAATCCGGTATAGCGCGACCAGTCATCCGTGAGCAGCCAACCCTTCGTACTGGCCTCTGCATAGAGACGAGTACCCGGGTAGGGCGTAGCTATGGCGACACCCACGTCGTCCACTGCCAGGCGGTATAGGGCGCGCGCGGTGAGACGGACAGACTCCCAGGTCTCGCCAGGCAGCCCTACCATCAGATGCGCGAAGGCGCGGATACCCGTGCGGCGAGTGAGACGCAGAGCCTCGCGTGCCTCGCGGAACACACCACCAGGCTTGGCTCGCGATTCGAAGAGCTGGGGATCTGCCGTCTCGAGGCCGTAGTTGATCTGGCGACAGCCGGCGGCTCGCATCTTCCTGAGCACCGCCTCGTCAACTCGATCGACCCGTGTCTCGCAGATCCAGTTGAGATCCAACTTTCGTTCGAGCATCCCGTCGAGCACCGCCTCGGCATGGCTGCGGCGCAGTGTGAAGACCTGGTCGCGGAATATGATGAAGGAGACTCCAAACTGCTGCTTGAGGGTGGTGAGTTCATCCACAACACGTGATGGGTCGCGAAACAGAACCTTGGATCCGAGTCCGAAGGGGTAGGGGCAGTAGTACGAGCACGCAAACGAGCAGCCGCGGCTCGTGACGACCTGCGCGTAGCGATGCCGCTGTCCGAGGAAAGCGTGCTCATACCGGTGCATTGGCGCCAGGTGGTAGGCCGGCGTCGGGATGGTCGCCCAATGGGAAAGGGCGGCCGGAGCAGATGTCGCCTGCGTGCCGTCCCTAGAGCGGAGTCTGAGCCCGGCTACTTCAGCAATCGGCCGGCCATCGCGCAAGGCCTCTGCCAGGTCTGGGAGCACAACCTCCGGGTCGCCTTCGACCGCAGCAGTAACGGCCTTTCCGGCCAGCACCTCCTCTGGCAGGCCGCGGCACACGGTGCCCACGGCGATGACCTTGACCTGGGGCGCCGCGTTCGACACGCGTTCGAGCAGCGCGAGGTCGCCCTTGAGGGACGGCAGATTCACCACGCTCACGAGCAGATCCGGAGCAAGCTCAGCGACGAGATGCGTAACCTGCTGGGCGTCGAGCGCCTCCACCTGGGCGTCGACGAAGCTGACCTCATGCCCGGCTTCCTCCAGCAGAGAGGCGCTGAACAAGAGCGACATATACGGTACGGCGAGGTATTCCGGATCCGACCCATAGCAGGGCCTGTCCGAGCTGACCGCGGTGCCGTAGCCGCCGGCCCACTCCCGCCCGACGTTCATCAGCGGAGGGCTTGGGGGATGGAGCAACAGGATGTGCAGTCGGGAATCCGACCGCCTTGACCTCAACATGGGATGTCCTTCACCAGGCCCTCAACTGTACGACGGACCGTTTCGAGATCGCGGACGTCGCCCTCGATGAACTCAACCCGGTCAAGGATGTGGGTCAGATTCAGCCGGCTTCCCGTGGAGAGCTTGTCGAACACGCGACAGGAGCAGCCCCTCGCGACCAGTTCATCCACCAGGTGTGAGCCGATGAAACTTGCCCCGCCTGTGACCAGACAGCTGCTCATGGCATTTCCAGCAAGCCGGTCTGGAGAGCCCTTGGCTGCGCGGCCCTGGCAAGGAGGCGGCCGGCGATCAGCGAGCTTCCAGCGGCAACCGCGAGAACACCGATGCCCGTCCAGAAGCCGGAGAAGGCCAGCACATAGCCGGCAAGACCCGTCAACGCAGCCGCGGCATACAACAAGAGAGCAGTCCCGCGGACGCTCAGGCCCGCCGCGACAAGTCGATGAGACGTGTGATCCGTTCCGCCGTCAGCAATGGAGCGCCCCTCGCTCCTGCGCCGCCAGCTCACGAAAGCCGTATCGAATACTGGCACCGCCAGCACGAGTACGGGGACCGCCGGCGCGAAGGGCGAGGCGGCCTCGGCGACGGATCGGACGCCGATAACCGCGAGCGTGAACCCGATGAACATACTTCCGGCGTCGCCCATGAAGATCGACGCCGGGTTGAAGTTGTATCGCAGGAATCCCAAGCACGCTCCACACAGAGCGATAGCAGCTATCGCGACCGCTACGCTGCCGCTGGCCAGCCCGATGACGAAGAACCAGAAGGAGGCAATTGCCGCCAGGCCGGCGGAGATCCCGTCCATGTTGTCCGAGAGATTGAGCGCGTTGGTGATGCCCACAACCCAGAAGAGCATCAACGGGAAATCCAACAGGGGCGCGTGGAACACCTGGAGGCGCATCCCGAAGATGGTCAGGCAGACGGCTGCGCAGAGCTGGCCGACAAGCTTGGGCAGCGGACGGACGCACGAGCGATCGTCCCAGAGACCCAAGGCGAGAACGAGCGCGCCCCCTCCCACCATCGCGGGAAGAAGCGGGTCTTCTGAGAAGCCGGTCGCGACTGCGGCACCGAAAGCCAGCGCGATGGCGAGCCCGCCGAGAAGTGGGGTCGCGCTACGGTGCATCTTCTCAACCCCCGGCACATCGCAGAAGCCTGTGCGCCTCGCGAAGGTTCGCACAACGGGCGTCATCGCTGCCGACAGAACCAGAGCAGCAGCGAACACGAGGACGCACTGCTGTGCACCCTCTCCGCAGCCCATCAGTTCGACCTCGCTCGGTCGGTAGAGAACAGCACGTCTTCCACACGTCCGAACCGGAAATCCTGCAACAGCCGGACTAGCTTTCGCCAGGTGGAATCGAGGTTGTGATAGTGAGTGATGCTGATGCGGCGCGGGAGCGGCACCCGAGGATGCTCGGGATCCAGCTCCCAGGGGTGCAGGTACACGACAACGGGCTGGTTCGACTGGTTGAGGCGGTGGACGGCCCACCGCAAGAGCGAATAGGGCCAGAAGCGCAAGTAGAAGCCCCCGGAGAACGGGATGTTGAGCCGCCCGATGCGGACCGTTGAGATCGGGAACTCAGCAAGTGACGCATCATCTACGTTCACCGTGAAAGGAAAACGCGGAGCATCCGGTATGCCATATCGGTGGTTGTGCACGGGGAAGATGCTCGAGTCGTACCGGAGCCCTTCGGCCGCCAGCACCTCGAACGCCCACCAGCAGCTTCGAGTCACCGAGAAGAACGGTGCGCGATGCCCCAGCACCGGCTTTCCGGTGATGTCCTCCAGCAGATGCACGGAGGTGCGAACCTCCCGCCGGAACTGCTCGCGCCCGATTTCGTATACGAAACGGTGGGTGAGCCCGTGAGTGGCGACCTCATGCCCTTCCGCGGCAATCCGCTTCACGAGCCGCGGATGACGCTGGGCGACAGAGCCGAGAACGAAGAAGGTGGCCCTGATGCGTTCCGACTCCAGCAAGGACAGCAATGCCTCCATGCCGATTCCGAGCCTGGGCTCGAAACGATCCCAGTCTCTCGCATCGAGCTCAATGCCCTGAAACCAGTCCTCGACATCAAAGGTGAGTGCATTCAACATGTCCGACATGACAGCGCTCTAAGAAGTCCTCCGGGCCGCGCTCACATGCAAGCGATCCCGCTGATCCTCGTGCTCTCGGCAGTAGTCAAGGATGTTGCCGATCATCTCCTCCAGATGGACTTGAGGCTCATAGCCCACGAACGAACGAAGTTTCGAGATGTCGGGAACTCGAGTCCGCGGTTCTTCGAAATCATCGCCGTAAGCCAGCTCCAGTGGGATGTGCGCGATGGGTGAATCGCTGCCCGCCAGGGCTTTGACCGTCTGGGCCAACTCCTCAATGGTGATGACGTCGTCACTGCCGACATTGAAGACCTCTCCCACTGCGCGTGGGCTCCCTGCAAGAGCCATCATCGCCGCTACCGCATCCGACACGTACGTGAACGAGCGCACCTGCCGGCCGTCGCCGAAGACGGTGATGGGCCGACCCGAGAGCGCCTGTCGCGCGAAAGTGGGAAGCACCATGCCGTAGCGTCCTGTCTGCCGGGGCCCGACGATGTTGAAGAAGCGCACGACCACAACAGGCAGGCCTCGCTCGCGGCAATAGCAGAGGCCGAGGCATTCATCCACGGTCTTCGAGACCGAATAGACCCAGCGCGGGATGGACGTCGATCCCAGCACGCGCTCATCATCCTCCTTGAACGGCGCACTGCCGTTCTTGCCGTACACCTCGGAGCTGGACGCCAGAAGGACCGGAACCTTCCGCTGTGCGGCGAGCTCCAGCAGTACATCGGTGCCGCGGACGTTGGTCTCCAGGCAAAGCAGCGGCTTCTCAATCACGCGGCGAACACCCACGACAGCCGCCAAATGGAAGATAACGTCGGCATCCGATACGACCTGTCGCATCAGGTCCTTGTTGAGGATGGTGCCAATGTGGCAGGTCAGCTGAGGTGGACCGCCGAGGTGAGCGGTGTTCTCCAGAGCACCCGTTGAGAGATCGTCGACGATGGTGACAGTGTGTCCGTCGCGCAAGAGCCGCTCGCACAAGTGCGAGCCGATGAATCCAAGTCCACCCGTGACAACAGCCTTCATACGGCAACTCCGTTCGATCTGGCGCGCACCTGGATCCCGCCCAGCAGCAGACGCATTCCCCGCCTGCACTCGCGCTTCAGATCATCCTAAAGTCTGACAACCTTCCCTGGATGACCATTCACAGAACGGAACGCATTCCTCGTATCGATGACCACCTGCGACGCGCGCAGGATGGATTCGCAGTCGAAGCAGCTGTGACACGTCAGCATGACGACGCAATCGACCGTTGACAGCAGGCTCTCCGAGAGCGCCGTCGACTCCATCCGCTGAGGTCGGCAATCCTTAATCGTCAGCTCTGCAACGTGAGGGTCGTTGTAGAGCACTCGAGCCCCCGCCTTCTGAAGCAATGGCATGACCTTGTACACGGGGGACTCGCGCGTGTCGGCCACGTCGGGCTTGTACGCCGCTCCAAGAATCAGCACGGTCGAGCCCATGAGCGCCTTGTGGCGTTCGTTGAGGGCCATCATCACGCGCGAGACGACGTAGTAGGGCATGTTGGCGTTGATGTCGGCGGCCAGCTCGATGAACTTCACCTGGAAGTCATACTGGCGCGCTTTCCAGGAGAGATAGTGAGGGTCCACCGGGATACAGTGTCCGCCGAGGCCGGGGCCCGGATAGAAGGGCATGAAGCCGAAAGGCTTGGTTGCCGCGCCGTCGATGACTTCCCATGCGTCGATGCCCATGCGGTGGCAGAGCTGGGCCGCTTCGTTGGCGAAGGCGATATTGACATTGCGAAAGACGTTCTCGTAGATCTTGATCATCTCCGCGGTGGTGGCGCAGGAGACGGGAACGACCCGATCTACCAGCCTCCCGTAGAAGGCGGCCGCGACGTCAGTGGACTCGGGATCGACTCCCCCGACGACCTTGGGCGTGGTACGCAGTGAATAGCGTTTGTTTCCGGGGTCGATACGCTCAGGGGAGTAGGCTAGCCAGAAGTCCCTGCCCGCCTTCATTCCCGTGCTCTCGAACAGGGGCTGCAGGACCTCCGTGGTCGTTCCAGGGTAGGTCGTGCTCTCGAGGACAACGAGCCTGCCGGTACGTAGGTGACGTCTCACCTCGTCGGCAGCATCCTCTACGGCGGAGAGATCCGGATCCTTCGATGGCGTCAGCGGGGTGGGAACTGCGATCACCGCGATGTCGCAGCGGTCCAGCAGGTCGAACTCAGTGCTCGCGACCAATCGGCCGGCCCTTCGCAATTCCTCTATCGCTTCACTCGACACGTCTTCGACGTACGATCTCCCGTTGTTGAGACTTCGAACCCGTTCTGCATCGATATCGAGGCATGCGACATTGAAACCAACGGCGGCCGCCTCGTTCGCCACCGCGAGCCCGACGTATCCTGCGCCAATCACAGCGACATTGGCCTGAGAGCGGGCGATACGATCGAGCATCGCAGATTTGGCGCCAACCCCACGCTGGTCGGTGAAGAGGCCCGCTTGCGGGACGGTTGTGCCAATACGCGGCCTCGCCGCGACATCACGAGCAGTGCCGGACTTCACGGTTCTCATCGCCCCGTCTCCTCGTTCGCCGCGAAGCGGCGGGAGGAGGGGAGACTCCCGGATCGTCCCAGCGGACCAAGGAACTGGCCGTTCACAGTCAACTCGATCGCTTCCGGTCGGCTCGCCCACACCGTGATCTCTTCCGATCCCCGCCAGAGCTGCTGTCCGCCCGTGAGGGGACCCTCATAGAGCAGCTCTCCGTCTTGCTCGACACGCACATCGGTTGGCTGCTTCACGAAGGCTTCCACCGTTACGGACGCTCGCTCCCCTGGGGCGGGGGCGATGGCGCCCCCATCGCGTCCCGCCAGGCTCGGCAGCACCCCCAGGTAGAACAACAGGCCGAGGATCACCACCGAGGCAATGCCGCCCAAGAATAGCGGTCGCATCCTCCATCGCCTCACCTGCGGCAAGGCGGCGCGGGATGTCTCGGCGCTCTCCGGTGGTGACTCGGCGTCGCTTTCGCTCTCCCCAAAAGCGCTGGTCGGCTCGCTCAGTGCCCCGGCCGGAGTCTCCGACTCTCCATCGCCGATCGCCGGCCGCGAGGCGCCCGCGCCGCCGACGCCCGGAGGGAGGGCGGGGGATGTGGGGTAGTAATGGTGATGGAAGTAGAAGCTCTCCACGGTCTCAGGAACGGCGTCGTTGAGCACGGCCCCAATCACATTCGCGCCGACCTTCCCGAACAGCTCCTTGGTATGCAGGTCCACCTCTCTCACCGACTGCTTGGCACGCGTGACGATGATCACCCCATCGACGAGGGGACCGAGCATCGCTGCATCGGCAAACGTCGCTGCAGAGGGGGTATCGATGACCACATAGTCGGCATGCTCGCGGAGCCTCGCCATGATCTGGCGCATTCGCTCCGAGCCAAGCAACGCCGCCGGATTGTCGGCCGGAGGGCCTGCCGGCAGGAGGACGAGCGTTTCGAGGTTGGTCTTCCGAAGGGCGTAGGACGCATCCTGGCTTCCGTTCGACAGCAAGCTCGTCAGGCCGGCCTCGTTGCTCTCGCCGAAGAACTTGTGCAGACCGGGACGACGCAGATCCGCGTCCACGAGCACGACGCGTTTCCCCACCTCGGCGAGGGCGACGGCTAGGTTGACGGCGGTGGTCGTGCCTCCCTGGCCGGGCTTGGTTGTAGCCACCATGAGGGTCTTCAGCCGCTCGTTGCCGCTGCCGAGCATGAGTTCGGTTCGCAGAAAGCGGTACGATTCGGCGTGTGCCGACAGGGGTTTCAGCTCGGTAATTCGTGCAACGGGCACGCCCTCCACCCCTGTCGGAAGCTCGGGTATCACGGCCGGGACCGGCAGGCCGAGCCCCCGAAGCAAATCTTCTCTGCTCTCGAGCCTGTCGTCGAGGAACGCCAGGGCCAGGGCTATCCCCAATCCGAGTGCGGTGCTGAGCACCAAACCGAGAAGCAGGAGCTGGAGAGGCGAAGGCCCTCTCCTCGTCACCGGGCCGACAGCAGACTTCGCATCGTCCACTATCTGGATCTCGCCTTGCGTCGCGCTGACCTTCTGCTCTACCCGCGCTTCGTCGAGCATCGTGCGCAAGCGGTCATAGCGCTCCTGCGCAGCTTCGTATTCGCGTGTCCTGGTAAGCAGAACGACGGAGCTATCGGCCAGCTCGCCCGCCCGTCGTTCGTTCTCGTCCATCGCCGATCCCAACGAGGCCAGCCGGGCGCGGAGCGACGCGCGCTCGGTCTCCATCTCCACGCTTTCATCCTGGAGCTTTCGCCGGATGGGGTTCTCCCCGACCGTGCGACGGGTGATCATGCGGTTCTGCTCGCGCGCCAGGCGCTCTCCTACGTCTGCTATGCGGGCCTTAAGGTCTCTGACAACCTTGTGCTTTTCCGTGTACCTGATGCGAGCAACCTCTAGCTCACCCTCCAGCTTCGCCAGCTCCGTCTGAAGCTGATCCACAGCCGGGTTATCGCTCGTGCTCGTCTCGGTCTCCCGTTTCTGGGGCTGTCGCGCCAGCTCCGCGCGGGCTGCGCGCAGGCGGCCTTCGACCGCCCGCAGCTGAGAGCGCGTGGCATCCATCTCGGAGCGTAAGGCATAGAACTGAGTGAGGAAGGGGTTCTGGGCGCTCCCTGCTGGAAGGGCCGCTTCCGCCGCCTGGCTCTTGAACGCCTGGAGATCTGCCTTCGTCCTTTCGCAGCCACCCGATGCCTGCGCCAGCTCTCCTTCGAGGAACTCGCGATTGCGCTGGGCCTGCCGGCTGGTGATCTCGCGGTAGTAGGCGGAGAACTCGTGTGCGATCGCATTTGCCAGGCGAATGGCGCCAGTCTGGGTGCGGTCGAGAGCCGTTATGCGTATGATGCTTCCGGCGGTGGGCTCCACCTTCACCATCTTCTCGAGCTCTGCCGGCGAGAAGCCCAGCTCAAGCGAGTCTATGGCTTTCTGACGGACCGCGGCTATCTCTGCCAGGCCGACGAATGTCGCCAGCGAGTCCGCCTTCCTGCGTGGGTCAAGCCCCGCCCCACCCGCATTGGAGTTGAAGGAGAAGCCTGTCCCTGGGATGACTGGCTTGCTCAGAGCGGTCTCAGACGGCATCACGTAAGCCGACGCGCGGTAGTAACGGGGCATGAAGATGCACCCCAGTACGACCACACCCATGCATGAAGAGAAGACGGCGACTACAAGCCAGCGTCTCTTGTAGATATCGCGATACAGCCGCCAGAAATCGTGTGCATTCACAGTTCTCAGTGACCCTCTTTCCGGGGTGTCGTGAGACGCTCGCTAGAAATACCGAAACATCCAGACATACCTGAAGACGGCATCTGTCACTGACTGGAAAGTCGCCTTGCTGGAGCCGCGAGCACCTTGCACGGGGACGAAGACAACGTCCCTGTCGCGCAGCGTCGGGTTCTGACTCATGTCTCCCTGCTTGATCAGCAGCTGCAGGTCTACGCTGATCCTCTCCGGTTCCGGCTCCGTCCGTATCACCGCGCACGAACCTAGGACTGCTGCATCACTCAGCCCGCCCGCAGCGGAGATGGCCTCCAGCAGAGTGGTGCCGGATGCCACCATGTAGCGTCCGGGCTTGAAAACGCCGCCCAGGACGTGCACCTCAGTGCCATTGCGTGGCACAAACAGCTCATCCCCGTCCTTCAGCACAACATTGGCACTGCTCCACGGGTCCTCATCCAACTGGGTCAGATCGACCTGTATCTCACTTCCGTCGGCGCGGAGGAGCCGTGCCCCGCTTGGGTTGGCGCTCTCGTCCCAGCGCCCCACCTCCTCGATGAGATCCCCCACCCGCCTCTCGCTTGAACCCAGCTGATAGGAGCCAGGGTTCGTCACGGCCCCGCTCACGCGACAGGAGCCGCATTCAGCCCCTGCAGGTCGTCCGACGCAGATCCGATCGCCTGGCTCCACGAGCGGGTTCTGACTCGCATCGCCCCTTTCTTTGAAGCCCTGGAGGTCGTAGCGCCGCTCGTCACCGCCACTTCGGCTCAGGTACACATTCGCAAGGTCTCTTGGCTCGTTCTTGGCACCCCCAGCCGCGATAATGGCTTCGGACAGGGTTGTGCCGGCCGCCAGCTCGTACTGTCCGGGCTCCCGGACCTCCCCGACCACCATCACCTTGAATCGGGTCACCGCCAGCAATATGGTGGGCTCCTTGACGTACTCGCCGATCCTGGACGCCAGCTCAGCCTGCGCCTCTGGGACCGTACTGCCGCCCACCGTGACCGCCCCAAGCATCTCGTCTCGGAACAGAATCGTCCCATCCGCTCGAACCGCATACGATCCGGAATACTCCTGTGCGCCCAACACGGTCAGCGAGACCGTGTCCCCGGGCTGGACGCGGTAAGCGCGCGCCGCTGGCTCAAGCGCCGTTGCTCCCGCCGTCCCCTGTCCGCTCTGCAGATCCTGCCCCGTGGCGGCCGGCGGCTGTATGTCCTCACCGAACGTCGCGAAAACAGGTCCCGCCGACGCCCAGCCAGCCATAGCCACGAGGCAAAGAAGCGATTTCGCCCATCGCGTGGTCATACGTAGCACCGCCCCCTGCCTCAGTGTTCAGATTCTCGCCTAGTCACCACTACCGCAAGCACCTAATGCAAAGACCGTGCCATACGCATCTAGGCCGGGTATGCCGCCGCGCACAGGCCCACGTACAAGATTGCAACAAGCCCAAAGCAGGTGTTCAAGAATCGTGCCAGCAACCTATTGACAGACACTACTCCGGGCGCTAAAGTGGGGTGTTAGTACGTGCAACGCAGCACATATGTCGCAGTGTCTGCCCTCGAAGTTACGGCCTTGTTGCAGTCTCGGCTCTAGCCCGCTTCCCTCCACGTTTGCGGCCCCACTTTGTGGTACCGTACTGAACTTGGCGCGTACCGCTGAGGAGACAGGGCGAGGCCATGTCGGGGGACTTTCACATGTCCTGTGAGAGGCGGGCCCAGGCTGGGGGAACAGCGTCAGGGCGGCCTGCGCGAGGGAGGCGGCGAGTGTGTCCGTTTCCGACGGGGAGGAGCGATTGGTCTCCCGCGGCACGTGCTGCTCATCGGGA
>Ga0180438_10006831_pt1 | contig 15276 bp, 13 predicted proteins | sample SS_ome_12_FD_132455 | JGI IMG/M metagenome (GOLD analysis project Ga0180438, IMG submission 132455) | Hypersaline lake sediment archaeal communities from the Salton Sea, California, USA - SS_3_D_2 metaG | ecosystem: Environmental > Aquatic > Non-marine Saline and Alkaline > Hypersaline >...
GGCACAGGTTCTACTTCAGGCACAGGTTCTATTTCTGGCATTGGTTCTATTTCTGGCACAGGTTCTAATTCCGGAATAGGTTCCACCTCAGGCTCAGGTTCCAAGAAGTTGATACAAATAAAATCTTCCTCTCGCCTTTTGGGTAAACAATCATAGCAGTTATCACGATACTGTGAACCATAACCTGAAATATTTGTAATTTCTGTTGTTTTGCATATCCTATTTCCAGAACTATCTATAGCTATTAACCATTTGCGGCGAACTAGGAATTTATTGAATTCTTGAAATAAAACATCAATATTCTCTTGGCTCTCTAAAATTTCATCTAATTTGCCAATGGCAATTTCTAGTTCCTTAATTAGTTCACGATACTGCCAAATTAAGTTACCCTCCATCTTTTGGCATGCCTTTTTTAACAATATTTTTATTTTGTCCAAAGTAGTTTGATAATGGTCACGTAAGACCTGGATACCTTCGATGAGTGAATCAACAATAATTGTCGTACCACATGATACAATCATTCATATTTTCCAAATACTTATATTATATAAATATATATTCCTTAACTGGCCAAATTTAAAACATTAGAAATATAAAAATATATTTTTTATATAAACATATATTTAGATGGAGGAGTTCGAATTCTTTTATACCAAAGCATCACCCTTTTCATAATTCCACCCAGCCAGATTTACTTTAACTTTTAATTATCCCGACGGATCTAATCAAAATGTCACTTTTACTTCAGGAGAACAAGCTATGATGTACCGTAAAGCTCTTTTATTTGGTGACACTCATTATGCTCAGCAAATCTTAGATGCGACGACACCATTACAGGCCAAAAGACTTGGTCGTCAGGTTGGAAATTTTGATCCGCAAGTCTGGAACCAACATAAAACTAATATTGTCTACGAAAACAATTATGCAAAGTTCACTCAAAATCCTCATCTATTGACACAACTCTTGGCTACAGGAAACAAGACTTTAGTTGAAGCTTCACCCAGAGACACTATTTGGGGTGTCGGTATGGGAGTAACTAATCCCAAAATTTATGACAGGAGGAATTGGAGAGGGAAAAATTTATTAGGAAATATTTTAACTAGACTTCGAAATGAACTTAGAACATCATCACTAACTCAGGCAGTACCGTTAGCTTCCAAGAATATGGAAGAGATTCGCCAAGAAATGGTTGATAGATTGATACAAAGACCTGATGATGCTTATCAAGAAAAACGAGGATCCAATTGCCACAAAACGAGGTGAAATTAAAAAGAATTTTGACACTCAGGTATGGCCAGACTATACTGATGATGAATATAGATCTTATCGATTGAAAGAAGCCTACAGAAGAATCTTGTAGTTAGATGATACTTATCAGTCTTGCCATTCGATTTCAGTAAATCGCCGGAAAGCATATTTTCCAACATCGAAAAGAAAACTGCCAAATTTACCAGCAACTTCAGTAACAATCCCAACTATATTTTCTTTGGTACATTCCCCATGCTGACACCTAAAATAAATAAGAATCAATAAAAGAACGATTAATATGGTCCATATTGACATTTTTTAGTATTGCGATTCTATAATACTGAAAAATGTTAAAATTTTTCCCTTGATATGACTTTAAAACTTACGAATAAATTGACCAAAACTGTGATGGAAATCATTAGAATCCAGCAATTGTCGGAACCCTCCTACCATTTCGTTATTTTCACTAACTCTGCTATCTTCAATATCACTCTCTGATATTAAATCATCATCGAGTGGCGTTTCTGGTTCAGAATCATAGTCTGATGGTGTTATATCTAAATCTTCTCTGAGAGTGGGATACACGTATTTTTTGAAGTAAAAATGACCAGTCGGCTTATCAGGACTCTTCTCAATTACACTTATAATTATATCAATAACCGGCTGAATTATTCTAACTATATCTTCTTCGATTTGTAAAACACTATCAACAAATTGATAATCCTTGTAAAGGAAAGCCAATACTAAATTAATTAGGTTTTTAATGTTTTCGACTCTCGAATAATCATAGGATTCATCTGTCAAAACAATATTTTGTACAAGACTATCTACATATTTTTTGTAATTATAATTAACCGTTGAAAGCAAATCCTTTTCAATTATATCCTCAATTTTCTTATATAAATTTAAGGCAAATTCAGCCTCATGTCCAGTCTGAGCAGATTCAAGAGTTTCATAAGTAAACATCGAATCTCCATCAACTTCTTCTGAAACTTCTTGCTCATCAACCAGCTCTTGAACTTGTTGTTGGACTTCCTGTTGGATTTGCTGCTGAACTTGTTGTTGAATTTGTTGTTGTTGAATTTGTTGTTGTTGGACTTCCTGTTGGATTTGCTGCTGAACTTCTTGTTGAACTTTCTGTTGTTGAACTTTCTGTTGTTGAATTTGTTGTGGTTGAACTTGCTGCTCAAGTTGTTGTTGAATTTGTTGCGGTTGAACTTGCTGTTGTTGAACTTGTTGCTCAAGTTGTTGTTCAAGTTGTTGTTCAAGTTGTTGTTGAACTTGTTGTTGAGCTTGTTGTTGTTCAAGTTGTTGTTCAAGTTGTTGTTGAGCTTGTTGTTGAGCTTGTTGTTGTTGAATTTGTTGCGGTTGAACTTGCTGTTGTTGAACTTGTTGTTGTTCAAGTTGTTGTTCAAGTTGTTGTTGAACTTGTTGTTGAGCTTGTTGTTCAAGTTGTTGTTCAAGTTGTTGTTGAACCTGCTGTTCAAGTTGTTGTTGTTCAATTTGTTGTTCAAGTTGTTGTTGTTCAAGTTGTTGTTCAAGTTGTTGTTGAACCTGCTGTTCAGCTTGTTGTTGAGCTTGCTGTTCAAGTTGTTGTTGAATTTCTTGTTTGGCTTGGTGTTGTTGTTGCTGCTGTTCAAGTTGTTGTCGGACTTTTTGTTCGGCTTGTTGCTCCTCAAAAATAGTGTCTAATAAATTATCATCTTCTATGATATCAGTCTTAGGAATATCTTCTGAAAATTTGTCCAAAGCTGACATGTCTAATTCGTCATTCTTGATACTATTTGGCGATAAATCAATTTGCTGTGTAGCTAATTCCTGACTGACTGTATCTTTAATTTTCTTTGGGTCTATCAAACCATTTTTCTTTTGTGTATCTAAAAGATCTGTAGCACCCTTTATTTTCTTACTTAAGGAATCCGTGATTTTGTCGCTAGCAAGTCTCTTGAATTGACTTGGAGTTAATTGTTTAGGAGGTTTTAACTTTAATCCGATTTTACGTTTACCACCTGATATCACTGATAAAGTGGAGCCCTTGCCAATCATTATCTATATATATATATATAATTTTAATTAGTTAAATGGTCTTAAATATTAATCATTACTTAGATGATATACTAATTCAATGACAGCATCAACTGAGCCAACCATACCTCAAGATGTTAATGGGTTTATAAAACGAACGTTGCCAAATAATGATCTTATAATTGATTCTGAAAAACCACAAGAAACAAAGGTAATTGAGCCGGTTATTGAAGAAAAAAGAAAAAGAGGTAGACCTAAAAAGGTATCAGTCGAGGCAAAATCTCCAAATGATAATGATTTTGGTCTTAAAAGAAAACGAGGACGAAGGAAAAAACCCGATACGATTATTATGCCACCCCCTATGACAATGACTAATTCCAGGATCGAATCTAATTACATCGTTATGTTAGATATAAAATATTCGGATTTGGACATTGGAGTGTCAGGTGATGTACAAACCAACTCAGTTGCCATTGGACAAGACACACACGCGAGTCGCTCAAAAATAAGTGAACACGGGGAAAGATTAATTTGTGACAGTTTGATTAATTCATTTTCGAAGTTGATTTCAGACAGAAAAAAATTATATGATGGCTGTCCAACACTTAAAACCATTCATGGAAAACTTATTACCCCTGAATCATCACCAGTAAACTTTTATTCTAATTATGAACAACAACAAATCAACACCAAAGTTCTTCCTATTTTTGAATTAAATGGTAATGATTGGCCCCACTATAGTAATTATGCATGTTGGAATTGTGACTGCCAATTTGAAACACCTCCAATAGGTATGCCAGAACACATTAGTAATAATCAATTTTATTGTAGTGGCAATTTTTGTAGTTTTCCATGTACCGCCCGTTTTATCATAGATAATGATAACACTGTAAATCGTTTTGAAAAAATCAGTTTACTAAATACTCTTTACCAAATGGCATACAATTTAGACTTAGATGCTCATGTTTCTGTTGCTAATCCTCGCCAAACTTTACATAAATATGGTGGGTGTTTGTCTTACGCCCAATACCACGGAGAGAAGGCAAAGGAGGTTCATTTATATAAATTGCCAATAGTCCCTTTATATTACTATTTATGCCATGAAACCGCATCTAATAATGAAACAGCTAGCGAATGCACAGCTCTAACTACAGGAACTTAGACTTAGAATTACCATGTTTCAGTTCCATAATTTTGGATTGTTTAATGTCTGAACTTGGTTTACTATAAATAGAGTAGTTACATCAAATAATCCAAAAATATTAACAGTTGTCTAATAAAAAGATTTCATCTGTTCATTTCCACACCAATAGTAAGTTATAACACGTTCTCCTATTAAAAGGATTTCGAAAAACCATCAAATCCCTCAATAGCACCACCAACATTTGCACCAGCTGGATGCAAACTGACAGTACCCTCGGGAGTAACAACGTTTACTCGACTAATAGCTCCAAGTGGTGTAGCTGTTGCATTAGTAGCTGCAATATTAGCAGCAGCGACCGCTTCTGCTGCAGCGGCCGCGACTGCAGTTGCCTCTGCAGCAGCAGTCGCGTTAGCATCTACTGCATTGTTACCATTAACCGCGACATTGGTGCTTACTTCAGATACTTCACTTGGTTCATTGGCAACATTGTTACCATTAGGAGGGGTATGTACCTGACAAATTTGACCTCTAAGGTAATCAGCATCTACTTCACAGGTGCACGAGAGCTTGGAGCTCTCATCTTGACCACCATAATGGTCATAAGGGTAATCACCTAAATAACCAAATCCGTGGTAATGACCAGGATTACCAAATCCTACTTGGTTAAGGCCAATACCGAAACCGGCACCCTGACGAGCACTAAGACCGGTGGTTGGTGAAAATTGGTCAAGAATAGAAAAAACTGCGGCGGCAGTCAACGCGATCAAAACAATTTCCTTTAAATCGACCTGACGACGAGGAATATAAAATGCAGCCAAAGCGACGGCAAGACCTTCGAGAACGTATTTGAGAAGAACTCCGAAATCAAACATATTTGGAATATATTAGTAAATATAAAATTAGATTGGTCATTCTTATATCTAATAAAATTGGAAAAAAGATTTAGCAAGTAGTCTTTTTTCCAATCATGGCTTATGTCACATCCTTAAATCAAGCAATCGGATCCATATTTGTTCTTTGAACTGGGCAAGGTCCAGGAGGAAATTCCGGTACATAATGAGATTGAACCAACGTATATGATGGAGCCTCCATTGGATCGTTTTTCACTTGACGATTAAGAGATTCCCTACATTCACGGTAGGGACTTTCACGTAATACACGATCTTTTAGGGGTGCTTTAAATTCAGCTGGTAAACTCGATAAACCACAAGGTTGGCAGTCACTAAGACATTCTTGTGCTAAAGGGTCGCCATGAACTGGGTCCATCGGTTTAACGACATCTACTACTTGAGCTTCACTACAATAAGGAGCTGCACGGAAATGATGTTTTCCTGTACCATCTAGAGTAAATTCGAAAGTGCCGAAATCCCAAGGCTTAGTAGTTTCACTAGCACTTTGAGGAATCCAATTTCCTCCTTCTTTATTAGCCTGGTTTTGGGTCTTTTGTTGCTTTGACCCCTTTCTTAACTTTTCTAAATATTGTTGAGATTGGTTATAAGTATCAAACAAAACTCCCTCAGTTGCAACGTTAGGAGACAAATTAGGTTGACAACACTCATTTGCATCTTTAGTCCCAATCATCTGGGACATATCTTCGGTCGGTTCCGGTAATTTACCGCTAGCATAATAGGCTCTAGCAACTGGGTCATCCATTGGTTCCAATACGCTACCACCGGCGCATTCTTTCCAAATACGTTGCGAGGGAACGCGACGTCGATGACGACATCGACATGGATGGAGACGGCAACGACATTGTCTAATGGGTGCAACTCGACAAATTCCGTTTTCGATGGAACGGGTCCTATTTCCTTTGGAAACTTGACAGGTCAAAGCACTTGCAATTTCCTTACAACTAGCGACTTCATGGGGACCGTAACCCAAATGAGTACAACCTGGATCAGGACATTCTAATGGAACCGGAGCTGCAGTATAAAGCCTGGTTTGATCCCCTGATCCTCCCTTAATTGATAGTTTGATTGTGTTTGCCGTTTCCTTCTTAGGTTCACCATTTTCATTCTTAACAGTTTCAATTGGTTGGACAGCCACTATTTGAGGACCAATATTTGCGTTATTGTTAGTATTGGTATTGGTATTTTCTGTAGAACCTGTAACAAGATCAGTCAATTTCGAAAATTGGATGGAAGAGTAACCAACTTTTCCTTGAAGTGTATCCAAAACTATCATGACAATAAACGCAGCCCCAAATAGAACCAAGAAATGGGTCATTTCTTGATCGATAAGCATGTAATAAACCACGCCAAGAGTTAAAGCTTGGACTAATTTGTCGATTACATAAGAGTTATCAAACATCTTGTAGATCGTGATCTTAATATATCATTATACAAAAAAACGCTTTGCCAATAAGCCGATTTTATCAAAGTATTTTATTCTTGACTATGCTCTGATCAAAAATCTTCTAATAACTGAATATCTTCTTTCTTGAGTTGTCCGGTACTATTAAATCCAGGTTTACTATAGTCACTTACTCTCCTACTAAAAAAATCAGTCTTATTATCAACTGAAATCAAATCCATAAAACTAAAGGGATTGGGAACGTTGTAAATTTTTTCGACACCCAGTTGAACTAAAAGACGGTCAGCCACAAATTTAATATACTGACCCATCAAATCACTGTTCATTCCAATTAGACGACAAGGAATACTTTCATTAATGAACTCAATTTCCAATTCTGTTGCTTCTGTAATAATTTCGATAATTGTCTCACTGCTAGCCGGATATTTCAGTTTACTGTTTAATAAACACGCAAAATCGGTATGCATTGCTTCGTCACGGCTAATTAATTCGTTAGCCATTGCTAATCCTGGTAATAACCCCCTAGATTTCAGCCAGTATATAGCACAAAAGGGGCCCGAAAACATGATTCCTTCGATGCAAGCGAAAGCAACCAGGCGATCACAGAAAGGTCGATCGCGGTTCATCCATTTGAAAGCCCAACTCGCCATTTTTTTAACACAAGGAATAGTCTCAATTGAACGAAAAAGAAAGTCCTTTTCAGATGCTAATTCGATATAAGTGTCAATTAACATGGCATATTGTTCGCTATGAATATTTTCCATGGCAATTTGAAACCCATAAAACGACTTGGCCTCTGGGCATTGAACTTCATTGATGAAATTGTCATTCAAATTTTCGTTAATGATCAAATCGAACTGCGCAAAAAATCCCAAAATCTGCTTAACAAATTCCCTTGTCCCCTTATCAATCTTATTATCTGGACTATTGTCTGGTGCTCTCCATTGAAGAACATCATCAGATAGGCTTACTTCACCTGTAGTCCAAAAACTACCTTGAGCCTTTTTATACATTTCCCACATATCTGAATGTTGTATGGGAAAGAGCACATACCGATTCGCGTTCTCTCTCAAAATAGGTTCATATTTTTCTAAAGCCATATGATACGCTCTTTTAACAATAGGATCTGGCGTTTGTTTCAAATAAAAGGAGAGTTCTTCTTCATTGTGTTTTTCGAGTTCTTGGAGCATCCAACCGAGTCAATTTATATATATAAATATTTTTTTCAATTTTTTAAATGAGACGGGGACAAAGTATATATAATATAATAATCATATCCATAAACGGTACTTAGTAATACCAGATAGTTTATGATAATAACGATTAATTAGTTTGTTAAAGCTTTTTAAATTATAACGTTCTATGGGTAAAAAATAAATCTTTTGCCAAATTAGTTGGCAAAACTCTCGTTGTAATAAAAAATTTTGGCGTTTGGCATCAAGTTTACTCCAATTTAAATATTGATTTCCCGCTCCAATAAACACACTAGTAATACCAACTACTAAGCCAAAAGTCTCGTTTTGATTTGGATAAACATTAGAAGCAATCAGAAAACTTAAAACAGTAATACTGACTGATAAGAAATATATGGTGATAACTACTGGATAATATAAAACAGAAAAGAAATAGAAACTTCTTGTGCAATTTCTCTTTCTTTTCGTCAAGTAATCTAAAAATTTATTTCTAAGTCTGAGTGTTTCCGAATATGCCAGATAGTATCTATTATCGAACATTGGAACGAATTTTAATTCATTTTTCTCAATTAAGGCACTTGTTATCGAACGTCTAGAAAATCTATCCAATTTGCTTAAATGTTTACTAAATAAAGCCATTAATTGTTGACTATCTAATAGTCTAAGACTTTGGAAACTAAGTTTCTCTTTTAATTTGATTAGATAGTCTCGTTTCCATAGTGCACTTATTCTTTGTGAATCTAGATTTAAATTAGTCACCAAACCGTGCAATGCAATAATTATTAAACCCAATATACCATTAATAATACTGGCACTCCTAATTTCCAGCTTTCCATATTGGGTCAGATATGATAATATTGAAATTGTGATCGAAATGAGAAATGCACCTGCATTGCAGACAAAATAAAGAATACTATAGATAGTAAAATGTAGTTGGTATCTTTTCAATTTATTTTCTAGCAAATCAAAAAAAGATTGAATGAACTCTTGTGTATTTTGAGCGTTTACATTAATATTCTGATTGTATGGATTTTGGTTTACTAGAAAATGTACATTAGGCCAGAACATAACAATTCATATTTGAGATTTGGAATAAAATTTCGATTTTTATGTCCCTAGTCTCGGTATTCGACCTCATTATAAGTTCCAACATTCTGGTCATAACCAGATTTCAAAGCATACTTGGAATAGAGTCCGGGTACCAACTTATATTCATTAATATTGGGATTAACTGGACAACCTAATTCAGTAAAGACCATTGGACGAGAGCCAACGTTAGTTTGTGACCAATCGGTACCAAGTCCACGCATTCCGTTTGGTTCTTTCAAGAAAGCAACATCAACTGGAGGGAGACAATTATCCCAATTGGGTTGACTGCGACCACAAGAGACTTCACTATTATCGCTTAAAATTTGTTGGAGAGAACAACTGCCACCCATTGAATCAGATACGCCGCCACCAACTCTCTGACATGGTCCAGGTTGTTTACACTTGTTAGGATTATTGGCACAAGTGAATTTACAATCCTCAAAACCACCACTTTGTGATCCACCAATTAAACTTGATAAACCACTACCCCAACCGACAGTATTAAGACCGATGCCAAATCCACTACCCTGACGAGCACCCATGCCGATTTCTGGAGCAAAGTAATCAAGGATACTAAAAACGGCCGCGGCAGTTAAGGCGATAATAATAATGCTCATAAGATTGGTTTCTTTACGAGGAATAAAATAAGCTGCTAGTGCAACAGCTAAGCCTTCTAAAAGTGACTTTGAAAGTGCTAACCAATTTAACATTACTAGGTATATTATAAACGCAAGATATTAGAATTAGAAGATGTTAAAATGATCCATTCCAGTTTCACTAAAATTTTGAAAGATCTTCATTGACAACTGTGGACTAGATGAAGTAAATCATTCTTAAGTTTGCTATAGGCAATTGTTTCATTACCATGAAAACACTTAATATTTTGTCCCTCCTTATCTTGTAATTGATCAGCTTGATCCAAATAATTTTTAGCTTTATCTCGAACAAATCCGCGCATTAATGATAAGAATGGCGGTGGTAATTCTGGATGAGAAAACATACTCAAGACTCCAACTGTTAATGTTCGGTATAGTGCAACTATATAATATCCTCGTCCTGCAAGTGAATCCTTTTTAACATGCTCTTGGTTTGGTTCATTAGCCACTGGATTGTTATCAAGTAGACCTTGGATAGTCAAAAATATCTTCTCTAAGGTCAGGACAGGAGACCACTCTTTTCCTCCCCAAGTATTCAAAATACTCAAACAAACCTTTCCGTCCTGGTAAAGATTTGGATGTACTCGGCAACCATTATAACGATTAGGGGTTATAAATTTTACATGAGGTGGTAAAAACGGGAATTGTTCAGGAAATGTGACTTTGAAAAGGAAAAATCCACCATAATATGGTGAATCTTCCGGACCAATGATCAATACTTTAAGACTATCGATTTCTTCTCCATTAATAAAAGCATAAATACCAAGATGCTGGGCATTATCATTGATTTCATTGATTTCATTTAGAATCTTTTTCTTAATATTGGGTCTGACCATTTTTGATTTTGTGCGATTTAAGGTATAACTTTTTATAATGTTTTTAATTTTTTCTATCTAACACTTCACTATCTCAATGTATTGTCATAGTGTTAATAAAATTTAGCTTAGCTGTTTTGATTAACATCGTACTATCGAAATTTATTTCTTGTGATTTTTGAGCAAACACATCCAAATGTTTTTTAGCTAATATTAGTGCCTCTTCACTATTTAAGTAATTTGAAATGTTATTATTGTTGTGATCTTCTTCTGAGTCCATTAAGTCATCCGCTATTTGGAAAGCCATTCCAAAGTGATAACCGATTTTTCTATATAGTTCAATGTTATCTTTACTTTCACTTAGACTTGAAATTAAAATTTTTGGTATTAGGAAACTAGCTTCAAATAATCTACAAGTTTTGAATTCAATCATTTTAAAATATTGTGAGAGGTTTTCATTCTTTCCTTGTACATTTTTGAGGAAGTAAAGATCATATAGTTGACCTCCTGCCAATCCATTTTCCCCTAAAAAATTAGATTTATACTTGTCTAATTCTAACCAAGTTGCAATCAAACCTTCTTGTGTTAGGACTTTTTCAGTTTGATATAGTTCTTTTACTACATCACTTATGATCTTATGAGCAACTTCAATTAAAATAAAACTACATAGCTGGGCCATGGCTAATCCAAATTTCATATGAACACTAGGTAACCCACGACGATTATTATCATTATCCATATGTGGACAATCATCAAGAATAAGACTAGCCACATGAATCAACTCAGGATAAAAACAGGCTTTAACCAGTAAATGATTGCATTTTTCCGATAAATTTAGACCACTTTTAAGTATTTCAGTATTAAGAACACCTAACGCAATTTGGGTTCTTAAGTTTTTGCCACCTTTTACTGCATATAAAAGGCATGCTTGGACATCTGGATGTCTAGTTTCTGTTAAAATTATCTGTCTTTTATATTCTTCAATCTTCTCAATGTCAACCATATAACACTTTTAATGATATTATTTCATAATATCACTAAAAGACTTATTGTTAAATTAGAGAATGGTCAAGAATTCGTTCCTCTTAAAGAAAAAATGCTTCTTTTTACAACCACATCATCTTCTAATACGATATCGACTAACTTGACCACTCTCTTATTTGTTGTCGGAACCAGACTAAATTTAGTTGACAACACTTTTAAGAATGTCATTCATAAACTGTTGAAATTTTGGATGGTGTTCGCTATGCAACGTATTCCAATGACTTTGCAATATTGGTGAGCGCATCCATTTTCTAAACGTTATCCACCATTCAATTAAGTCTTCGCAATAAAACTTACCATCTCGATCGGCTAATCCACTCATATAAATATCTGCCATGGTTTGAAAAATAATCGAACTAGCATGATGTTCTGCCTTAATGAGATCTGCACTATTACCATTATAACTTGAATTAATGTGATCAACATTACGTTTAACGGTTATGTTATTTATTTTCATTTCTGAATGTTTAAGTTTTTTGGCTAGTTCAATATGAGGATCGCCACTGTACATTTGATAATAAAGACGATCCAAGAGTGGATTACCAAAGAACATTTTATCGATATCATTTAATTTCATTTGAGCCAAATTCGCGTATTTCAAGTAAAATGCCTTATGACGATCAACTAACTGTTGCCGGTAATTATCCAATGCGAGCATCAATTGAATAATAAAAATAGTTAAAGTCCCAATTTGAAGACTAATATTAAAGGCTCCAAGGCTCTGTAAATCAAGTCCATTAGTATAAAGTGTTATACCAAGATAAATTGCTATTGCAATGACAACAAAGTGCCAACCGCTTAAATCAAAACCATGCATTGTATTAATCTATATAATGACAAGAGAATAAGATCCACTTGAGTTTGCTTCGAAATAAAAACTCTTTTTGCTTTTTATAAATTCTTTTTTTAGAGACTGGCCAAGAATATTAATTTTTTTCAGATACCATTATCAATACCAAAAAAAGATGTTAATGTGGTCAGAGATACAAGAGACTAATCAAGAATGAATTCTTCCTAAATATTAGAAACAATAAACATGATGATGTTTTGTCACCAATATCATGAACGGACTCGCTTAATATGACATAGAATCACAAAGAAATATTAATAAGGTATTCTTAAATATTAATAAGGTATTCTTAAATATTAGAATCTCAATGTTCGCCTATCTTTAAACCCAGATGTGGTGTTTCTAAGCAGAACATACTAGACATTCGCCATCATTGTCATCAGAGTTAGGTTTTAAAATACAAACACCACCTACTTTGGTTGCTTCAACTGAGAACTGTTGTGCGTTGGCTATAGGCTTTCGTCGGAGATAATATAAACCAGTCTTTAATCCCAATTCCCATCCATAAAGATGGATGGTCGTCAGGAGATCATAAGTTGGTTCTTCAATGAAGAGATTAAGACTTTGTGATTGATCAATAAAACACCCCCTATCCCTAGCCATCTTCAAATAAGTTTTCTTTGAAAGTTCCCAACTAGTCTTATAAAGTTCTCTCAATTCTTTTGGTATTTTTGGAATATTTTGGATCGAACCACGTGCTCGTAAAATTTCGTCAATAAGTTCACGCTTCCACAATCCTAATCGCATTAAATCATTTTGCAAATACTTATTAACAAGCATAAAAGTACCACTTAGAACTGTTCGAGAATACGTATTACTTGTAATTGCTTCAAAACATTCATTGTTACCCATAATTTGAGACGTACTAAGAGTTGGCATAAAAGCGACTAAAAGACTATTCCGCCAACCATAAATATTAGTTTGTTGTTTAAGTGAATCCCACTCGAAAACTCCACTGGGCAATTGATCTGACAAATCGAAATGGAAAAGACCATCACTAGCTGGACTACCTTCAAATGTACTATAAGACCCCCATCTTTCAGGTGGAGAAGAAGGATCCCAGTATCTTAGCTCAGTGATATTAAATTTTCGTCTATCTAAACCGGCACGTTCAGTCCAATTATCAACTTTTTCTTGTAGTCGATCAATAGATGCTTGAGTTTCAATGACATATTCTTGCTCAGATTCAAATTGGCGTTCAGTATCCATACGTTTAAAAGTAGCTAAATTTTCCCGATAAAGCTCCAAACGCGCAATATCACTCACCATTGCACGGCGATCATCTAATGACCACTCAGTCATCTTTTGCATTTGTAGGCTTCTTTCTTGTGCCAATTTAATCGTTTCACGGACACTTCCATAATAAATGGCCTCAGCAATTAATATATTCAAGTCTTGAGCCTCCTGGGAATCATAAGGTAAACGTAATTGAAAGAAAACATCCGCCAGACCTTGCACTCCAATTCCAATTGGACGATGACGTAAATTACCACGTTTGATCTGAGAAAGTGGATAAAAACCTCTATCGATTACACAATTCAGATTCCTAGTTAGTTCCCCTGCGATTTGAGCCAAAAGATCCAAATCGTATCCATATGGCTTATTTCTGTTAACATACTTTGGTAGACTAATACTGGCTAAATTACAACTAGCAATTTCATCATAACTCGAATATTCAATGATTTCTGCACAATTACCTGTAAGAATACCATTGAAGATAGCCATATGTCTCTTTGGTTCATTAACACAAAAGGTATCCTCTCTCGTTTCCAGTTTCCTGGTCGAGACCACTTGGTTACCCTTGACCCAAATTGGCTCGTTATCGCGATGAACTGGGTGCCCATTGTAAATAGTTGTTTGATAATCGATTAAGGTACTACCAACAACTAGTTCACTTGCTTCCACTTCTTTCTGTTTTCCATGTTGGTCTACTATATAAAATTTGTGATATGGAGTACACTTGAGAATTGAATTTCTGGCGTACCCTTGTGAAAATGTTATTTCCAAGAGTTCTTGACTAGTTCCCGTTTTCATCACTGGAGTGTCACTCCATTCAAATCCATTCCAAATTCGCACTATCTTTCCTTCTAAATTTCTTATCGGAACAAGACCATCATAAGTTAACAATGTAGTATCGCCTGTTACACAGAGATTACTTGACTTGATTGTCCCTAGATTCTTCTGATTACTCTTTTGATTCATTGCATCCTTATACAACATATAAGGTGCACCAGTTTCCATTTGTGAGTCAAGAATAGCATGCCACAAATCCAAAATATTTACTTGGCGTACATATTTTCCCTCACTTTCATACTTTTGATAAAGACGATCGAACTCTTCACCATAAGCATCAGTTAAACCAGGACATCCTTTAGGACACATCAAGCTCCACATTACTGGTTCAGGATCTTGACTCTTTTTCGACAAAACTGCTTCCTTAATTCGACGCATAAAAATACCACTATTAACAAGCGCCGTAAAAATATCCCTTGCACGAAACTCCTCCGCGCCATTATTTTTACGAAGTTCAAGGAATTCAAATATATCAGGATGCCATGGCTCCATGTAATCTGCCGCAGATCCAGGACGCTTTCCACCTTGATTTACGTGCTTTGTAGTATTAGTCTGACCTCTAATATAAGGCACAAGTCCACTACCTCGTCCACCGCAACTATTAATTGGTGCATTTTGTCCTCTTACGTCACTAATCCAACAACCTATTCCGCCTGCATGTTTAGAAATATGTGCCAGTCTTCTCAATGTTTCGTATAAACCCTCAATGGAGTCAGGAACACCAAGAAGATAGCATGAACTGAGCTGATTATAGTGATGTCCACTGTTAAAAAGAGTGGGAGTTGCATGAATATAATAAAATTCACTTAACCGATGATAGGTTTTA
>Ga0180438_10006832_pt1 | contig 15274 bp, 10 predicted proteins | sample SS_ome_12_FD_132455 | JGI IMG/M metagenome (GOLD analysis project Ga0180438, IMG submission 132455) | Hypersaline lake sediment archaeal communities from the Salton Sea, California, USA - SS_3_D_2 metaG | ecosystem: Environmental > Aquatic > Non-marine Saline and Alkaline > Hypersaline >...
AAGAGTGACGGAGTTGATAAGCCATCCGGTCCAGCTAGTGCCAATTTGAATCTATCCGATCAGGGCGACAAGGCCGAGAAACACTATCATGATGTTGTGGCCTTGAGCCGAGTCTCAGCGGCAATCAGTGGTCTGCACGAGCTGGATGCCATTCTCAGGATTGGCCTGGATAATGTGCTCAACATTATGAACGGGACCGTGGGAGGAATAATGCTCCTGGATGAACCGGGCCAGACGATGTCCTACCGTGTTTATCATGGTCTGTCCGACAAGTATGCGGCAGAGATGCATCTTAAGCTTGGTGAAGGAATCGCAGGTAAGGTGGCTCAAAACGGCAGGGCAGTGCTGCTGGAGGACATCTCTTCAGAACCAGATGCCGCGCGGACGGACCTGATAAGCTCAGAGGGTCTAAGGGCGTTCCTCAGCGTCCCCCTGCGAGCCAAGGACAATGTTCTAGGGGTGATGAACGTTGCCAGCCATGTGCCACACCGCTTCAGCAAGGAAGACGTGTATCTCTTGCACTCGATTGGAGACCAACTCGGCATAGCCATCGAGCAGGCAATACTGAACGAGCGACTAAGAAAAGCAAGGGAAAGATTGCGCAAACTGGCCCGACAGAATCTTGTTGCTGAGGAAGAGGAACGGCGGAGGATCGCCCGCGAGCTACACGATGAGACCAGTCAATCGCTCTCCGGGATAGCGCTTCAGCTGGAAGCGCTGATAGAAATATATGCGAAGTCCGGCGATCAAGACGCCCAAATCACTGCCGGGTTGAAGAAAGTACAAGCATTGACGGTGCAGGTACATAAAGAGGTGAGCAGGGTGATCTCCAATCTTCACCCTACTGTGTTGGACACGCTAGGATTAGTCGCTGCTGCTCGACAGCACGCCAAGAACACTCTTCAACCCTTGAACATTAACCTAACAGTAGAGACTAAAGGGACTGAGATGCGATTTCCTCCCGATGTAGAAGCTGCACTTTTTCGCGTTATTCAGGGCTCTATCGGCAACATCATTAAGCATTCCAAGGCAAAGAATGCCTCCATACTCCTGGTATATCAACCAGATGAGTTCTCGCTAACCATTCGCGACGATGGTCAAGGATTTGATGTTTCCAGACTCACCGATGTAGAGGAAAGCGGGCGGGGCCGTGGATTGTTCAGTATGAGAGAGCGGATAGGCTTCCTGGGCGGCACCAGCGGCGTCGAGTCCAGGGTCGGAGCAGGAACTACAGTGTGGGCCAAGGTTCCAATAGGCCAAGACATTAGATATGACAAAAATAAGAGTACTAATAACTGACGACCACGCCATCGTGCGTGATGGTATTTGCGCTTTGCTTGCTCTTACCGGCGATATAGAAGCGGTGGGTGTGGCCACCAATGGCAGAGAGGCGCTGGAAATGGTTGCCAAGCTTTCACCTGACATAGTGCTTACGGACATAGTGATGCCCATCATGGGCGGACTAGAAGCAACTCGGCGAATACGGAAGAAGTTTCCAGAGGTGAAGGTAATAGTCCTGACTCAATACCAAGACAGGGAATATGTACTGCCCGTCATTGAAGCTGGAGCCAGCGGTTTCATCAGCAAGATAGCAGCATCCTCAGAGCTTACTTCGGCCATTCGATCCGTGTACCACGGGGATTCCTTCCTATCTCCGTCCATAGCCAGACTACTAGTCGATGATTATCGAGAGCTGGCCAGAGTCGGGAAGAACAAGGATACGTTCGAACAATTAACCGCCCGAGAGAGAGAAATACTGAAATTGCTGGTAGAAGGGCACTCCACACATGAGATAGCCAGGATGCTGGTTCTTAGTCCCAAGACTATAGAAAGACACAAGACTAACCTGATGGGCAAGCTGGATATCCACAACCGTCTTGACCTGTTCAAATATGCCCTGCGCAAGGGCATTGTCACCGTCTGAGATTATTGCCTCGCAGTCTTCACGTCGCTACTCGTTTATCGCACCCCATCGATGAGAAGCGTTATCCACACAAATGGGTGATTAACCGCAGAAAATTACGGTCATATTCCCCTACCTTTTGGGGTAAACACCTCTGTTCGGGTGCCAACTAGGCCATTATACTCTACATTTAGAAGGCTGAATGACTTCTGAAAAACCGCATTTGACCAGGGGGTGAAAGATGGAAATGAATGCCAAAATTCTGCTGGTGGACGATGAGTCGGAGTTCATTGCAGACATGCAAGCTAAATTAGTGGGAAAAGGCTGGCAGGTACTGACCGCCGGGAACAGATCAGAAGCAGAGAAGGTAGCGCACCACGAAAAACCCGACTTGATTATTCTGGGCACAATAATGCCGCGGGGAGACGCCTTTCTGCTGCACCAATGGTTCAAACAGAGTCCCGATTTCAGAGCAGTACCTCTCATCGTAGTTGATGCCTGTCCGGAGAAGCGTATGGTCAAGGGGTGGCGTATGGATGAGGGTCTGAAGCTCGAAGCCGAACAATACTTGATCAGACCGGTCGAGTCAGCTTCGGTGGCGGCCTGGGTTGAGAAATTCCTGGACAAGACATTAAAAAGAATCAAGGTGCTGGTGGTAGACGATCATGCCGTGGTCAGGGAGGGAATTTGCGCTCTGCTGGGTCTGCAGAAAGACATGGAGGTGATAGGAGAGGCTGTTGACGGGCGAGACGCCATCGATAAGGTGCAGCGTCTCATGCCCAACGTAGCGGTGATGGATATAATCATGCCGGTGATGAGCGGACTCGAAGCAACGAAACAGATCACTGAGAAATACCCTGACACAAAGGTTCTGATTCTAACCCAATATGACGAAGAGGAGAATATGTTTGTTGCCAAGCAGGTAGGGGCTTTCGGCTTTATTGCCAAGAGCGCTGCCAGTTCCGACCTTTTGACCGGCATAAGGACGGTGGGCGAAGGGAGATACTTCCCCAAGTCTTTTGCCTACGTGTCTGCTAACTGGCCCGAGGGTTTAGAAAAGAACAAGTAGCCACCTTCGCACATCCCACCCTAACTTACTGGGTTATGAAGGAGGATATGGTTTGCAGCCGATAACCATCACTCTTGATGGCCGTGAGGTAAGCGGTTATCCTGGAATGACAGTTTTGGAGCTGGCCAGGGAATCAGGCATAGAGATTCCGACACTCTGTCATGATGACCAACTTACTTCGACCGGTGCTTGCCGCATCTGTCTGGTTGAGAACGAACAAAATGGAGCCTTGCTGGCGTCCTGTGTCACACCGATAGCATCGGGAATGGTAATCAACACGCGTTCCCCGCGAGTCATAGAGCGACGCAAAACCATTGTCAAGCTCATGCTTACCAGCCATCCCGATTCCTGCCTGGTGTGCGACAAAGGCAATCGCTGCCAGCTGCGCCAGATTGCGTCAGACCTGGGCATCGGATTGGTAGAACTGCAACGGATTCCCCAGATGGCCAGCATTGAGGAAGTCAATCCTTTCCTTCAACGAGATTTGAGCAAGTGCATACTGTGCGCTAAATGTATCCGAGCCTGCCAGGAACTGGTCGTTCAGGGTGCTATCGACTACTTCCGACGAGGATTCACCACTATACCGGCGACGCTGGACAACGTGCCCCTGGAAGACTCGGAGTGTACATTCTGCGGAACATGTGTGGCACTGTGCCCTACAGGCGCATTAATGGAGAAGGACAGGACATACGGAGGTACGATCAAGGCTGCAACGGTAACGACCTGTCCCTTTTGTGGCTGCGGATGCAGTATCCGTCTGGAAGTCAAGGATAATCGAGTTGTGCGAGTCACACCTGGTAGGGAAGACTCAATGAATCGGAGCACGCTTTGTGTAAAGGGAAGCTATGGTTGTGACTTCGTGAATAGCCCGGACAGGCTAACCAAACCCCTGGTCAAGAGGAACGACACTTTTGAGGAGGTGTCATGGGAAGAAGCCCTGGAACAAGCAGCCAGTGGGCTCAAGCGAGTGAAGGATGAACGAGGTCCCAGCGGCCTGGCTGTTCTAGGTTCATCCAAGTGCACCAACGAAGACAACTATGTCCTGCAGAGATTCGCCAGAACTGTGCTCGGCACCAACAATATCGACAATGGCGCCCGCCTTTATAACTCCGCTAGTCGTGTCGGCTTGGGCTCTTCCCTCGGCTTCTCAGGCACCACAAATTATCTCAATGACCTGGAGCAGACCGACCTCATAGTGGTTGCCGGAGCTGACCCCGATTCATCAGCTCCTATCGTCGGTTATACCATAAAGCGTGCTGTCAAGCAGCGCGGTGTCAAACTACTGTTGATAGACCCCCGACAGACAAGGCTCTCTCTATTCGCCCATCTCTGGCTGCGACCCGAAATCGGGAGCGACGTGGCCCTTATGAATGGCCTGGCCAAAGTGATTATCGACGAAGGTTTGCTGGACGAAGAATTTGTCGCCCGAAGAACAGACAACTTTGAAGCCTTTGGCGAAAGCTTGAAGAAGTACACCTTAAAGTATGTCGAGAAAATTGCTGGCGTTAGAGGCCAAGAAATCTGTGCCGCTGCTCGACTCTATGCTGAAGCAAGCCGGTCAGCAATCGTCTACGGGACGGGAATTACACAGCATACCACAGGAACAAATGGGGTGTTGGCTCTGGCAAACTTGGCGTTACTGACGGGAAACGTTGGGCGCAAGGGAGGCGGCATCTATGCCCTGCAAAGAGCAAACAATGGGCAGGGCGCCTGCGACATGGGGACATTGCCCAAATTCCTCCCTGGATATCACAGTGTAACAGACCTCCAGGTTAGGAGGAGGTTCGAAAAACGTTGGGGGGCAAGTCTACCAGCTGAGGCTGGTCTGACGACCCTGGAGACCATGGAACGGGCAAAAAACGGAAAGATCAAAGGCATGTACATCGTAGGAGAGAATCTCGTCTTGAGCCTTCCGAATCCGAGACTCGTTGCAGAAGCCCTGACCTCCCTGGACTCCCTGGTGGTCCAGGACATGTTCCTTACGGAAACGGCCAGACTAGCCGATGTGGTTCTGCCAGTGGCAAGCTTCGCCGAAAAGGAAGGGACCTTCACCAACTTCGAAGGCAGGGTAAACAAGGTGCATAAAGCTATTGAGCCCATCGGCGAAGCCCTGCCGGACTGGGAAATAATCCTGCGGTTAGCTGAAAAGATCGGCCAACCGCTGCCCTTCTCGTCTCTGCAGGACATCATGGGTGAGATTGAAGAACTAGTCCCTTCGTACGAAGCCTATACCGATTCCGCGAGACAGGATGAGTTTGCCCATGAAGAAGCAGGAGGCTCCTCCGGTAGGCCACTTCTAAAGGGATTCGCCCGTTTCTCGCCAGTTGAATATGCTCTCCAAGCAAGGGAAGGAAAAACAGATTATCCGTTTACGTTGCTAACCGGCGCTATCCTTTATCATTGCGGCACCGGCAGCAGGAGTTCCAGGGCCCGGCGTCTGAAGAAATTCATGCCGCGATCCTTTGTGGAAATCTGTGAGTCTGACGCCAGAAAGCTTGCCGTCACCGACGGCAACGAGGTTAAGGTGATCTCAGCCGTAGGCGAAGTCGCCACAACGATCAAGGTTAGCGATACGGTGCGTAAGGGGATGGTCTTCATGCCGCTTTCATTCCCGGACACTCCGGTCAATGCATTATTTGACATTGTCCTGGACCCGGAAACAAAAGCGCCTTCGGTGAAAGCATGCAGCGTGAAAATAGAAAGGATCTCTCCCACTGAAGAGAGGTTGTAACGTCCAGGCTTGTCCCCAGCAAAAACATGGGAGAGAAGTCCTCGTGCTGCTTAATATGAAAAGGAGAAAAAAGCGGAGCTTCATGAATAAATCAAAGACAATCACGAAGGCTGACCTGACACGAATAAAGGCCATCATTTCCGAATATAGCCAGCAGAAGTGGGCCATGATACCACTGCTGCAAGAAATCCAAGGTGAGTTCGGATATATCCCTCCCCAGTCTATCCCGCATATAGCCCGAAGTCTCGGGCTCTTCCCCAGTCAGGTGCAGGGGGTGATTAGTTTCTATACCCAGCTCTACACCCAGCCGCGGGGCAGAAGAGTTGTTAGAGTCTGCCGCGGGACAGCCTGTCATGTCCGGGGAGGAAAGACAATACTTAAACTGGTTAAGCAGCACCTGGACTTGGACGAGGGTGAAACTACCCCTGACTTAGAATATACCCTGGAAACCGTAGCCTGCATCGGCGTCTGTGCCCTGGCCCCCAACATAGTCGTTGGGGACCACGTTCATGGCCATATGAACCCCAAGAAAGTGGAGCAGCTGTTCAGGAATCGAGAGGATGGAGAGTAGCATGCAAGACCGCCGTACCGTCTTTGTTTGTCAGGGAACAGGATGCATTTCCAGTGGCTCTGAAGCTGTCTATCAGGCGTTCAAGGACGAAATAGGCCGAGAAGGGATGAACGATGTCGAGGTGGATTTCACCGGTTGTCACGGCTTCTGTGAGCAGGGTCCCAATGTAGTCATTGAACCTGAGGGCATTTTCTACACCCACGTTCAGGCCGAAGATGCTCCCGAAATTGTCACCTCTCATCTTCGAGATGGCAAGCCCGTAAACCGCCTCTTTTACCATGACCCGATGACCGGCGAAGCCATACCGCACTATTCAGAGATAAACTTCTACAAGAAACAGCAGCGCGTCATTCTGCGCAACTGCGGGCAAATCAACCCGGAAAAAATCGACCACTATATTGCTCGCGGGGGTTATCGGGCGCTGAGGAAGGCCTTCCTTGAAATGACACCGGAGCAGCTCATTAGTGAGGTCACGAATTCCGGGCTGAGAGGTCGAGGTGGGGCCGGTTTTCCCACCGGCCGCAAGTGGGAGTTTTGCCGCAACTCTCCTGGACAGAAGAAATATGTAATCTGCAACGCCGATGAAGGCGACCCGGGTGCTTTTATGGACCGATCCATCCTAGAAGCGGACCCTCACGCTGTCGTCGAAGGGCTGACTATTGCCGGATATGCCATAGGTGCGAGCGAGGGCTACATCTATGTCCGCGCCGAGTATCCTTTAGCGGTGAAGCGAGTCCATACCGCCTTAGAGCAAGCCCTGGAAAGAGGCTTCTCGGGCAAAGATATTCTCGGCTCTGGTTTTGATTTCACGATTCATATTAAGGAGGGCGCCGGTGCCTTTGTCTGCGGTGAGGAAACGGCTCTAATGGCCTCCATCGAGAGCCGACGGGGCATGCCCCGTCCCCGCCCACCATTCCCCGCCCAATCGGGTCTAGGTGGAATGCCCACCAACATCAACAACGTAAAGACCGTGGCCTCCATTCCCATCATTATTGACCGGGGCGCCGACTGGTTTGCCAGCATAGGTACAGAGAAAAGCAAAGGGACGGCCGTTTTTGCCCTCACGGGGAAGATTGCCAACAGCGGACTGGTCGAGGTACCTATGGGGACGCCCTTGTCCACTATCATATTCGATATCGGGGGTGGTATCCCTCGGGGCAAGCGGTTCAAGGCCGTTCAAACAGGGGGGCCTTCGGGTGGCTGCATCCCCGCTCGATTTCTCGATTCTCCCGTGGACTATGAAACGCTGGCAAAGCTAGGTTCGATCATGGGCTCGGGCGGCATGGTGGTGCTGGACGAGACCACCTGCATGGTGGATGTGGCCAGGTATTTCCTGAGCTTCACTCAGTCTGAGTCATGTGGGAAGTGCGTCCCCTGCCGCCTGGGGACCAAACAAATGCTGGAGATACTGACCAGAATTACGCAGGGTAAAGGGCGCGAGGAGGATATGGATACTCTGCTTACCATAGCCAGGACCGTCAAGGAATGCTCGCTTTGCGGCCTAGGGCAGACCTGTCCCAATCCCATCCTCACCACGCTTGAGTACTTCAAAGATGAGTATGAGACGCACATAAAGGAGAAGAAATGTGCGGCCGCTGTGTGCGATGCCCTCATGATATCGCCGTGTCAGCATACCTGCCCGGTGGGAATCAATATTCCGAAATACGTGGCCCAAATTGCCGCCGGTGAGTATCTGGAGGCTGTCGAGACCATACGGGAGCGTAATCCCTTCCCTGCCATTTGCGGTCGCATCTGCAATCACCCCTGCGAGGGAAGATGTCGCCGCGGGGAACTGGACGATCCCGTAGCTATCCGGGCGCTTAAGCGCTTTGCCGCCGACTGGTATTTTGATAATGTTCGCGAGTTACCTTCACCGGAACCCTTTCCCCGGACTCAAAGCCAACAAGTGGCAGTGGTAGGGGCGGGACCTACCGGGTTGTCTTGCGCCTACTTCCTGGCTCAAATGGGTTACCCAGTCACCATCTTCGAAGCCCTCCCCGTAGGTGGGGGCATGCTCTCGGTAGCTATACCTGACTTCCGCTTGCCGCGGGAGGTTATTGAAAAGGAAATAGACTATATCGCCAGGCGGGGAGTGCAAATAAAATACAACACACCGATCAACGTGAATTTCACCATAGAAGATATCAGAAACAGTGGCTTTGCAGCCGTTTTCATCGCTGCTGGAGCGCAAAGGAGCCAGAACATTGGCATACCCGGAGAATTGGAGGATGTCGAGGGCTTCTACTACGGCCTGAGATTTCTTAGGGATGTGAAGGTCGGCAAGCCTGTCAAGGTTGGAGACAGCGTGGCTGTGATCGGGGGCGGCAATGTGGCCCTGGACTCCTCCCGCACAGCTGTTCGCCTTGGCGCCGGTGAGGTGAACATCTTCTACCGCCGGTCGCGGGAGGAGATGCCAGTAACGGAAGTAGAGTACGACGAGGCGCTGGCCGAGGGCGTCAAGGTGAATTTTCTGGTCAGCCCCACCCGTATAGTAAATGATGATTGGAAGATAGCCGGTCTGCAATGCGTCCGCATGAGACTGGGTGAACCCGACGCCGGTGGACGTCGTCGCCCAATTCCTGTTTCCGGCTCGGAGTTTTTTGCTCGGGCCGATACTGTCATCGCCGCCGTAGGGCAGGCTCCAGACCTGTCGTTCTTACCGCCAGACAGCGCTCTTGAGCGCACCCGGTGGGAAAGGCTGGCTGTAGATTCAAACAGATTACTCACCAGTGTCCCTGGAGTCTTTGCTGGGGGAGATTTTGTCTCCGGGCCGGGCATGGTCATAGAAGCCATCGCCGCCGGAAGGAGAGGAGCTATCGCTATCGACAAGTATCTCAGAGGCGATACCTCCCGCGTCGAGATGTATGACCTCAAGCCCAGCGTTATCGAGGAGGAAATAAAAAGAGAAGAGGAGGAAAGCTGGGAACCGCAATTCAGGCCGGAAATACCGCATCTCGCCCTCAAAGAGAGGAAAGGTAGCTTTCAGGAAATAGAGTTGAGCTTTTCTGAGGGGAAGGCGATACAGGAGGCTAAGCGTTGCTTAAGATGCGACCTCGAGAAATAGACGCTCATCGAGTGTCATTGCCAGGAGTGTTAGCGACGAAGCAATCTCGAAGGCTAATACCGGGATTGCTTCGCTTCGCTCGCAATGACATAGAATCTCAAATTTGCATTTATGTTTTTGACGCGGGAGGTTAAGCATGAAATCCATTACCAAGCAGAAGCCATTTGAGGAAATCCAGCAGCAGTTGGACGGGTTCGACCGGGTGTATATTGCCGGTTGTGGCACGTGCACCACAATGACCAAAACCGGCGGGATGGAAGAGGTCCTGGCGATGAAGGAGCGCCTACAAGAACTGGGCAAGCTAGTCACCGGCTGGATAGTGATTCCCACTGCCTGTGATGAGATGACCGAGGTAGCTATCAAGGAAAACAATGGAGCAATTCAGAATGCCAGCTGTATTCTGGCGATGTCCTGTGCTTTGGGAGTGCACAAGCTCAGCACCTATATCGACAAGCCAGTTTTCCCGGCCGTGGATACTCTCTTCATTGGTATCGAGGATACCCCGGGGTATTTCCAGGAGGTTTGTGCCCAGTGCGGTCAGTGCGTCCTGGGAGAGACTGCGGGCATCTGTCCCCTTACGGCGTGCCACAAAGGTCTGTTGAACGGCCCCTGTGGTGGCACCAATGACGGCAAGTGCGAAGTAGACAAGGAAAAGGATTGCGCCTGGACCCTCATATACCAGCGGTTAAAGGAACAGGGCCGACTTGATTTGATGCGCAGATTTCATTCTCCTAGAGATTACAACGTAGCGCCCAAGCCGCGAACAATAAGGGTCGCATGAAGGAGGAGCTATGGCTTCGAGTTTCAGGGAAGTTCTCAAATCCGACAAGTTCGTAGTAACCAGTGAAATCGGTCCACCCAAAGGGACGAACATTGATAAGATGTTACACCATATTGACCTTCTCAAGGACAAGGTAGATGCGCTGAATGTCACCGACCACCAGAGTTCCGTAATGCGCTTCCCGTCCATCGGCGGCTGTCTGGCCATCAAGGAGCGAGGTGGTGAGCCCATACTACAGGTGACCTGCCGTGACCGTAATCGCCTTGCCCTTCAGGCCGAGCTTCTGTTCGCACATACCAGGGGCATAAGAAACGTCCTCTGTCTAACCGGCGATGCCGTTGTAGTTGGCGATCACAAGGGAGCCAAGGGCGTTTTCGACCTGGACTCGGCACAGTTGCTGAAGACAATCCGGCAGATGGAATCAGGCAAAGACCTGGGAGGGAATGACCTCGATGGGACAGTGGAGTTCTGTGCTGGAGCCATAGTCACGCCTGAAGCGAACCCGCTCGAGCCTCAGCTAATGAAGTTCGAAAAGAAGGTAGAAGCCGGCGCTGAGTTCTTTCAGACTCAGGCTATCTATGACCTGGACAAATTTGCCAAGTTTATGGAACACGCCCGCCAGTTCCCGGTCAAGATACTGGCCGGTATAATTCTCCTCGTCTCAGCCAGGATGGCGAAGTATATGACCGATAACGTCCCTGGCGTCTCTGTGCCCCAGAACTTGATTGATGAATTAGCGGCTGCCCCCAAGGGAGAGGCAATCAACAAAGGCATCGAAATCGCCGGCAGGATGATTGCCACCATAAAGAAGGAATCCGTGTGCCATGGAGTCCACGTCATGGCTATAGGTAAGGAAGAGGTGGTTCCAGAAATCCTGAAAGCGGCAGGATTTGCAGGCTAACATACCGGGAGACTATGTCACGTTTGGGGCGATATCTCTCCAAGAGTTGACACTTATTCTTCCTAGTAAAGACCCTCAAACATCTGGGTTATATACAGGTAGTCTCCCGCTTCCGAAAACGCAACGCCCACACCCGTCCTGGTGAAGCGAGATTCCAGTATGTTTGCTCTGTGTCCAGAACTATTCATCCAGAGCGAAACCGCCCACTCACATACTTCCTGCAGAGAAAGATACGGACCCGGAATGTACTGTCTGGTAGGTATCATGGCTATATTCTCGCCTCGTATTTCTCCGGGAAGCATACCATAGTCAAAACTCCTCTCTCCTGGATATCTGGTATGGCTAAAGAAGTTATTCACAACCATGCTGATACTGTGTTCCTTGGCCAGACTGGCCAGAAGAGCATCTTCGCTGAGGGCAGACAGACCAAACTGTTGTCTTTCGGCGTTGACCAGTACGATTATGAGTGCCTCAGCCTGTGCCTCAGTATAGTCTATTCCAGGAGGGCTCGGTGAATCCTCCGCAAAAACAGCCGTTACCGAGTAGTTGCCGTTCATGGTGATACTGGTTGTGGCAGCGTTCACGTTGGCAACGGTGCCCACATCCCCCGTCCAGTTAACAAAGTGGTAGCCGGTAGCCGCGGTCGCCACCAGGCTGACCACTGTGCCGGGGTCGCGCGTAAATGTACCTTCACCCGGTGTAGTGACCGAACCTCCGGCAGTGCTGGAAATGGTCAGACTGTACTGACCAGTCGGAATCGCCTCGAAGTTCGCACATATCGAGTAGCTGCCGCTCATGGTGATGGTGGTTGAGGCAGCATTGACATTGGCAATGGTGCCCACATTCCCTGTCCAGTTGACAAACTGGTAACCGGTAGCAGGGGTCGCTACCAAGCTCACCACCAGGCCAGCATCGCCGACGAAGGTACCTTCACCGGGTGTGGTGACCGAACCTCCAACGGTGCTGGAGATGGTCAGACCGTATTGACTGGTCGGAATCGCTTCGAAGTTAGCCCGTATCGAGTAGTTGCCGTTCATGGTGATGGTGGTTGAGGCCGAGCTGGTATTGGCAATGGTGCCCACATCCCCCGTCCAGTTGACGAACTGATACTGGTAGATACAAGTCGGGCTGGCCACCAGACTGACCACCGTGCCGGCATCGTAGCTGGAAGTCCCCATGCCAGGACTGGTTACCCACCCTCCGCTGCTACTCGTGATAGTCAGGCTGTACTGAACCGTCGAAATCTGCTCGAAATTGGCCGTTACCGAGCAGTTCCCACTCATAGTGATGGTGGTCGAGGCAGCCTCGATATCGTCAATTGCGTCCACATCGCCGGTCCAGTTGACAAACTGATAGCCGGTGGCCGGGGCGGCCACTAAGCTGACCGCCGTGCCGGCACCGTAGGTGAACGTTCCTTCACCCGGTGCACTGACCGACCCACCCGCACTGCTTGATACAGTCAAGCTATACTGGACAGGCGCAATGGCCTCAAAGTTAGCGGTGACCGAATAGTCGCCGTTCACAGCGATGGTGGTCGAAGCGGCATCGATATCGGCAATCGTGCCCACATCGCCAGTCCAGTTGACAAACTCGTAGCCGCTCGCTGGGGCGGCCACCACGCCGACCACCGTGGCAGTGTCGTAGGTGAATGTCCCTTCACCCGGGGTAGTGACCGATCCTCCGGCACTGCTGGAGAGAGTCAGACTGCACTGCTCCGCCGAAATAGCCTCGAAGTTGGCTGTGATTGAGCAGTCTCCATTCATGGTGATGGTGGTCGAGGGAGCCTCGACATTCTCAATGGTCTCCACATCGCCCGTCCATCCGATAAACCGGTAGCCACTGGCTGGGGTTGCAGCCAGGCTGACTACCTCACCTTCATCACAAGTGAAAGTGCCTTCGCCAAGAGCGGTTACTTCCCCGCCTTCGCTGCCGGAAATGGTGAGGTAGTAATGAGTAGGAATGCTTAGACCGTACGGGGTGGGAGAGGAAACGCAGCCTACCATCCCTGCAACTAGCGCTGCCACAATCAAGAAAATGCTGATTCTCTTCACGTGTATCCCCTCGAAGACCATTGTAGCAGCGCCGAAGCAGCTGTCAATGACCATTTTGGACTAGGCCGGATAGACTAATGACACAAAGGTTACGAGAGGACGCCACGATGGCCACACTACGATGACTGCAGCGAGACTCCGGGATACCTATCTGGGTCCAGCTGACACCGCGTTTTTTGGGGCTATGCCTGGACTAGCAACTGCAGTGGATCGTGTGAACTCTTTGTACTGGGCAGGGGGCTGTCTTGCGGCACACTAACTTGGACCGCTACTTATCCGCACAGGAGATTATTAAGCCTTGCTTCCGGAGTGATACAATAAGGCTACGAAGGGCATATACGTGAAGACAATTGGCAGCTTTTTGATAGCGGTGGCGTTAGCTGCCGTTACGGTAGGCTGTGGTCCCGGTCCTATCGAAATACGGGACTGGCACGATTTGGATGCCATCAGAAGTGACCTTGGTGGCAGCTACGTTCTGATGAACAACCTCGATTCTTCTACTGCCGGCTACGTGGAACTGGCCAGTGGGACAGCCAACGAGGGAAGGGGATGGGAGCCAATTGGAGCATCTGATGACGGCTTTACCGGGACTTTCGACGGTCAGGGACATGAGATAAGGGACCTGTTCATTAACCGCCCCGACCAAGATTATGTGGGGCTGTTTGCCCATATTTACTGGGTACGTAGCATCGAGAATGTCGGGGTAGTGGAGAATGTCGGGATGGTCGCAGCCGAGGTGACCGGGTCTTCCCAGGTTGGTTCTCTGGCGGGACATAACGGCGGCATCGTGAGCAATTCGTATTGCAGCGGTAGCGTGAATGGTTATGAGCGTGTCGGCGGTCTCATAGGATGGAACCAGGCCACTCTGAGCAACTGCTATTCCGGCTGTAGCGTAAATGGCTCCACACGTGTCGGCGGCCTCACCGGGGACAACTGGTATTACAGGGGCATCGTGAGCAACTGTTATTCCACGGGCAGAGTGACCGGCCTCAGCAAGGTTGGCGGTCTGGTAGGGGTGAATTACTATGGCAACGTGACCCGCTCTTATTCCACCGGCAGCGTGGCTGGCTCAACACAGACTGGTGGCCTGGTGGGATACAAGACGGCCACCGTGAGCAACTCCTTCTGGAACATCCAAACCAGCGGACAGTCTAACTCGGCGGGTGGGACAGGGAAGACCACTACGGAAATGAAGAGCGTGGCAACTTTTTCAGCAGCGGAGTGGAACACGGTCGCAGTCGCCAATTCTGATACGCGCAATACTGCCCACATCTGGAATATCGTTGAAGGTATGACCTATCCGTTCCTGAGCTGGCAGTCTGTTTCCTGACACAGCTACCAACGTATAGCTGGGTCACATACTCGTCGGCTCATGGGCCCTATCCTTTTCTGCAACCTCTTCCTTGTATCAGTAACCAAGGTAGAAAGACCCCATTTCATTATGGTATGATACTCACGAGTGAGCAAAGTCCGGGTGAAATAATAAGGAGGTGTTGGATATGGCGTTAGATTCCAGATCCGGAAACACAGTGCTGAGATTGTGGCTGCTATTGCACCGAGTCCGCGATTCACTAGTTCGGTGCGAAGACTCGATATTCAGTAAATACGGGATTACTTTAGAGCAATTCACAGTGCTTGGCCAGACCAAAGCCCGAGGTGGTTCTATGAGGATAATAGATTTAGCACGGGCTCTGGAGAGTGCACCAAACAGCGTCAGTAACCTAGTCGACCGCATGGTGAAAGCAGGGCTGGTCAGGAGGACAAGAGGCAAGATAGACCGCAGAGAAGTGCGAGTGTCCTTGACCAGCAAAGGCGAGAATGCTATTACCATAGCAGCACCGGCGGGCTGGGAGTTTATCCAGAAGATCCTGTCACCGATATCAGACAAGGAAAAGCATGCCCTGGTCAATCTCCTTGAGACGCTGAAATGTGACCTAGTCGGGTACCTGAATCCCGAAGCGGACATGACTGAGATCATCAAAAACAGCCCCACCAACCAGTCTAACTTATATGAATTGATGCTTAAGAACGTTTTTGCCTCAAGCTCTGAAGCAAAACGTCAGGGTAGGGAAAAGTGAAAACCAGATGTAAGTCTTCATGCCGAAGGTCCTTCTGTTGCTTAATCTGGTATTAATCTCGTGAACCTCGCCCGGCAATGGCGGTGGGTTTTACCTCGCACCTTCGTGCCATAGGGCGCACAGAG
>Ga0180438_10006833_pt1 | contig 15274 bp, 15 predicted proteins | sample SS_ome_12_FD_132455 | JGI IMG/M metagenome (GOLD analysis project Ga0180438, IMG submission 132455) | Hypersaline lake sediment archaeal communities from the Salton Sea, California, USA - SS_3_D_2 metaG | ecosystem: Environmental > Aquatic > Non-marine Saline and Alkaline > Hypersaline >...
CCTCCTCCAGCCCCGCTTCGGCGGCGGGCGAATCGGCTTCGGTCTCCGTGACGAGCACGCCGTAATCGGCCGCCGCACCCAACTGCCGCGCCAGCGTCGCCGTCATGTTCTGACCCTTCAGGCCCAGTTTCTGTTTCAGAAGTTCCAGAGGCGGCGGCGTCTCCCTCTTTCCGAGCGCGAACGAGATCGTCCGCACCTTGCCGTCTCGTTCAATGGTCAACGATAGTGTCTCGCCCGGTTCGTGCTGAAATATCCGAAGGAGGAGATCGAACATGTCGCCGACGGGCGCGCCGTCGGCCTTCCGGATCACGTCCCCGGCGGCGAGGGTTCCCGCCGCGGGCGATTCTTCCTTGACGGCTGTCACGAGCACCCCATCGCGTTTCTCCGCGGTTTCACCTCTGAATCCGACCCATGTTTCGGACACGCCTGCCGCGCCGACCAGGGGCGCCAGCACGTCGCGCACGTGATCTATCGGAATGGAGAACCCGATGCCTTGTGCCTGGTCCACCACGGCCGTGTTGATGCCCACCAACTCGCCCAGCACGTTCACCAACGGGCCGCCGCTGTTGCCGGGGTTGATCAAGGCGCTCGTTTGAATGAGATGGGCGTACCGGGCGCCTTCGTTCCCGCCGACTTCGATCTCGCGATTGAACGCCGAGACGATGCCGGAGGTGACGGAATTCTCGAAGCCGAACGGGTTCCCCAGCGCCAGGATTGTCTCGCCGAGCATCATGTCGCTTGAGGTGCCCATGGGGATCGCCTGAAGGGGATGCTCGACCTTGGCCCGAAGGAGTGCGATGTCCTCGGTGGGGTCGGCGGCCAGAAGCTCGGCGTCGAAGGTCTCGCCGGTGTGAAGCGACAACTTGATATTCGATGCGCGCCGAATGACGTGTTCGTTCGTGACCACGAGTCCGTCGGCCGTGAGGATACAGCCGGAGCCGAGCGGCGTCTGGACGCGCTTCTGCTCCACTTTGCCCCGGCCGTATTGGCGGCCGAAGAAATCCTCGAAGAGCCGGTCGAAAACGTCGTCGCCGAAGAACGACCGTCCTCCCCCGCGGACAAGCACGACCCGCTCCGTGCTGATGTTGACCACGGACCCGCGAACGCGTTCGACGGCATCCACGATCGGCGTGCGCCGGAGCGCCGCACCGCGGTCCTCATCCGGCGCCGCGGTAACCGCGAAACAGAACCCGATGGCGATGACCACGCAAAGCCCGCATCGTCGCATGAGAGTGACCTTTCGGAAATGGCAACCGAATAATCCCGCGCCACCCACTTTAGCGCAGAGGGCCGCGGATGACAAGACTTGATGTTTGGTGTTTGGGGTCACATCTTCATTTGTCATTTTCTCGGCGATCTTCCGGTCGCTGCGCCCCGGGCTCCACGGCGCTGAAGACCATGACTTGGGAAAGTGGGCCTGCCGCAAAATGACAAATGAAGATGTGACCCCCTTTTTCCACGCTTGCGACATTCGAAAGCCTTGATCTATGATGGCGGTTCGGATAGTGTCGCATGACGAGGGTTGGAGGAGACTGTCGCATGGGTCGTGTTTACCTTGTTCGGCACGGCCGGACGGAATGGAACACACTGAGAGTTTTCCGAGGCCATGCGGACGTGGATCTCGACGACGGCGGCCGCGCGCAAGCGCGCCGCACGGCGAAGGCGCTGTCCGACGTCGCGCCGGCGTGCGTCTACACAAGTCCGCTCTCGCGCAGCCGACACACCGCCGAGATTCTGGCCAAAGCGCATCGGCTCGTTGCGCGCGTGGACGCCGCCTTCACCGACATTGACTACGGGACTTGGACGGGTCGCACGGAAGCCGCGGTTCGGAAGGAATTCCCGAGATTGACGGAACAGTGGCGCACGGCCCCGCACACGGTCCGGTTCCCCGACGGAGAAAGCCTGGATCAGGTTCGCCGGCGCGCGGTTACGCGTCTGCGCGAGCTCGTCCGACAACGCGAGGACGGCGACATTATCCTCGTGTCGCATCGCGTCGTGCTGAAAATGCTGCTATGCGAGGCCCGGGGCTGGGACAACGCGCGCTTCTGGGACGTGCGGGTGGACCCGTGTGGCGTCTGTACGCTCGAGACCGACGGCCGGCATTTCGAGCTGATCACTGAGAACGACACGCGCCATCTCAAGCCGCTCGGCTCGGCGAACCCGGACGACTTCTGAAGCTCCCCGCATCCGCGGAACGCGCGTCTCTCACGGGATGCTCCGAACGCGGCGAAGCTCGTTCGTAAGTGTCGCCACGTGGCCCTGTTCTTCCTTGATGATCGCCTTGACCCAGGCGCGACCCAGATGCTCGGGTACGGCGTCGGCAAGTCCAAGGTAGAAGAGCACGGCGTCCTTTTCCATCTGGATGGCCATCTTCAGGATTTCCTCCATGCTCTCCTTGCCGGTCAGCGAGTCGGCGAGACCGGGCCTCCCCTCACTCACGGAGCCGTCGGCCAGGGCGTCGAGATATCGCGCCGCTTCATCGTCGGGCTGATATGCCGTGAGGTCTTTCCGCTTCGCGGTCAGGTCGGCCCGCATGTCCTCAAACGTCTTCTTGTGCGAATCTTCCATATCGGCCAAGCGGAGAAAGAACGCGACATCCGCCCTATCGTCGTCCAGTTCCGCGGCCCGGCGATAGAACGCTCCCGCGTTCTCTTCGGCCCTGATCGCCATCTGGAGGACCTCATCCGCATTGAATACCGTGTCCATTTCCTGTCCTTTCTTCTGAGAAAACCCGAGTTTCTCGCAAGCCGAACGCGGCCTTGCGCACTCGGAAGTTCACCGTTCGCGCTGTACAAGAATATGCCACTTGGGGCGCTTCCAGCTCTCGCGGAACGTCACGAGATCGCCTTCAACGGCGGCGTCTTTTCGCTCCACGCCGTCGAGGAAATGGATCAAATCGAGTTGCTGTTCCTTCTTCCCGAACTCCGCGTCGAACATGCGCGCGATCTCGTTGGCGGGTGTCACCATGCGGCCCATGGTTTTCGTCAGCGGCAAGTTGAGACCGGCGCCGTCCGGCCCCGGCTGATAAGCCTTGTACACCACCTCCGTGCAGACCATGGCGGCGTCGCTGACGAAGTCGAAATTGAAGTCGTACGGTTTGCCGACGTAGCCGAACATGCGCAGGAGGGCGACGGCCTTGTCCTTCTTGCTCAAGCGGGGCCGCAGGACGGCAAGGCTGTCGGCATGGGCAGAATGTTCGAGGGTCGTGAAAATGACGCCCTCGCCGAGGGCCTCGATAACCACGGGCATATAGCTGTCCTCGAGCGGGGCCAGCGCGGCATCGTAGGTTTCGGGGAAACGATCGCGCAGCAACCCCTCCAGGTCGCCGTCGGCGCGACCCTGTGCCCGCACCCAATCCCCAACGACCGCATCCTCACTGAAGTATGTGCGGCGAATGTCTGGTGTTCCAACATACACCGCCGCGTGCGGCCAGAAACCGGGCAGGCCGATGTTGGACAGATGCCACTCGCGCCGTTCGAGCAGGATGTCGCCCGGTTCAAGCTCCTCCGCTACGGCGGCGATCTGTTCCAGCGTGATCAGATTGCTGCCCTTGCGGTAGACCTTGGTATCGCCCATCCACTCGGAGATGCCCGCCTGCACGGGGAACCCCGCGGAGAAGCCGGCGTCCTTGACGATTTTCAGCCCGTTCTTTCCGGTCAGGAGCGGGCCGGTTCCACTGCCCATGCGCCAGATGATGCGCTTGTCCTCGTCCATGCCGGCCTGCACGCCGGAGGGCGCACTGGCGCGTCGCAATCTTTGCACCGCCGTCAGCGCCGCGAACTCGGTCGCCCGCGCCACGTTCAGGAATCGGAACTTGAAGTCCGCGTATGTCCCTTGCGGAAGGCCCAGATCGCCGAGCGGCTCGTTCAACAGCGTGTGGAAGGACGGGTCGCGCTCGACGATTTCGATGAACTCCATCGCGAAGGCATACTCCGCGACGAACGCGGCGTAGCGAACAAGGAAGGATTGGTTGCGCAGGTCCTTATCGGCGATCCTGTCGAAGGTCGCGTGGAATCCGCCGATCGAATCGAGAGCAAGGACGTAGTCCAGTGATCCCTTCCACGTCGCGAGGACCTCGCCTTTCTGCTCTACTGTAAGAACGCGCGGGTCGCGGAGACTCGCCGGAGGGAAGAGTACGGGGTCCGCGCGCATGGCCTCCAGCGCCGAGCGCATGCCCTCGCGATACCGCCCCACGGCTGCGAAATCGGAGGCGATCCGTGCCGACACCTCGTCGGCGGGGAGTTGCGCCACGTCGGCGATGTCACCGGCCATTGCCGTACTCATGACCGCTCCCAGAAAAACACCCGCCATCAATCCGATGTCGCGCACGCGACCGCGACGACTCTTCCGACGCATCCTTTCCCCTCCATGCCCGTCGAAGACCGCCTCATTCACGTGGCCGCGACGCCGCGACATGCCGCTCCAGTTGTTCGCGCAGTACGGCCACCTCCTGCGTCAGCCGGATAATGCGGTTGCTCTGTCGGCTCACGATAACGGAATAGTTCATCAGCATCAACGCGCCGAACGCGAAGATCAGCGTGATCACCGCTGACGTGTACGTCATGCCGGTCAGTTCGGCCGCCATGGCGACGAGGCGCGGGAAGAGCGCGACGAAGAATGTGACGGCCGACATGCCCGCCCAGACGAGTGCATAACGCGGACGAAGCAGCCGCCTTCGCAACAGTTCAAGGGTCGTCAGCGAGAAGACGACCCCGACGATACCGATGAAGATTTGGATCTTCAGCATGATGCATCCTCCGACGCCTTTTTCGATTCCGACGCGAAGCGGCGCGCCATTTCTTCGCGGCTTCCGTGAGGCTTGGCGCACAGGTCCACGGCCACGGCCAGAAGCACCTTCAGGACGTAATAGACCGCCCTCGTCCAGCCGATGGAACTGATGCCCTCGGCGCGGTCGGCCATTTCCACGGGAACTTCGAAAAGCGTATATCCCGCCAGGCGCAGGCTGATGAGCGACTCGACTTCGGGATAATCGCACGGCAGCCGGTCGGCCATGTGCGCCGTGGCCAGCCTGCCGGAAACGCGGAAACCCGATGTCGTGTCCGTCAGGCGCTGGCCGCAGATGCGGCTGAGCAACCACGCGAAAAGCCGAATCCCCGCCCGGCGGGCGCGGGAAGGACGATAATCGCCGGCCTCCAGGAACCTTGACCCGATCGCCAAATCGGCCCGGCCTTCCAGGACCGGCGCGAGGACCTTGAGGATTTCGCTGGGGGGATGCTGGCCGTCTCCGTCTATGCGCGCCACGACTTCGAACCCCTCCCGCACGGCGTAAAGATAACCGGCCTGCACCGCGCCGCCGATGCCGAGATTATCCGGAAGGTCCATCACCCGCGCGCCCGCGCGCCGCGCCTCGGCGGACGTGTCGTCGGTGGACCCGTCGTTGACGACCAGCGTAACGGCCTCGGGCAATTCCCGCCGCACCGCCGCGACCACGGAACCGATGGACGCGGCCTCATTCCACGCGGGAATGACGACCAGCAGTCGCGTCGCGGGGGTGGAAGGGGCTTCGTCCACTATGATCTCTCAGAGAACTATCCTGCTCCAGGAGCAGCCGCTCCCTTTTAGCAGAAGGGCTTTTGGGGTGTCAATAGCCGAGTAAGCCCGGACGTTTCAACATATCGCGCAACGCACTGGTTGTATGAAGCCGTGAGTATTTCGGTCAATGTTCCGCTTCAGTGTAATTCGCGCTCCTTCTTTGTAGGGTTTCACAGTGCCCGAAGTCTAGTCGCGCACGCGGAAGCCGAGGTGGCGCAGGGCGACGGTCAGGGGATCCGAAGGCTTTCCGCCGGAGAACCGGACGCGCGTGTTGGGGAATTCGCGGCGCAGGGGGTAGTTCTTCCTGAGGTTGTCGAAGAAGTTGCCCTGGGCATCGCGCGGCAGGTCGAGGACTTTTCGGAGTGCCGCATCGTCGCGCTCGATGGGATAGACGGCCAGGACCGCCTCTCGCAAGATGTCTTCAACTGCTCGGTCGGAGACGTCCAGTTGCAGTTCGGGGACGGCGACGGGCGCGTCTTCGTCAGATGCCTTCCAGGTCGGCTCTTCGCCAAGGAACCGGCACGCCGCCTCGTAGACCATCGTGGTGCCGTTGATTTTTCCGTCGAGCGAATACCCCGCTATGTGCGGCGTACCGAGGGCAACGCGTTTGAGCAAGCCGGGAAGGATGAGCGGTTCGCCTTCCCACACGTCCAGCACGGCCGCGCCCAGCTGCTCCGATTCCAATGCCGTCAGCAGCGCGGGGTTGTCCACAACAGCCCCACGTGACGAGTTGATCAAAGCCGCACCGGGCTTCATCGCGGCGATGAAATCGTCATCGGCCAAATGATACGTCGGGTCGGGGCCGTCTTTTTCCAGCGGTACGTGCAGGGTCACAACGTCGCAGCCCGGAATCTCCTCGATGGGCCGGTACTTCTCGTCGCCGGTCTTGCGCTGAAGGGGTGGGTCGTTGAGCACGACGCGCATGCCCAGGGCCTCGGCCTTGGCCGCCACGCGCGAGCCGACATTGCCCACGCCCACGATACCGATGCTTTTTCCGGCAAGACGTTCCCCTTCGCGTCCGGACAGAACCAGCAAAGCGGCAGCGATGTATTCGGACACAGAATTCGCGTTGCAGCCGGGCGCGCTCGTGAAGGCGATACCGGTCTCCTTGACATACTCCTCATCCACGTGATTTGTGCCGATGGTCGCCGTGCCGACGAAACGGACGGCCGTTCCTTCCAGCAATTCCCGGTTCACCTTTGTGACCGATCGGACTGCCAGGATTTCCGCGTCACGCACCGCCTCGCGCGTCATGGCGCGGCCCGGCATCAGGCGCACATCGCCCAGAGTTCGGAAGGCGGCCTCGGCGAACGGCATGTTCTCGTCGGCAACGATCAGCATCGATTCTTCGCTTCAGGAAAAGGCGACCACGGCAGCGTATCCTACGCGGAAGCCCCTGCCGGAGCAAGAGGCGCCATTCGTGCCCGCAAGATTGACAATTCCCGGCACTGACGGTATTTTGCACGTCTTGCAGATGGTCGCCGGAGTCCTATGAGAGGAATCGAAGGAGCAACCGTATGAAGCGAGCTATCGTTGCCATGGGCGGGGGCCCGACGCGGGTCATCAATCGCAGTGTGTTCGGCATCGTTGACGAGGCCGCCAGGAACGGCATTGAGGTTCTGGCCGCGCGCCACGGCATTACGGGCGTGTTGAAGGAAGATTTCATCCCCTTGACGCCCGGCTCGCCTCCGGTGTCCACGCACGCCTTGCTGCCCGGCGCCATGGCCGGCTCGACGCGCCACAAGCCGAATCAGGCCGACTGCGAGAAGGCCTTCAGCGTATTTCAGGCGCAAGGCGCGCACTACTTCTTTTATATCGGCGGCAACGATACGGCCGAGGCGACGTCTATCATTAACCGCGAGGCCAATAACGCGGGCTACGAGTTGCGCTGCTTCCACTGCCCGAAAACAATAGACAACGACCTCGTCGAGAGCGACCATACCCCCGGTTACGGCTCGGCAGCGCGGTTCGTCGCGAACGCCCTCATCGGCGACGACCTCGACGTCAAGTCCCTGCCGGGCATCAAGATCAACATCATCATGGGCCGCAAGGCCGGCTGGCTGACCGCGGCGACGGCTCTCGGCCGACGAAGCGAAACCGACGGCCCGCATCTGCTCTACTTCCCCGAGTTCGCCAAGAGCCTTGAGGAGCTCATCGAGGAGATTCTGGGCGCCTACGAGAAAAACGGCTACGCGGTGGCGGCCGTCAGCGAGGGGCTGCACGGGCCGGATCAAGTGGAGTTCATCGCGTCGGAGTATATCCGCAAGGAACTTACCCAAGAGCCTTACGCGCCGATCATGCGTACCATTAAGGCAATGGCCGGCATCGAGAAGGCCACGGGCGGGCCGAAGAAGGACGCCTTCGGACACGTACAGCTTTCCGGCACGGGAACGCTGGCCGACGTTCTGGCCGCGGCCGTAAAGATCGCCAGCTACAACCGATATGGCAAGGCGGTGCGATGCCGCGCCGACACCTTCGGCTACCTTCAGCGCTCGTACGCCGGCGACGTATCGCCGGTGGACGCCGAGGAGGCCGAGATGGTCGGCCGCGCGGCGGTCAAGCTGGCCGTCGAAAAGGATACCGACGGATCCGTCGCGCTTCGCGCCGAGCGCGACGGCAAGTACCGCGCCTATACCGAACTGGTTTCTCTCGAAGCCGTCGCGGGGAAGGAACGGTACATGCCCAGGGAGTTCTTCAACGAAGACGGCAACGGCGTGACGAAAGCGTTCGTCGAGTACGCGAAGCCCATCGTGGGCGAGCTCGCCCGGTAGCGCACAGAAGATATCGAGGGTCCGCGAGTGGAAGGCATGATTGACCTCCATACGCATTCGCTCCTGTCCGACGGGCAGTATCTGCCGGACGAACTGGTCCGCCGGTGCGAGATGCAGGGCTATTCGCGTCTCGTCATTACGGAGCATATCGGCTTCAGCAATGCGGAGACGGTCATCCCGCAGGTCGCGCGCATGTGCCGTGCGCTGCGCGGTAAAACCCCCGTCCGGGTGAAGCCGGGGGCGGAGATTACGCACGTGCCGCCGGAACTGATCGCGCGGGCGGTTACACTCGTGCGGAAGGCCGGTGCGCAGATCGTGCTCGGGCACGGCGAGACACTCGTCGAGCCCATCGCGTCGGGAACGAACCGCGCCTTCATCGAGGCGGGCGTGGACGTGCTCGCGCATCCGGGCCTCATTACCCGCGAGGACGCCGAACTGGCCGCGCGCAAAGGTGTGGCCTTGGAGATCACCCCTCGACGCGGCCACTCCCTGACCAACGGTCACGTTTGCCTTGCAGCCCGGGCAACGGGCGCGAAACTCGTCTTTGGAAGCGACGGCCACGGCCCGGGCGAGTATCCCACGCGGGCCATGGCCGAGAAGGTAGCGCTCGGCGCCGGGCTGACGCCCGACGAGATTGCAGACCTTTTCGCCAATGCCAAACGCATTTTCGACCGCCGGCCGCGGCGCGGCCGAAGATAATCTTCACCGGTAGAGAGATATCGCACGTGAAAGCCTCCGAACGACATCGCCTGAAGCATGACGCGTACGCCGACACCGTCTATGCCTCGCTTCATTGGATTCGCGAACACCTTGCCCACGTCGTTGTCGGCGCGGTGGCCGTTCTGGCCGTGACGGCGACGATTATCTGGATGGCGATGGAGAGCCGGCGCAAGACCGCGGAGGCGTGGGAGAACCTGGCGGAAATCCAAAACGAGGCACGCACCGTTCCCGCGCTGGACGCCGAAGCACGACGTCAGACCGTCCTTCGAATCGTCGGACGCTGCGAAGAGATTGCGGCGGTCTATCCCGGTTCGGACGCGGCGCCTTCGGCGCTCTTTCTCGCCGGGCAAATGCTCGCCTCGATCAAGGAGCCGGCCGCGGAGGATTACTTCGCGCGGGTCCTCGACATGCGTTCCGCGCCCCCGGGTCTCAAGGAGCTCGCGGCCCGATCGCTCGCCGGCGCATTGGAGTCGGCGGGCAAATACGCCGAGGCGATCGCGGAATACGAGAAGATGCTCGCCGGCGCGTCGGACGAGGCCAGGGACCAGGCTCGCTGGGACATCGCGCGCTGCCGCGACCTGATGGGCGATGCCGATCTCGCCCGACAGGACTACGAAGCCCTGGCAACCGGAAACCGGGATAATCGCTGGTCGCAACTTGCGCGCGCGCGCCTCCTTTTCCTCGACAATCCGCCATCGCCGTTCGCTTCCATCGCCGCCGCGCGCTTCCGGAACGCCTCGCCCGATTCGCTCTTCGGCATTCCCCTAAACGTTTCCGATCTCGTGGCAGTCCCGGATAAGCGCCTCTGAGAGACGCCGCGAAGGCCCGTCTCTATCACCTTGTCCGACGACGGCCCCGAGGTTCGGAGTCGCTCGATTTCTGGATTGCCCGAGACGGCCTGACGCGAGGGGATGAGGATGCGTTCGGCGCGTCAGAGAAGCGGCGTGGGGAGGGCCTACGGCGCGGATGGCTCGTTACCCGGCCGCCGCGGCGTGTGCTATAATCTCAATCGAGATCTTCTGCCAACGCGGAAGTCGGGGGACCGGCCCGGAGGGGGAGGGAATATGTCAGAGGAAACGATCGTCCTGAGAGGCAAGTTGTTCACCAAATCCTTCGCGCTTGGGGAGGGCGAGGAGGTGGTCGTCGGGCGGGGCGAGAAGGCCGATATTCAGATATTCGAGGGCGAGCTTTCCCGGCGCCATTGCGCGTTCTATCGGCGTAAGGGCATCGTCCGCGTGCGCGACCTAAAAAGCAGCAACGGAACGTCGGTCAACGGAAAGCGCGTCAAGAACGCGCCTCTGCATGACGGCGACGAGGTCGGTCTGGGCGATCTTCAGTTCACCTTTACGACCGTTCGGGAAGGGAAGCGTTCTTCGACGACCGCCGTGAGTGCGGCCTTCGTGAACAGGTCGAGCGGCGCATGGCAGATGCAGGTGAACGTGCTCTACGGCGCGGTTCGCGCTTTGGTCGCCGCGATCGAGGCCAAAGACGAATACACGCGCGGCCACTCGGAACGGGTGACGGAGTACGCTCTCACCATGGCGCGGCACTTCGATCTCAGCGACCGTAAGACCAATACCCTCGAACTGGCTGGCTTTCTTCACGACATCGGGAAGATCGCCGTGCCTGAGAGCATTCTGCACAAGCCGGGCCGCCTGACCGACGAAGAGTTCGAGGTTATCAAAACCCATCCGCGGACCGGACACGACATTCTGCGGCAGATGGACGGCACGGAGACCCTCGCCGAAACGGTGCTCCACCACCACGAGCGATGGGACGGTAAGGGCTATCCCGACGGACTGGCCGGACCGGATATTCCACTGCTTTGTCGCTTGCTCGCCGCCGCTGATACGTTCGACGCGTTGGGCAGCAAGAGGCCGTATCGGGATCGCATCGCCCAAGAGGCCGTGCTGGCCGAAATCGAGCGGAACGCCGGGTCGCAGTTCGATCCAGAAGTCGTCGAGGCCCTGCTGAAGGAGGCCAAGGCCGGGAGGATCTGCGTGGAAGCCGACCACGCGCGACAGCCCACGCTCGAAACGCCCACGGTGCGGCAGCCCTGATTGGCGTAACGCGAACGTCAGCCGTCGGTTATAGCCGCTTGGATTTGACGGCCTCGCAGCGATGCAGCGCGAGTTTTCGGGCGCGGCCTCAACGCAGCGAATTTTTTTGACTTCTTCCCGATCATGGGATATATAGTATAGTGAAATTGGTGCATTTGCAGTCTTCGCCGCGCTTCCGCGAAGAGCTGGCGTAAGGCCTTGCAGATTGGGGCGTTGAGACAAGTCGGCATTCGCGCGGTGCGCAGGGGGAGGTGGTGTGCCGTGGCGACGATTCTTCTCGTCGAAGACGACCCGAACCAGCGGATTCTCTATTCCGAAGAACTCGCACGGGGCGGGCATGAGGTCGTGACGGCGCGCGACGGGAACGAGGCCCTTTATTCGCTCGATCGGCGAACACCCGACCTGGTGGTCATGGACATCAGCATGCCGGGCATGGACGGCATTGACGCCATGAGCCGAATGCTCGGTCGCGATCATCGCCTGCCTATCATTCTCAACTCCGCTTATGCCTGCTACCGCGACGATTACCGATCATGGTCGGCCGATGCGTACGTCGTGAAGTCCTCGGACATGACCGAATTGGTCGAGACGATCGAGAGAGTTCTGGCGGCCCGTCAGTCGGTCAATTGACTTTCGCGCGGGCGACGCTCACCGTGGGAGGCCGAGGGGGCGAGGCGCTCGCGCAGGCGAAGCGCACGGTGTGCCGCCGGCGGGCATTGATTTCGAGAAGGAGGGGTATGGATGCAACTCGCTCCAACGAGCGCGCTTGAAGAAATTTCTCTGCTTCTGACGCCTCTTCTGGAATTCCTCCAGCGGACGTGTCTTCTTTGTCTCGTGGCACTGGCGGCGGCACTGCTGATCCTGGCCATTTCGGTCATCGGCATCGAGTCGCGCGACGCGAGGGCCGCCCGGCGTATTCTCAGGGGCGATCTTGAGGTGAGCGAGAAAAGGCTCCGCGAGATCCTCGAAGAGCTCGAGGCATCCGACAGCGCCGGGCACCGCCGGCTGGCTCGGAAACTGGCCGCGCGCTTCCCGCGGACCGAGCCGGTTCGTTAGGCCGCGCGAGGGCTCAACTTGCAAAAAGGCGCGGAACCCGTATACTTAAAGGCTTGAAATATCCCGACGGAGAAGGAGTTGCCCCATGTCCCGCAAATGCGATATCTGCGGCAAGGGCGTTCACAGCGGCCATCAATACACGCACCGCGGCCTGGCCAAGGCCAAGGGCGGGGTCGGTATCAAGGTTACCGGCCGCACGAAACGCACCTTCGCCCCGAACATCCAGACGGTCAAGGCCAAGGTCAAGGGCGTCGTCAAGCGCATTCGCGTCTGCACCCGCTGCCTTCGCTCCGGCAAGGTCGAGAAAGTCGCCTGAACGATACCGCCCCGGAAGGATAACGCTGCGTCGGTCTCTTCCTGCCCTTCGACCGCGGACGACCCCGCTTATTCGCCGCCGGTCTCTTCAGACGCGCCGGCCAGGTCCAGTTTCCATTGCCCACCGATGCGCGACATCGGAACGTCGTGCATCTTGCCGGTCGGATCGCGAACGACATTGGTTCGAACCGTCGCCGTTTCGCCTTCAATGCGAATCTTGCCGATCACAAGCCCCGATGTAGCGAACCCGCTGAGGACATCCTCAGGGCCCGCGGCTTCGATCAGGGGGCGCAATACCTCCGCGGAATCCGGCGTCAGTCTTTCGAGCAGTCTGTCCGTGTCGCCGGATTCTGCGGCGGCTTGGATCTGCCGGATGGCTTCTCTCACGGCCGCCTTCTCGGGATCTTCGTGACCACGCGCCGGCACGGGTTCCTCAGGCAGAGAATCTTCGGCGTCGCGATGGGCGATCGCGAGGACGCTGCCATTGCGAGTGACGGCGAAGACGACGCCTGACACCGGATCGGCGACAAACGTCTCGAATCCCTCGGCCGAGACTTCGGTGACGACCTTGCCCGTGTCTGTTTCGGCAACGCCGATATAGGACCGGCCGTCGCGGCTCCCCAGGAAGACGACTTCGTCCCCGGCTACCGTAAGCGCCCGCGTCGCGCCCTCGATCGTCCATTGCACGGCCAGGCCGGCGGTATCGATGGCGTACAGTTTCCCGTCGCCGGTCGAGACGTAGAGCAGCGGCTCGACAACGAGCGGCGTACCGAGCACGGGGGCGCTGAGACATGCGCGGGAGAGGATTTGGCCGTCCTCGGCGGATATCTCGTAGAGAAAATAGTCCTCGCTTCCGACCAGAATACGATTGCCCACCAGCGCCATCGGAGAGGCCCCGTGCTTCGGGAAGCGCAATTCCCATTCGATATCGCGCGCATTCCGCGATATGCGGTAGATCGTGCCGCGCATCGTATGCACGTACAGCGTATCAGCGCCGTCTTCGATCATGTCAATAATCGGATCGTCAACCGTGACTCGCCAGTACCCCCGTCCGGTGTCCGGCACCAAGCCCCAGATGCGGTCGTCGGTGCCGGCAAGCACCCAACTGTCCGACCCGGGCAGAATGCCGGAGCGCACGCCGAGACGCGTTCGGTCGCGGATCAGCTCCACGCCGTTATCGGCGTTCAGCTTAACGACTTCGCGTCCTTCAATAAGAAGAACGTCATCGCCGGATTGCACGATATCGCCCGACAACGCGCCCTTACAGGGATGGCTCCAGAGGCGGAAGCCGTCGAAGGTGTCGATAGCGTGGACCCCAGCGGGCATGCCGCCCACGTAAAGGACCTGGCCGAAAAGGGCGACGTGGGTGACCTTGTCGAATGTTCCCGGCGCGGCCCACACCTTGCCGAGAACCCGCCCCGGGTTCTTCCGGCTGCTTCCGGGTCGTTCCGTTGCCGGGCGGGAGACGACATCCTCGGCGACATCCGAACCGCCGGCACAGCCGAACGACATGGCCGTCAGGGCCGCGACGACCGGCATGACGACGAACAGGAACGCTTTTCGCGAAGATCTTTTCGAGGACATGGCAAAAAGGCCGCCTCTCTGAAACGCCTGTGGAAAATGGCACATCCGCACAACAGTTACGGCATTATAGAGGACTACCTTACCACGTTCAAGCGATTCGGGCCGGTTTCTCCGCCTCCACATGTCCACGGTTGACAATGCCTCGCGGCCGTTGATATTCTCAAGCTCTCAGCGGCGGGAAAGGACGCGGCGATTCTCCGATCGAAACGGTCGCGCGCCCGCCCCGCGGGCCCTTTTTTCGGCGGATACCATGATCGGTCCCGACGACACGGTTGTCATGAACGAGCACGAGAAGCTCGACCTGCTTGCGCGGTTGGCGAACAGCGACGACTGGCAGAGCTCTTTCGAGGCGCTCTATCTGAAACTGGTCGACGACGAAAGCCCCAAGGTTCGAGCGGCGGCGCTGGTGGCCTTGTGGGATATCGCCAGCCCCGATCACATTGACCTGTTGATTTCAAAGGCCGAATCCGACCCCGACACGACCGTACGAGGCAAGGCGGCCAGCGTGATGGGCATCTATATTTACGAGGGGGAGATCGAGGAATTGGACGAGGCGCACTTCCTGCGCGTGCGCCGGTTTCTTTTGGACCTGGCGCGGGACCCCGATGAGGAACTCCTGGTACGGCGCATGGCCATCGAAGCGCTCAGCTTCAACGCCGCCGAGGACGTATTCGACCTGATTGTCTGGGCCTACGAACATCCGAATATCGAGGTGAAGCTCTCGGCCATCTTCGCCATGGGACGTTCGGGCGGGCCCCGCTGGGGCGAAAGGATCGTCCAAGAACTGCATTCGGGCAACCGCCAGATCAAACTCGAGGCGATCCATGCCGCCAACGAGTCGGGGATGGAAGCCGCCACGCCTGTCTTGCGCAATCTGGCCGGAAGTGAGGACAAGGACGTTGCGATCGGCGCGCTTTACGCGCTGAGCCAGACGCGCGGCCCGGGGGCGTTCGAGACGCTCGAAATGTACACCTTCGCCGAGGACGAGGAGGTCCGCCGCGCCGCCGAGGAAGCGATGGAGGAATTCCTCAGCACGCCCGAAGCGCCGGATTTCGACGACCTCGACAACGATTTCGACGAAGACGACTGAGAGGAGACAGGAGAAACGCACCGTGGCAAAAGGCCTGCCCAAGCGATCCGAGGACTATGCGCGCTGGTATACCGACCTCGTGCTCCGCGCCGAACTGGCCGACTACGCGCCGGTGAAGGGGTGCA
>Ga0180438_10006834_pt1 | contig 15273 bp, 12 predicted proteins | sample SS_ome_12_FD_132455 | JGI IMG/M metagenome (GOLD analysis project Ga0180438, IMG submission 132455) | Hypersaline lake sediment archaeal communities from the Salton Sea, California, USA - SS_3_D_2 metaG | ecosystem: Environmental > Aquatic > Non-marine Saline and Alkaline > Hypersaline >...
AAGATGTGATCAAGCATCAAAAAAAGAATCAATTGATACTCTTAATAATATATTAGATGATGAAAAATATACATCATTAAATACTAGTAATATAAATCATATACAAATTTGTATATATCAAGAAATATATTTAAGATATTTTAATGAAATAAAAAAAGATGATAAAATATGGTTTTTAACACCGGGTGTTGCAATATTAAATAATATTGAAAAAATAAATAGATAATTTATTAAATTAAATTTATTTAATTATTTTTTTTTAAAAATTTTTTAGGATCATCAATTTTAAATATTATTAAAAAAACATATACTATTAATAAAATAATTAATGTTAGAGATAACATTATTATAAAATTTCTAATATTACATAATAAATCAAAGCCTGGTTTATCACAAAATAATCTTTTTAATTCACTATCAAGATCAGCTTCAATATTAAGATTAGTAGATGAATTAATACCCCAATCTCTTTTAATATCATTTCTAGCATCTTCTTCTTGATAAGACATATTATATAATATGTTAATAAAATATAATATATTTTATTAATTTAAATCTAAAATTGAAAAATAATAAAAGATTTTATTATAATAAAATATATGACTTCAAAAAGTGAAAGTAAAATTAGTATGCCAAAAAAAAAAATTTTAAATAACATTTTTATACCTACTATATTATCAAAAAATTTAAATATTAAATTTATTGAAGTAGATCAAAATATTAAAGATAAATTAAAAAATATTTTATCAAAAATTTTAGAGGGTAAATGTAATATCGATGGTTATATTAAAAAAGATTCTATTAAAATAATTAGTTATTCATGTGGTATATTAAAAGGAAATTCTATTGAATTTAATGTTATTTTTGAATGTTTAGTTTGTCATCCGGTTGAAGGTATGTTAATAAATTGTGTAGTTAAAGATATAACAAAAGCAGGAATAAGAGCAGAATTACCTAATGGCGATAAAACACTTGTTATATTTATTGCAAGAGATCATCATTATAATTCTCAAAAATTTTCATCTATTAAAGTAGACGAAGATATAAGAGTAAAAGTTTTAGGACAAAGATATGAATTAAATGATAATTTTATTTCAGTAATTGCAGAATTAGTTAATACTAAAGAATTAATAGAAGTATCAAAAAAAGAAACTATTAAAAAAAGTAAACCAAAATTAGTATTAAAAGAGTAAATATTAAATAAATATTATTTAAATAGTAAAATTTATTTAAATAATAAATAATTATGTCAAGAAATGATGAGTTAAACGAAATAAAAGAAAAAATAGAAAATATGGATAAAAAAGATCATATTGAAATATTAAATATTTTTAAAAAATTTCCAAATATTATATTAAATGAAAATAATAATGGAACATTTATAAATATTTCAGATTTAGATAATAAAATACTAGATGAATTAAAAAAATATATTAATTATATTGATACACAAAAACAATTTTTAGAAAAAGATGAAACAAAAAAAAATCAGTTAGAAAATAAATTTTTTAAATTAAGTTAAATATAATAATATATTTAATCTAGATAATGCTAGAATATTTAGAACCATTTATGTTAACAAATCAAAATTTAAATAAATATTATACATTATTAGATAATAAAAATTTACTAAATAAAGTTGAAAAAATAAATTTATTTAGTAAAGATAAAAAAAAGAGTGGTAATATTAATAAAAATGAAAATAAGTTTTCTATAGATAATGAAGATAAATTATTTTGGGCTTTTTATATTTTTTTACATGGTTATAAAGAATACTATTTAATATCAAATCATTTTATTACTGAAAAAAATTTTAAAATAAATTGTATAGAAGAAATAAGAAAAAATAAAGATTTATTAAAAAGTAATAAAATATCAAAAAATATAGTAGAAAATGAATTAGTTAATGAAAAACAAATTTCATTAAATGCTCTTAATTGTTTAGCATTATTATATAAATTAAATATAATTTATATTAAAAAACGATTAATATATATAATAAATTATAGTGATGAAAAAATATGTAATTGTAAAAATATTATTGAAGATAAAGATAATAAAATAAATATTATTAATTTAACATCAGATGTAATAGATGAATTAATAAATACATATTATATAATAGATAATTTAAATAAACCTATAAATGCTATAAGTTATTATAAATTAGATGATTTAATTAAAATATCAAAAAAATTAAATTTAGAGATTATAAATAAAAATAAAAATAATATTTATCTTGAAATTAAAAATTATATAAATAATTAAATAATTAGATATTTATAAAATTGAAAGTTATATTAAGATAATATAAATATAATAAGTAATTTATATATATGTCGGTCAGTACTAAAAAAAGTTCTGAACAAAAAACTATTAAAACAAAAGAAAAATTACCTAATGAATTTGATAATTTAATTAATACTTATTTAGAAAATATTTATAAAGATGATGAAAGTAAGAATTTAGAATTAGAAGTAAGATTTGGCACTAGAAATATAGAAAAAATATCTAAAATAGATTATATAAATGTTATTAAAGTTCTAATAGGTCAAGGTTTTGAAATACTTCAAGATGATTTATATTTATTACGGATACAATCAGAATATTTAGATGAAAAAACAGGTAAAACAAAAATATCTAATATTCGAACTGAAATAGAAGGTTTAAATAATATTGAAAGTTATTGTCAAAAAAATAATATTATTTCATTGATGGCAAATGGTCACGTTGGATTTACACAAAAAAGTTATTTTACAAATGGCGAAGAAACATATTTACCTGTAAATCAAGATGAATTTAATTTTAGATTATCATTACAATTAGAAAATAAATTATCAGAATCTTCAGAAATTATACAAAATATTATAAGACAATGGAATGATAATAAAAAAATTTTTAGATTTATTAAACGATGTAAATTAGTACATAAAGATTATCCTTTAGTAGTAGATTTAGGTATAGTTAAAACATCAAAAAAAAATAGAAATTATTATATTCCAGAGTATGATATAAAATCAGCAGAAGTGTTTAATGGTCAAGAATTATATGAAATAGAAATTGAAATAGATAATAAAAAAGTATCAGAAAATATTTTATTTAAATCACCAATAACTTTAAGTCAATCAATTAGAAAAGTAATAAAATTTATTATGTGTGGTTTACAACAAACAAATTATCCAATTTCATATAGTGAACAGAATAAAATAATTCAAGAATATTTAAAAATTGTTAAAGATAAAAGTTATAGAGAAGAACAAAAAGGATATCCTAGAGATTTTATTGGACCTTCATCACTAACATTACAAATGCAAAATATAATATCTTTAGATGTTGCACAAGAAAGTGATTCAGTTATTTCAAATGTTAGAACAAATTATACAGTAACAGATAAAGCAGATGGATTACGTAAATTATTATTTATTAATGAAAATGGTTTTATATATTTAATTAATACAAATTTAAAAGTTGAATTTACTGGTTATAAAATAAATGAAAGTGATCTATATAATACTATAATAGATGGAGAACATATTACAAGTAATAAAAAAGGTAATCCTATTAATTTATTTGCAGCATTTGATTGTTATTTTATTAATAATAAAAATGTAACACCATTTGCTTTTTATAAAACGAGTAGTGATGAAAAAAGCAGTGAAACAAGATTATCAATTTTAATTAGTCTAATTAAAAAAATTAAATTACAATCAAAATATGTTCAAGAAATTCCATTTAGAATTGAGGCAAAAAAATTTTATGCAGATAGTCCAACGCAAGATATATTTAAAGCATGTAATATAATTATAAATAATATTGATGAAGGATTATTAGAATATAATACAGATGGTATTATTTTTACACCAAAAAATATGGCTGTGGGTCAAGATAAAATAGGTATACCAGCTCCTTCATATAAAACTACATGGATTCATTCATTTAAATGGAAACCACCAGAATTTAATACTATTGATTTCTTAGTTACAATTAATAAAAATTCAGCAGGATTACCAATTATAAATAATATGTTTAAAAGTGGTATTGATTTACAAAAAGAAACACAATTAACAAGTTATCAAACAATTACATTAAGAGTAGGTTTTGATGAAAAAAAACATGGTTACATTAATCCATGTGAAAATGTTATTAATAATAAATTACCAGTACAAGAAGATATAGAAAATGTAGAACCATATAAACCAGTTCAATTTTATCCAACAAATCCAACAAATTATAATGCAGGAATAGCAAATATTTTATTACAAAAAGATAAATTAGATCAATATAAAATGTTTACAGAAGAAAATGAAGTAATTGAAGATTTTACTATTGTTGAATTTAAATATGATCATAGTAAAGAAGAATTTTGGAAATGGATACCTTTAAGAGTTAGAACAGATAAAACTGCTGAATTAAGATCAGGTGGAAAAAATTATGGTAATGCATATCATGTTGCAAATAGTAATTGGCATTCAATTCATAATCCAATTACAAAAGAAATGATAACAACAGGAGAAAATATACCTTATCAATTAGGTGATGATGATATTTATTATAATAAGGTAACAGATAAATCAAAAAATTATACAAAGGCTTTACGTGATTTTCATAATTTATATGTTAAAAATATGTTAATTAAATCTGTAAGTATTCCTGGAAATACATTAATAGATTATGCTGTAGGTAAAGGTGGTGATTTACCAAAATGGATTGGTTCAAAATTATCATTTGTATTAGGTATAGATTTATCGAGAGATAATATTGAAAATAGATTAGATGGTGCATGTGCTAGATATTTAAATTATTATAAAAAATTTACTCAAATGCCATATGCATTATTTGTGCAAGGAAATTCATCAGTAAATATTAAAAGTGGTGAAGCATTAATTACAGAAAAAGGTAAACAAATAATTAAATGTGTTTTTGGTGAAGGACCAAAAGATGAAAAAATTTTAGGAACAGGTGTATATAAAAATTATGGTGTAGCAAAAAATGGTTTTGATATAAGTTCAATTCAATTTGCAATCCATTATGTTTTTGAAAATATTTTAACATTAAATAATTTTTTGAAAAATATAGCTGAATGTACAAAATTAAATGGATATTTTATTGGAACTAGTTATGATGGAGATACAATTTTTAAAGAATTAAAAAGTAAACAAAAAAATGAAAGTATATCAATTTATAAAGATGAAAAAAAAATATGGGAAATAAAAAAACAATATAATAATGATACTTTTGAAAATAATAATAGTTGCTTGGGATATGCTATTGATGTTTATCAAGAATCGATAAATAAAACATTTAGAGAATATTTAGTTAATTATGATTATTTAATTAGAATTTTAGAAAATTATGGATTTATTCTTTTAACAAGTGAAGAAACTAAAGAATTAAATATGCCAAATAGTATAGGAACATTCAATCAATTATTTTATCAAATGCAAAATGATATTAAAAAAGATAAAAAATTAAAAACAGCATATGGACAATCCTCTTTTATGACAGAGGAAGAGAGAAAAATATCATTTTTAAATAAATATTTTATATTTAAAAAAGTTAGACAAGTTGATATAGAAGAAGTATATAAAATAGAAATAAATAAAAAACCAGAAGATGATGTTGTAGATATTGAAGCAACATTAGAGGCTAAAAAAATTTTAGAAGATGAAGAAATAAAATTAGAATCAAGTAAAAGTAAAAGTAAGTTAGAAAAAGTAAAAAAAACAGATATTAAAGAAGAAATAAAATTAAAACCAGGTAGTGAAGTAGATAAACCAAAAATAACAACTTCAGTAAAAGAAACTATAAAAATAAAAAAATCTACACCTAAAAAATAGATTATTTTATAAAAAATTTATAATAATTGTAAAATAATCTAAATATGTTTTTTTAATTATATATATCTAATAAATGACATATTTTTTATTACCAAAATTATCTAATAAATTAAATATTAATAATTTAGAATTAACTTTTATTAATAATGAGAGTGAAATATATTTAATTAGTAAATCATTAAAACAATATTTAAATTTAATGAAAAAAAAAATAGATAATATATGTTTAGATTGGGATATATATAAAAAATATACCAATCCATATGAATATATACATACTATTATATCTAATTCACAAAAAATTAGTATATCTAAAATTAAACCATTATCAAGATCATTTTATAAAATGATAGAAATAGCACAAACGTTTTCATTATTTGAAAATTCTGAAAATATTAAAACTTTTCATTTGGCAGAAGGACCAGGTGGATTTATAGAAGCATTTGTATTTTTAAGAAAAAATAAAAAAGATACATATTATGGAATGACTTTAATATCAGATGATATTAATATTCCTTCTTGGAAAAAAAGTAAATTATTTTTACAAAAAAATAATAATATTATAATTGAATATGGAAAAGATAATACAGGTAATCTAATGAATAAAGATAATTTGATATATTGTCTAGAAAAATATAATAATACAATGGATATAATTACAGGAGATGGTGGATTTGATTTTTCATTAGATTTTAATAAACAAGAAGAAATTTCTATAAATTTAATATTTGCACAAATATGTTTTGCTCTTGCTATGCAAAAAATTAATGGAACATTTATTTTAAAAGTATTTGATTTATTTACATTTGCTAGTATAGATTTACTTTATATTTTATCATTATCATATGAAAAAGTATATATAATGAAACCAAATACAAGTAGATTTGCAAATTCAGAAAAATATATTGTTTGTAAAAATTTTAGATTAAATAATTCAAAAGAGATTGTAGAAAAATTAAGTAATTTTTTTCCATATTTAAATAATAAAGATTATGTTAAAAGATTTTTAAATATTGATATTAGTTATTTATATAAAAATAAAATAGAAGAAATTAATGCTATATTTGGACAACAACAAATTGAAAATATAATAACTACATTTAATTTAATTGATAATATTAATATTGATAAATTAGAATTATATAAAAAAAATAATATTAATAAATGTATTAACTGGTGTCAAAAATATAATATCCCATGTAATAAACATTTATATATTCAAAATAATATTGAAAATATTATCGAAAATGATTTTGAAATTGATGCTAGTAATAATGAAAATGTTTTATCTATTGAATAATTATTTAAGAACAATTTGCAACACTGGCTCCATATGTTCCTCTACATCCACTAAAACCACCAGGCATTTTTTCATAACCTAATCTTCTAGGTATTGGTGCACACACATTACTATTACCTTGTCTATGAAATTGATTATTGGTACAATTAGATAATTTATTTTTAATAAAGTATGGTCCCTGACTATTTGTTGTATATTTTCCTGCATTTGCTGCCTGAGCTCCAAAAGCTGTAGTAAATGATGCTGCATTTTTTGTTATTGTATTATATTTTAATCTAGCTATACGACTACTTGAATCAACTGCTCCTTGAACTTGAAATTGAACATTATTTGGTTTAAAAATAGCAGTTGCTCTAGGTGGATTATTTGGTGGATTTCCAATATTATTTCCACAACAATCTACAGCTGTTGGTTGACATCTATCTGGACAAGTTCCAATATAAAATGTTTGTGGTCCACAACTATTATCTTCTGGCCAAGCTGGATTACTTGTTCCTGGAATTAATCTAGCATTTGGATTAACTAATTGTGTAATATTTTCATTTTGAGTAAAGGTCTTACATCTACTTCTTAAATATGCTCTGCTATCTGTATAATAATTTTTATTTAATAAAGTTACTGCTGATTTAATTACATTATTTTCAGGATTACATGCAACACATGCTGGTCTTCCAGGATTAACACTATTTTCAGAAGGATTTATAGTATCTTCTGGAAATGAAAATGGAACTCCATCTTTACCCCATAATCTTTCTCTATCGAAATAATTTTGACTCCATTGACCATTTTTATCATCATTACATCCTTTACATGGAGCACTATTTGGTCTATTATTTGGTTTGTTTTTAATATGAGCAGTTCCTGGTCTATCCATTAATTGTGCTACTGATAATTTATTATATTTTCCACCAACATTACCAGAACCATCTGTTACATTTAATTGTAATCTCCAATGTTTTAATGGTTGAGGTCCAAAATTTCTAGCAATAGCTCCAACACCACTAGGCATTTGACCTGTAATTCTATCTTGTGGTTTTCTATTTTTTGCATTAGCTACTCTACTATTTCTTCCAACTGTTACAGCTGGTTCACTAGTAGCTAGTTGATGTGCACCGATAGCACCTCGCTGTTTAGTTCCAGCTCCACCATGAGTATGAACAGCATTTACAATAGGACGTTTATTAATAGTATTAATAACATTAAATAAATTACTAGATATATCTCCCTTCCAAGTTTTATAAGGTTGAGGTTGCCACATATAAGTATATTGTTTATCTGGTATCATTAATATATATATATTAGAGAAAATTTATCTATATATATATATAATTATGTTAAGATTAAGTGATTTAATTATATTTATATTTATATTTATATTTATATATCTTATATATCATCATTTTTATATATCTACTCCTAAAATAATAGAATCATTAGAAATGTTAAAAATTCCATCTACTATTGATATTAATTTTAGCACAAAACAACCTTTTGGTTTAGAAAATCTTAATCATGAAATTGAAATTCTTCAAAAAAAACAAAAAGAAACATTAGATCAAATAGAGAGAATTAAAAATAATATTGAAAAAAATAATTAGAATATTTAATAATATTTTGATACTATATATGTGGTTAATATCAAAATTATCAAAAAACATAGTATTAATAGTAATATTATTACTTATTTTATTATTAACTATAATAAATAATAGTATTTTATTAGAAGGAATTGATACTACACTTACATCTGCTGATACAAGTAAAATTCAAAATTATAAAAATAATTTATTAAAAGAAGGAAAAGAAAAAATATTAAATATTAATTTTGATAAAAAATATAATTTACAACCTATTCAACAAGATATAGATGAATTAAATAATACACAATTAGAAATTGATAATTCATTAGATAATATAAATCAAAGTTTATCTGATATTGTTAGTAAAGCTGGAAAAAAAATTGGAAACCAAATATTAAATTTACCTGCTAAACATGCAGTTGGACATAGAGTTGCCACTGATGGTATGAAAAGACATTTAAATCATATGGTTACACCAAATCCATTTAATCCTTCTAGTTCTTCTAATACACCAAATGATCTAGAAGATTTATCTAGAATAGGTATTAAAGGAAAAGCATGTATAAGTGCACGTAAATGTCAAACACCAGATTTTTATAAAGGTATATATATACCTGTTTCAAATTCATTATTTGGTGAATGTCCTTGTCCAAGTGATCCTGGTAATAATGGTAAAGGAAATTGGGCATGTTGTCCTACAGCAACAATAAATTAAATATATAGTATGTAGTACATATATATAAAATAATATATATATATACTATATTTAAAAATGACTGATCCAAGTAATAATGTAGGATTTTTAGGTCCAGCATATAATTATGTCCAAAATATTAGAAGTCCAACTGATTTGGGATTAGAAGTTTCTGGTGATATGTGGAAATTTGGTAATGATGTAGCTATTATTGGTGATTATATTGCTGTATTAATTGCAGGTGAATCAAGAGCAAATTTATATCCAGAAAGACCACTAGGAAATTCATTTTTTTTACCAACAATTGCAAAATGTACAGCTGCAAATGGAGATAATAGTGGAAATCAAGTTCAAAGATCATTATTTATAAATAATATATCAACTGGAAATGTTCCTTTACTATCAGGATTAGCAGGTGAGGATTTTACTAGTTTTCGTGGTTTAGTTCCCGGAATAGCACAAAATTTAGAAGTATTAAATCCTATAGCACTTGCTCAAGAATTATTTGAAGGAGGTAGTCCACCATGTTTACATGTAGAACTTCCTACAATAGATAATAGTGGAAATGTTATAGATGCTTCGGGTTATTTAACTATAGTTGACTTACAAAATATGGATCCATGTTCAGTAGCTATCGCAGGTGGTAAATGGAAATCTTGGTCAAAACCAGAAGGCGTGCCTTGTGGAACAGATAATTTATTAACAGGTGATTGTAGTTGTAAAACAACATTTCAAAATATGTTTCCAAATAATCCTTATAAAAAAAATATTTTTACAGAGGAAAATTTAACAGAAATTTATATTATTATATTAGGTATTTTAGGATTATTTTTATTATTAAAGGTTTTACATAAAATTAAATAAAATTTAACTTTCTAAATAATTATAGATAAAATTAGAATTATTTTTAATATCACCAGCTAAAACTGATTGTTCATATATTTGTCTTAAAACATCATTGGGTGCATTAGTTCCTACTTTAATTAAATTATGTTTTTTTAAATAATTTTTAATTTCTATTATAGATTTTTTATAAAGTTTAGTAATATCTTCTTTTATATTTTTTCTAGTAGTATTATTTTTAATTAAAATACTTACATGTTTACCTTGTTTACCTAATTTATATTTTGTAGTTTTAGTATGTCGATCTATTACATTTAGTGTATTCTTATTATTAAAATTTTTTTTAATATTTTGTAGTTTTTCTTGACGTTCTTTAATAATAATATTATTATCTTTATTTTGAAAATCTTCTTTATCTTCAATAGTATTTTCAGAATGTATTTTTATTTTTTCAATATTTGTAAAAGTATTTGCAGAATTTAAATCTTGACGTTTTTGTGTTAAACGTTTCCATTCTCTAAATGTAGGTTTATTACCTGATTTTAAACAACCATAAGGTTTTTCTTCTAAAATTATTGAACTATTATCACTAACAATAGTATCATTATTTTCACTATTTTCAATATTTTCACTATTTTCAATATTTTCAATATTTTCACTATTTTTACTATTTTCAATATTAGTAGATGCCATTTTAATAGAATTATCACTTGTAATATCACTTGTAATATCACTAGTTACATCTTTTAAATCACTTGGTAAATCTAAATTTATTAAATTATTTTGTAATTTTCTCTCTTTTTTTAAAGTTTGTTTTTTAATTTTCGTATTTTGTTTTTTTTCATTTAAACTTTGTAAAAAACTTAAAGATGTATTAAATTCATCATTAAAAGATTGGTCATCAATATCATTATTATTAGATGTATTAGAATTTGTTTTTTCAGTATTATCATCTTGATTTTTTTTTTGATAATCTTTAATTTTTTTTAAAAGTTCTTTTTTAACTTGATTAGATTTAACTTCAATATTAGGTTTTTGTTTTTTTTCCTTTTTATTTTTAAAAGTTTTTTTAAGTGAAAATAAATCAGGATTAATTTCAATAATTTTTCTACTTTTATTTTGAGACATTTAAAATTAGAAAAGACAAAACATTATAAATAATTACTAATTTAACGATATAATGAAAAAATAGTATTATCTTCTTTATCATCTTCTAAATTCATTAATTCTAATCCATTATCTAAATCATCTAAATTAATTTTTTTTCTAGAATTAATAGGTTTGCAAAAAATTCTACGACTATGACTTATTTTTGTTTTTGTTAATAATGTTTCTATACTTCTACCATAATATTTAAACTTTTTACTATGTTTTTTAAACCATTCAGTTAATATACTATTTTCAATATCAATAGTCCAATTAATATTATATACTTTTTTAATAAAAATTTTCATTAATTCATCGCTCGTATATTTATCAGTATTATATCTCCATATAAATCTAGATTCTAATCCTGAATTATAACTAAAAAAACAATTATCTAATTCTTCTTTATAACCTGCTATAATTACAATTAATCTTTCTTTATAATTACTTAAAGCTTCACATAATGTATCTAAACATTCTTTTGCAAAACTATCTCTTTTTTCTTGATTTCCTAAAGAATAGGCTTCATCTATAAAAAGAACACCATCTAAAGAATCTTCTATTACATTTTTTGTTTTTAATGCAGTTTGTCCTAAATATCCTGCAACAAGATCAGCTCTAGTAACTTTTTTAAATTTATTTGATTTTAATATATTAATATTTGCAAATAATTGTCCAATAATTTTTGCAACTTCTGTTTTTCCTGTTCCAGGAGGACCATATAAAACTACATGCATAAAATCACTATCATTTTTATCAAAACTATGTAAATTTTGAATATAATATAATATCTGATTTATAATATTTTTTTTTAAATCTTCTAATCCAATCATATTGTTTAAATCAATTAAATCACTCTTTATTTTATTTAAAATATTTAAATTAATATTATATTGAATATTACTATTAATAGGGTATTTATTAATTATATCTATTAAATCTTGTAAATTATTTATTTTTGTATCAATATTTACTTTTTTAATTATATTATATTCTAAATTATCAATACCTTTTTTATTTATTAATAATCTTTTTTCATAATATTTTTTATAATTTTTATTATAATTTTTATTAATATCATTTAACATAAGATTTATTTCATTTTGTGATAATATTTTATTATTATTATTAATATTATTATTATTTTTATTATTTTTATCTAAAAATTTTTTAAATTTTTGAATATTTAAATCATGATTTTTAGTTTTGTCCATTTTTTATATATTTATTAATTTTTTTTTAATAAATTTAAAGATAAATTGAAATAATTTATTGTAAAAAAATGGCAGGAAAAATGGATGATTTAAATAAACAATTATCAGATTTAGATTTAAATTTTCAACATGATAAAGAGCTGCCGTGGGATATTATTAAAACTTATTTTGATGGCAAACATTTAGAACAATTAATTAGACATCAATTAGAGTCATATAATAATTTTATAACTAGTGAAATACCAAGAACAATTGAAATGTTTAATCCTGTTTCGATAACATCTGAACAAGATTATGATAAAGAAAAAAAAGTATATAAATTAGAAATTTTAATAACTTTTGAAAATTTAAATATACATAGACCACAAATTCATGAAAATAATGGAGCTACAAAATTAATGTTTCCACAAGAAGCTAGATTAAGAAATTTTACATATTCATCTAATATGACAATAGACATAAATATTCAAATTTCTATTAGAAATGGAGATAATTTAGAGAATATTCATACTCTATATAAAACATTAAATAAAATTCATATTGGAAAAATTCCAATTATGTTAAAATCTAATATTTGTGTTTTAAATCAATACAAGCATAATAATTCTAGTATAACCGGAGAATGTCGTTTAGATCCTGGTGGATATTTTATTATTAATGGATCTGAAAAAACTTGTTTAGGACAAGAACGTGCTGCTGAAAATCAAGTATATTGTTTTAATATTTCAAAAAATAATACAAAATGGTCTTGGTTAGCAGAAATAAAATCAGTTCCCGATTGGAAATGTATATCACCTAAACAAATATCATTAATGATAACATCAAAAAATAATGGTTTTGGAAATTCATTATATTTACAAATTCCGCGTGTAAAACAACCAATTCCTTTATTTATAGTTTTTAGAGCATTAAATATTATAACTGATAAAGATATTTGTTCTAAAATTATTTTAGATGTTGATAATATTAATAATAAAAAAATACTATTATTATTACAAGGATCTATTATTGATGCAAATAAATATTTAACACAAAAAGATGCTTTTAATTATATTATGAGTCAAGTAATTTTTACACCATTAAATATGGATAAAGAAACGGGAGCTAAAAAAAAGTATGAATTTACACAAGATGTTATAAATAATGATTTATTTCCTCATTGTAAAACTAAAACTCAAAAAATATACTTTTTAGGTTATATGACATTAAAGTTATTACAAACTTCTATCGGTTTACGTAATGTAGATGATAGAGATTCATATATTAATAAAAGAATTGATTTAACTGGTGTATTATTAAATAATCTTTTTAGAAATTATTTTAATAAATTAGTTAAAGATATGCAAAAACAAATTGTTAGAGAAATTAATAATGGTTCTTGGAGATCTACTGAAGATTATTTAAATATTATTAATTTTACTAATATCTATAAAATTATTAAATCTACAACTATTGAAAATGGTCTTAAAAGAGCACTTGCAACTGGTGATTTTGGTATTAAACAAACAAATAGTAATAAGGTGGGTGTCGCTCAAGTTTTAAATCGATTAACATATATTTCAAGTTTAAGTCATCTAAGAAGAATTAATACCCCAATTGATAAAAGTGGTAAATTAATTCCTCCTAGAAAATTACATAATTCTTCTTGGGGATTTTTATGTCCAGCTGAAACTCCAGAAGGTGCTTCTGTTGGTATTGTTAAAAATTTATCATATTTAACTCATATTACAATTCCAGCTACTAGTCATTGTTTATATGAATATGTTGAACCTGAAATAATAAGTTTAGATAATATTACAAGTAAAGAATTATATAATTATGTTAAAGTTTTTATAAATGGAAGTTGGATAGGTATTTCTAAAAATCCTGAAACGTTATATAATTCACTTAAGGATAAAAAATATAAAGGTATTATTAATATTTATACGTCAATTATATTTAATTATAAAGATCAAGAAATTAGAGTTTGTAATGATGCTGGGCGTCTTAGTAGACCATTATATAAAATTAAAAATAATAAATTACTAATTACTGATGATATTAGAGAGAAATTATCTAAAAATTTAATTACATGGGAAAAACTTGTTTTAGAATTAGATAATAAAAGTATAATTGAATATATTGATCCCGCTGAACAAAATTCATCTCTTATTGCTTTTGATTTAAATAATTTAAAACAAACTAATGAAAATAATATTTATAAATATACTCATTGTGAAATTCATCCTAGCACTATATTTGGTATTTTAGCTTCTTGTATTCCATTTCCCAATAATAATCAATCACCAAGAAATACTTATCAATGTGCAATGGGTAAACAAGCAATGGGTGTTTATGTTACTAATTATGATAATCGTATGGATAAAACTGCTTATGTTTTATCTTATCCAATGCGACCATTAGTTGATACTAGAATTATGAATTTATTACAATTAAATCAAATTCCTTCAGGATCAATGGTTATTGTTGCAATTGCTACATATTCAGGTTATAATCAAGAAGATAGTATATTATTTAATCAAGGATCTATCAATAGAGGTTTATTCCAGGCAACTATATTTCATACTGAAAAAGATGAAGATAAAAAAATTCATGGAGATGAAGAAATTAGATGTAAACCAGATAAAACTAAAACAAAAGGCATTAAATTTGCTAATTA
>Ga0180438_10006835_pt1 | contig 15273 bp, 20 predicted proteins | sample SS_ome_12_FD_132455 | JGI IMG/M metagenome (GOLD analysis project Ga0180438, IMG submission 132455) | Hypersaline lake sediment archaeal communities from the Salton Sea, California, USA - SS_3_D_2 metaG | ecosystem: Environmental > Aquatic > Non-marine Saline and Alkaline > Hypersaline >...
GGCCTATAACCAGACAGCAATGGGTATTGCCGAAGAGGATGACGAAGGGGATTGGTACTCCAGTGGAGCTAGCTATCCGAGTGCTGTAGCAGCCGTGATGAAACCGGCGTCGGGCGGCGCGGCGGTAGCACCAACAAGTACATTATCCGGCCCGCTTGGCGGCCCATTGGCAGGAGTGTTTTAATGATATCTTTTTTCGGCGATTTCGACACAACCGAGACGGTTTATATTCCATTCAATACGTTTTCAAGCGATGACCCTTCGGCATCGGTGACGATTACAAATCTTGCCGCGGCCGATATTGAGATTCATAAAGACGGCAGCACAACGCAAAGAGCATCGGACAACGGAGTTACGGTTACGATTGACTTTGATTCCATTACCGGAAATCACATGGTAGCTATTGATTTGTCGGACAATTCCGATGCGGGTTATTACGCAAACGGCAGTCAGTATGCCGTAAGAATGGAAGGAACGACGGTAGACGGCGCGACAATCAATGCGTGGATCGGATCTTTTTCGATTGGCCGCACGCTAAGGCCGACAACGAATGGTCGAAAACTGGATGTGGAAACCGGTGGATGCGCCGGTATTGACTGGGGTAATGTAGCAAATAAAACAACTGCCAATGATTTAAGCGCTACCGATATTCAGCTTTGCGATACTGTGACCACTCTTACTGGACACACCGCACAGACCGGCGATAGCTTTGCCAGACTAGGCGCACCTGCCGGAGCAAGTGTAAGCGCGGATATTGCTACGGTTGACGGCAACGTTGATTCAATTCTAACAGATACCGGTACCACACTTGAAAACCATTTGACTGACATAAAAGGAACAGGGTTTGCAAAGGATACGCATTCATTAACAGATATCGAAGGCTATGCCGATCTCATTGACGACGGCACTTCGGGACTGGCAAAGATAGCAACTGATGTGGCTGCTATTTTAGTGGATACGGGCACGACGCTTGATGGCAAGCTCGATACCATCGACACAAACGTCGATGCAATACTTGTAGACACGGGTACGGATGGCGTTATTGTAGCAACCAACAACGATAAGACCGGGTACGGGCTTGCTAATGACGCGATCACTTCCGCGAAATATGATGAGACAACGGCCTTCCCCGTGGTGTCCGCAGATACGGGAGCCACGCAAATAGCGCGGGTAGGCGCAGACGGGGATACCCTTGAGACCTTGAGTGATCAGATAGATGCGGTACCCACGGCAGCCGAAAACCGCACCGAGATGGATAGCAATAGCACGCAGCTATCGGCGATTGTAGCCGATACTAATGAGCTTCAGACCGACCTGGCAGATGGTGGGCGGCTTGATCTTCTTATCGATGCGATAAAAGCATTGCTCGATGACGCACGTACTGAGCCCGGCCAGGGCGCACCTCCTGTTAATCCGGATTTGGCGACGAAGGTAGATTATCTCTATAAAGCATGGCGCAACAAGATGACGAGCGATAGCGACAGTGTTGACCTTTACAATGACGCAGGCGACACCGTTGACCAAAAGCGTACAATTTCGGATGACGGTTCCACGTTTACTAAGGGTGAAATGGGAAGCGGTGCGTAATGGCGATTGACACGCAGGCCAAGCGTGCAAGCGTGCTACACATTATACAGCCCGACGGCACTATTGCACAAACGGATCGGCAAACAATACTCTGGGTGTACGGTGGTATTCTATCGGGAGAATTGAGTTTTGGCGATTATGTCTATGTGTCATTGGTTATAAGTGATTGGATAGCGCAGAGTTTTACGGTCGGGGAGTGGGCAGATATGTCCCATGTTATTATCGAAAGGATAGCTCAAAGCTTGGAGATTGAATAATGAGATTAGGAACGGTTGTAAAAATAACATCCACCGTGACAATAGATGATGGTTCAACGGCTGATTCGATGGCTATCACAATATATGACCCCTCGCGTACCGCTTTAGTGAGTGCGGCGGCGATGACAACGGGCAGTACTGGATCTGAGTTTTATTATCTGTATCAGTCTTCCACTTCCGATTTACAGGGAGACTATCGGGCTGTTGTGAAAGCAACGGAAAGTACGAATTACGGAATTGGTGTGAAGGATTTTAGTTTAACTAAAATACTTGATTGATGTATAACGAAAGTAAAGCTGATAGAGCTGTAAGGTTTATTCAGCGATTAAAGCATACGAAGGACCCCTTCTACGGGAGTCCTTTTTTATTGCACGATTGGCAGAAAAAAATTGTTGCTGATATTTTCGGCACGGTCAAGGAGGATGGATACCGGCAATATAAAACGGCGTATGTAGAGATACCGCGTAAGAATGGCAAGTCGGAATTAGCGGCGGCGATTGCTTTGAAGCTTCTTTTTGCTGACGATGAGATGGGCGGTGAGATTTACGGCGCTGCATCGGATACGGATCAGGCTTCGATTGTGTTCAACGTGGCTGTCAACATGGTTCGACAGGCTCCAGGGCTTGCCAAAAGGTGCAAGATTGTCGAATCAACTCGGAGGATAATTGTTCCTTCGACGGGTTCTGTGTATCGGGTGTTGTCATCAGATCACGCAAGCAAGCACGGATTTAATGCGAGTGGAATAATTTTTGATGAACTACATTCACAGCCGAATAGTAAATTATATGACGTTTTAAGTACATCGGGTGGGACAAGGCGGCAGTCTTTACTTTTTGCGATTACTACTGCCGGATATGACAGGGAATCTATTTGTTGGCATATGCACCAACATGCCGAACAGGTTTTAAATTTGGTTATTGAAGACCCATCTTTTTATCCTGTTTTATATACACTTCCAGAAGATGAGGATTGGCAAGATGAAAAAAATTGGTACGTTGCAAATCCGGCATTAGGTACTGATGAGGAAATAGCCGAAGGAAAGGGGTTTAGACGCATTGAGGAAATGCGAGAGCAGTTTATACAAGCGCAACAGATACCAATTTTCCAAAACAAGTTTAGAAGATTGTATCTAAACCAATGGACAAGGCAGGAGAACCGTTGGTTAGACCTAGACGCATGGAATGCATGCGGGAAGAAAGTATTTGTAGAAGATGCGGAAGGCGAATCCGCATGGGCTGGGTTGGATTTGGCTTCGACAACAGACATCGCCGCTTTTGTCGTTGTGGTGCCGGATTCGGAGGGGTATGACGTTTTACCGTATTTCTTTGTGCCAGAAGAAAAAATAGATGAGCGAGCAGTTAGAGACAAGGTGCCGTATGATTTATGGTCGAAAGAAGGGTTTATTGAGGCCACACCGGGAAACGTAATCGATTATCGGTATATCCGAAAGCGGATAAACGAGATAGGTCAGATTTTCAATATACGGGAGATTGCTTTTGACCGATGGGGCGCAACGGAGATTATACAGAATCTTGAAGATGACGGGTTTACGGTTGTGCAATTTGGGCAGGGGTTTGCTTCGATGGCTCACCCGACGCGGGAGTTGTTACGGTTGGTTTTAGACAAAAAAATCCGTCACGGTGGGAATCCGGTGTTGCGATGGATGGCTGACAACATGACCGTGAAACAAGATCCGGCGGGAAATGTAAAGCCGGACAAGTCAAAGAGCACCGAGAAAATAGACGGGATAGTAGCGCTGATAATGGCACTTGATAGAGCATTGAGGGCCGAAGGATCGAGTGTATATGACGAGAGAGGAATGATAACGCTGTGAGCATATTCAAACGGGAGAAGCGGAGCGGGGCGTATAAAAAAAGCGTGGCCGAAGCCGAGCTTGCAAAGATGCTCATGGGCGGCGCTACTACGAGCGGATTACATGTTGATCGTGTGACTGCCATGGGAGTGTCTGCGGTACATGCTTCCGTGAGGTTGCTGAGCGAAACATTAGCGAGTTTGCCGACGATACTGTATAAGAGATTAGAGAAGGGCAAGGAGCGGGCTGCTGACCATCCGGTGTATGACCTTTTGCACTTGAGGCCGAATCCTGAGCAAACTCCATTTTATTTCAAAGAGACTTTAATGCACCACGCGGTGCTTTTAGGAAATGGGTATGCGCGAATAGTGCGCGATAAACGTGGTTTTCCAAGAGAGTTATGGATTCAAAACCCGCAGGAATGGGACGTTAAACGTATTAATAATCGCAAGGTATATGTGCGCGAGCAGCCGAAAGAGATAGTGCCTATGGGAGATATGCTGCATATTTCCGGGTTGGGATATGACGGCATGAAAGGTTATGACACGCTGACGCGGATACGTGATGTCATCGGTCAGGCAATGGCAGTTGAACGATATGGAGCCGAATTCTTCAAAAACTACGGTGGACCGGGCGGGTATTTGAGGCTTAAAGGAAGGCTAAAAGACAAGGATGCGGTGGACCGGCTAAAACATTCCTGGAACAAGGCGCACGCTGATTGGGGCAATAAGGAGTCTATCGGTGTTCTGGAGGATGAGGCCGAATATATCCCGATAGCGGTCGCACCGAATCAAAGCCAGTTCATCGAGACGCGGCAATTTATTATTACGGAGATAGCGCGGATATTTCGCGTACCTCCGCACTTGATAGCTGATATGAGTCATGCAACGTTCAGCAATATTGAGCATCAGGGTATTGAGTTTGTTGTCCACACTATGCGTCCCTGGTTGGTCCGGTGGGAACAGTCTTTGTCTATGTCGCTATTGAGCGATTTGGATCAGAAAGATTATTTCTTCGAGTTTCTTGTTGACGCTCTGTTGAGGGGCGATATAGCGGCGAGATCGCAAGCTTACAGGACGTTTATAGAAATGGGCGTGTATTCACCCAATGAGGTGCGTGAATTTGAAAACAAGAATCCGGTTGACGGTGGTGATGCTCACTACGTTCCGATGAACTGGATTCCTACGGAAATGGCGGGGCAGACTTCTTTCGGCCAGCCGGCAGAACCTGACGAAGAAGAGCCGGAAGAAGGGGAAGAGAATTCTTTCCGGGAGCGGCGGGCTGTTCGGTCTGCGCAGGTACGGCATAGAACCGCTAAGATTTATGAACGGTTATTCAAGGATGTGGCTGATCGTATTATTCGTAAAGAAAGCCGGGATCTGAAAGAAGGAGTAGAGAAGTATCTGACCACACGCGGGATTCAGGATTTTGATTTATTTCTCGACAAATACTACGAGGGGTTGCCTGAGTATATCAGGAATCAGGTAGCACCCACGTTTAGGACGTTTGCTGAGGAGATTAAGAGAGAGATTGCCGATGAAGTAGGCGGATCTGATACCTTACAACCTGAAGACGATGTGTTTATCCAATCGTTTGTGACTGGATTTGCATATAGATATATAGCTAAGAGCAGGTCTGATTTACGAAAATCGCTTGATGCTGCCGTGAATGAGAATCTTGATTTGGCCGAGGCTGTAGATGGGACATTTGACCACTGGGAAGAAACGCGGGGGGCAAACATTGCTTTGAGCGAAACAGTACGGAGTTCAAACGCGTTTGCCAAAGCGGCTTATATATTGGCCGGCGTAACTGTTTTGCGATGGGTTGCTCTTGGGGCGGAGACCTGTCCGTTGTGTCAATCTATGAATGGTTCGATTGTTGGAGTGGATAAGTTTTTCTTGCTCCCGGATGACCAAGTGATTACGGCAGATAAGGAATTGAACGTACAAAGCAAAGTAGGCCATCCGCCATTACATAACGGATGTGTCTGTCAGATAGTGGCGGGATAATATGCCCTTACCGAAACCAAATGATGGAGAAGGGAAAAAGAAGTTTCTGGACCGTTGTATGGGAAATGCGATAATGACGGATGAATATCCAGATGAGAAACAACGATATGCGGTCTGTAATAGCTTATGGGAGAAAAAGGGGTTAGGGATGGAAAAGGAAGTACGATATTTTGATGTTGAATTACGGATGTCCGAAGATGAAAGCCCGAAGATAATTGGACATGCGGCAGTGTTCAACCAGTGGAGTGAAGACCTTGGCGGATTCCGTGAGAAGATCAGGCCAGGCGCTTTTAAAAAGACGCTGAAGGAATCTGATGTGCGTGCTTTATTCAACCACGATTCAAACTATGTATTAGGTCGAAACAAAAGCGGAACGTTAGGTCTATCCGAAGATGATACGGGATTGGCGATAGAGATTGATCCGCCGGATACTACATGGGCAAACGATTTAAAGGTGTCAATGAAACGTGGAGACGTTAATCAAATGTCTTTCGGATTCCAGACGGTAAAAGACGAATGGAATAACGAAGATAAAGACAAGATAGAGAGGGAATTAGTTGAAGTGAAGTTATTTGATGTGTCGGTAGTCACGTACCCGGCATATCCGCAGACTAATGCACAAGTTAGGGCAATGGTTCAGCAACTCACCGATGAGCCGGTCCCGGAGGACCACTCGGAGGAAGTCGAAGACGAGCCGGATAAGAGTTTCCACTCGTTAAGGAAAAGACGTTTAGAGCTTGCGGAACTTGAAATAGAAATACAAGGAGAATAAAGAATGAAGATTAGCGATATGAAGCAGAAACGCTTCAAGCTGGTCAAAGACGCTCGCGCTCTCCTGGACTTGGCCGAGAAAGAGGAAAGAGACCTTACAGCCGAAGAGACTACGAAATATGAGAATATGATGGCTGAGGTTGATTCTCTTGGAGACAAGATCGAGAAGGAAGAGCGGGTATCTGCAATCGAGACCGAGATGGACGATTCGGTAGAGGAAATTGACAGGGGTCAGCCGGATAACATCGATAAAAAGCGACATGCGGAAGCGTTTAGAAAGCTGCTTGCAGCTACGAATACCAATGAGTATATCAGGGCGATTCAGAACGAGGCTCTTGAGCAGAGAGCTTTGCAGATGGATTCTGATTCCGCTGGTGGTTATACGGTAGCTCCACAGCAATTTGTTGCAAACCTAATCAAAGCGATAGACAATCGTGTGTTTATGCGGCAGTTGGGTACTGTGTACTCCGTGCCGAAGGCCGAAAGTCTGGGTGCACCTTCGCTCGATAATGATCCTGCCGATCCGACCTGGACTTCAGAGCTGTTGATTGGCGATGAAGATTCTACAATGAGCTTTGGAAAAAGGGAACTCTTCCCTCATCCGCTTGCGCAGTATATCAAGCTGAGCAAAAAGCTTGTCAGAGCATCTGCTCTTAATATTGAGCAGATAGTAAGAGATAGATTGTCTTACAAGGCTTCTGTAGTTGAGGAAAACGCCTTTTTGAACGGTGATGGCGTGAACAGTCCTCTTGGCGTATTTACTGCATCCGATGAGGGAATTAGTACCAGCAGAGATGTATCTACGGACAATACTGCGACTGCTATCAAGGCTGACAATTTGATCGAATGTAAATGGACGCTGAAAGATGGCTATTGGGCTCGCGCACGGTGGATTTTTAATCGTTCTGTGTTGAAGACCATTAGGAAGTTGAAGGACGGAGAAGGGCAGTACTTGTGGAGACCAGGGCTTCAGGGCGACCGTGGTGATACAATTCTTGATGTTCCGGTGATTATGAGCGAGTACGCTCCTAGCACGATGACTGCCGGATCATATGTCGGTATTATTGGCGATTTCAGTAACTATTGGATAGCCGATGCACTGAGCATGGAGATTCAGGTACTCGTGGAATTGTTCGCCGCGACCAATCAGAATGGTTACGTCCTTCGTAAAGAGACCGACGGAATGCCCGTTCTTGAAGAGGCGTTCGTCCGAGTCACTCTTGGAACGTAAGGAGGTAAGGAATGAATCTTATAAAAAATATTGATGCCAAAACTGTAATCCTGGAAAGTACCGCCGGAACTAGTGATTTGAGTAGCATAGCGGTGGTTGATATGCAGGGTTACGAGGGATGTCTATTTGTCGGGTTGCTTGACACCGTTACCGCAGCTGGTACGGTGCGAATGTATCCACGTCACAGTGATTCTACGTCTACCACGGACCTTGTATCTTGTACGGGTGCTGCTTATATAGCTGGCACTACGGCGAGTACTACGAGCCATGATGGGCAGACTATATTGCTTGATGTGTACAAACCACAGAAACGCTATCTTGGCGTGTATGTGGACAGGGCAGACCAAGCAAGTCAAATAAATGTAGTTGCGATTCCGTATGGTAACAGAAAGGGTCCGATTACTCAATCGACCGGTGTATATGGAGTGCTTGATCCGACGCTGGCAGTCTCGCCGACTACCTAAGGAGGTTAGACTATGGCTGATGATTATCCACTGATTTACACAGCGCAGGGTGCTACTGAGCTTGTTGTGCAATCATCGGGATTGCTCTCGATGGATGGCTCAATGGATATTAGCGGGGATGTTGATGTTGAGAGCGGAGGCTCTATCGATGTCGAGAGCGGAGCTACTGTAGATTTTGAAGCCGGTGGGTATTGGACGCTTCCTTCAAGTGAGGAAGTAGTCGGAACCACAGCAAAGAATTTCGGGATTTCCAGTTTTGATGGGAGTACTGCGGCGACCGGACAGCCGCAGAGTACAGCGCCGTTCTACATTGAAGCTCCGGTAGCGGGATGTCTGAAAGTGTTATACACCACGGGTGTAAGCACCGGGTACGAGATTACCGTTACCAATTCTACGAGTGTTGTATTTGAAAGTCTCGGCAGTTCGGCAACAACGGATTTGCATTGTTGGTCTTCCGATTCGACCGGCAATCCGCAAGTAGCATATCTAATCGGACTTGATACGTCAAAGTATATGGTAATAGCCAAGACATCCGGTTGGGTGCAGGGCTAAAAAATCATGGAGGGAGATATGGAGATTCAAGAAGTACGAGAAGGGGCGCCGGAAACGGCGCCCCTTTTAGTTGGCGCGAAAAAGAAGATTTGTATTGTCGGGTTTGCTCCCGGCAAGGAGAATGCGCCATACGATGATCCAAGTTTCGAGATTTGGGGCTGCAACGAAATGCACATGACAAAAGAAGTCAAGCGCATCGATGTGTTGTTTGAGCTTCATGACTTGGAATGGATCAAAGAAGGTAAGCGTTGGAAAGAGCATTATCCGTGGTTATGTAATAACAAGAAGATACCAGTGATAATGCAGAAGCATTTTGATGAAATACCGATGTCGATACCGTATCCTACACAGAAGATTACAGAAGAATTTGGACGGTATTTTACAAACACTGTATCTGAGCAAATAGCGTTTGCAATCTTGATCGGTGCCGAGGAAATACATCTATACGGTGTGAACATGGCAACCGACCAGGAATATGGAGCGCAGAGGCCGTCATGTGAATATTTTGTTGGATTGGCAAGAGGGCGCGGGATTAAAGTTTATATTCCAATGGAGTCCGATTTGCTGAAAAACTTTTATGTCTATGGCATAGAAGACGGGCAGATGTCGGTAATGTCTACCAGATTAGATGCGCTTCAAGCTGAAAGACAGAGCAGGATACAGTTTTTCCAGAATCGTATTGCCAATGATACAGCGGCAATGCATCAGGACATCGGAGCAGTCAATATGCTTGCTTATATCTCTAAGGCGTTTATCTATCCGAATAACAATTTACCGGAGAAGGTAGAAAAATGATTGTAACAGAGGCCGTAACGATCACCACGACCGGCGGCACCGGCAGTACGCAGTATAGTTCTAAAGTATTTGATGGGTATATTCATGGGTTTCAGTTTGAGAATAGCGATCTAACAAGTACAGGGACTATCACACTATCTGGTGAAACGAATGGTATTACCTATTGGAACGCCATCACCGCAACTACTGGAAATGTTGAAAACTATCCACGGGAAGTACCTGTTGAAACAAGCGGGGCAAGTACTGCACTCGCCGGTCAGGATATCCGGTTTCCTATTTCAAACGAACGTGTAAAAATTACTCTTGCGGGATTGTCTACGGGCATAACCAGCGGGACATTACGCATATTTGTTGAGGGGGCGAAGGCGGGATAATGGAGATCGAAGAGAAGAAACCGCAAGAAAACGCAATGCTCGAACGGAAGGTAGAGAAAGCGAAGCCACCCTATAAGCGGATATGCCGTGATTGTGGAAGAAAGACTATCGACGAGCATGAGACTATCTGCTTGAATTGTGGAAGTGGCACGAGAATCTACGAGGATAGATAATGGCAACGGGAACGGATACAGACAATGCCTTATTGGCTCTTACTGATGCGTCGGCATATCTCGGTTTATCTACTGCGAGTACATCAGACAACGATGATGCGCGCGATTTAATCAATGAGGTATCGTGGCGATTCAACGCAGAGACGGGGCGATTACTCAAAAGCCGCTCATACACCGAGTATTACGATGGCGATGGGTCTCAAGAACTGTATCTAAAAAACTGGCCGTTATCCTCGACAACTATCACGATTACGATTGACGAGAATCGGGCTTTCACTGACACCGATGATGTGGTGACTTCAACCGATGTCATGCTAACCACGGAATCAGGAAGAATCAGGCTTGATGATGATAATTTTGAATCTGGCCAAAAGAATGTGAAGATTGAGTATTCGGCGGGGTATTCTACATCCGACTCATTTGATTTGACTCACGCGGCTAAAGAGTTTCTTCTTGTCTTATATAACCGGCAGACTGCGAAAGAACCGGTTAACATGAGGACCGAAGCCTATGAAGGAATTAGCCGGACGTTTGAACCTGAGTTTCCGTGGAGTGTTATGAAGATTCTTAATTTATATCGGGAAGGACGGGCGTATTAATGCCACGGGGCGCACATACGGGGGATCTTACCTTAGAGCAGCTTGAAGCGAAGATAGATCGCTTTGCGCGAGAAATGCCTGAATATACGCGACAGGCGTTGAAGAAAGGTACCGATATGCTCCGCAAAGAAATGCAGAGTCGGTATCATGCTTCCGGTTTGCGCCGGCGCAGTGGTGATTTGTACCGAGCCATCAAAGTATTGAATGTTGAGCGATTAGGGAAAAAGGTGAAGGCTGCTGTTGGTGTTGGCATGGCTAGAGGTCATTCGCAGGTATACAAAGCTGTGGCGCATGAACTTGGAATGACTGTAGGGCGAGGAGTTACGCTTCCGCGTAGAGCATTTGTTGAACCTACAAAACGGGCAAAACTTGCACAAGTCCGCAGGATGATACTTGATGAGTTAATAGAGGGATATAAGCATGGCTATTAGACAGTCTATTTATGATGCAGCGAAAACCGTGCTTGAAGCATCCACGGCTATTAACTATGTGACTCGACAGATTTATGAAGATCCGTCGGGATGGAAAGAAAACCAGTATCCCGCAGTCCGGTTGATAGACGGTACGGAGATAAAATCTAGGCTGGCTTATCCTGATTCGACACAGCAGGACATGCAAAGCGAGTTCACGCTTGAATATGTCGGTTATGTCAGGAGCCGCAATCGCTCGTCTACTGAGATGATCGATGAGCAGAATGATTTACAAGTTGCGATAGAGAAAGCGATAATTAACAGCACGGCGTTAGATGATTTGACACAGGATGTAGTGCCGAACGAGCAAATGACTGATAGGGGGAATACAGAGGGATTGGGATGGATCACGGGAGGATTTGACATCCTCTATTACTATAATCATAACTCGCCATAGTGCGAGATAGAAAAAGGAAAATGGGCACCTGTTAAGGTGCCTTTTTTATTGGAGGAATAAATGGCGGCGACAGCAGGAAAAGATGGGAAAGTTGGAATAGGTACTGCCGACATAGCGTACATGGACTCCTGGAGCCTGAATCCCTCGATAGGCACTGCTGAGATTACGGCATTCGGGGATTCAGCAAAGGCGTTTGGATCAACGCTTAGAGAGTGGACAGTAAACTTTTCCGGGACATTAGACAGATCGGACACTGACCAGGCCGATCTTATGGACCAGTTCGAAGACGGGACGCTAGCGGATATTGCTATCCGGTGTTATACGGCGGCTGCTTCTTACTGGTCGGGGAATGTGAGATTGACAGGTCAGACGGTTAACTCTCAGGTGGGAGATAAAGTCAGCATTTCGTGGACTGGGCAAGGCAATGGTGCTCTTGCCTATACAAGTTCTTAAGGAGGCAACATGGCTGCTGCAATGGGTAAAGATGGTTTTATCTCCATAGATGGAACCACGACAAAACCGGCGTATATAGATTCGTGGTCATTGAACCCGGCTATTGGTACTGCCGAAGTCACGGCTTATGGTGATTCGGCAAAAGCATTTATCTCGACAATTCGCGAGTGGACGGTGACTTGCGGGGGTACGCTTGATAAATCTGATGCGAAACAAGATGCGGCGCTTGACCAGTTTGCAAGCACTGCTTCGAGTACTTCGTGGACGCTGAGATTATATGATAGTACATCTTATTGGACCGGGAGTGCGTATCTGACCGGGGCAACAATCAATTCGCAGGTTGGGGACAAGGTGAGTGTGACGTACAACTTTCAAGGTACCGGTGATCTATCTTATATAACGACTTAAACAAAGGAGGGGGGAGATGGCTGAATACACAGTACTAGAAAAAGAGGTTGAATACATCCCTGTTTGGGATGGTAATCGCGATAAGACAGAGCCTATTACTTTTACGCTTCGCTACCTGACGAATGCTCAGAGGTCGGCATGCATGAAGAACATTTTTGATGCCGACGGTAATTCATTGCTTGATATTGATAACGCCGCCCTTGTGAAAAATGGCGTGGTGAATATTGAAAATTTCAAGGTCAACGGGAAGGAAATAACCACGGCGCGTGAGTTTAATGCACTCACAAGTTTCCACGAATTACATACTGAAGTGGCGGTGCAGATAGCCGTGCTGAATGGGAGGCAGGACTCAAAAAACTGAGGATCGCGTTCCACCTTTGGCAAGAGGGTTGGTATGGTGCTGACATTTTGCCGATGAGCGCGGAGCGCGATTATCTCATACCGAAAACGGAATATGAAATTAGACGCGGTGATATTCCGTCCTATTTCACTGAGGAAATATTCCGGCAAATAGCGATGTGGAAAAGCTGGAAACGGTTAGGAAACAACGTATTTAGTGGTGGGTGGGCCGAATGGCCGGCCGTGTTTCTTGATGTGATCGAAGCCTTAGAAGACGAGTATTGTAAAAGGATGAATCGTGGCGACAGCAGATGACGTAAGGATTAATGTAATAGCCGAGACAAAACAAGCCATAGCTGGGATGGCGAAGTTTGCGGCGGGAGTGGGCGCTGCTGTGCTTGTCGCACGTAAACTTGTCCAGGTTGGGCGGGATATGGTTATGGCCTTTGCCGAACAAGAACAGGCAGAGGCTCGACTCGCTGCGGCATTAAAATCGACCGGTAGAGAGGCAGAGATAAATCAGGATGCCCTGGAAGACATGGCATCCAGTTTGCAAAAAGTAACCACGTATGGGGATGAAGCAACTATTAGCGCCATGGCGATGTTGCAACAACTCGCAAATCTGAATGAAGAGGGATTGAAAAAAGTAACTCCCGCTTTGTTGGATTTTGCAGCCGCACAAAATGTTGATTTGCAAACGGCAGCTCAACTCGTCGGCAAAACCCTGGGCAGTACTACAAATGCGTTATCTCGATATGGTGTTGTACTTGACGCCACAGCTCCCCCAGCGGAAAAACTTGAAGAACTTGTTACGGCATTAAATGAGAAATTCGCTGGTACGGCAGAGGCAATAGGTGCAACCACTCTTGGCCGATTGGAACAATTTAAAAGTGCTATGGGTGATTTGAAAGAACAAGGCGGCGAGCTTCTTTCTAAATTTCTTACCCCGGCCGCCGAAGCATTCACTGCTTTATTTGCTTCAATAAATGAAATATCAAATCGCAGGGCAGAACGAAAGGCTCTTGAAGATTATTTGAACTTCCGAGATACAGATTATGGACTTGCACTCAAAGAGCAGACTCGAATAATGTATGAAGCATGGGATAATTATTATGAAGCGAAGGCGCGGCTTGAAGATAAAGACTCCGCACGCAATCAAAGGAGAGCCGATGAAGCCAGAGAGATTTATGAAAAAGAAAGAGAAATCTATGAAACCTTGGAACGTGTAATAGGAAGACAAGCTGCTGCAGGAGAATCACTTGCTGGGGTGTCTGAAGAACTTACGCAAGGCCAACAAGATTATATAGATGTAACTGCCACACTTAATGAAGAGCTTGCCATGATAACCGAGAAAGAAGAAGCATTGGGCGATTTATATGACGATAGAGCTGCGCAAGTAAGGGCGGTACAGAAGGCCATAGAAGAGTTGGTGGAGAGAGGTTATCTGACAGAAAATGCCAACATACAAACACTCCTCGATACATACGGTCATTATTTGGAAAAGCAGGAAGAGGTAGAAGAAAACTACGGGATACTAGCGCAACTATCGGGGTTTATGATTGATGTCCTGGAAGCTGAAGGTGAAGCGCAGCGAACACTTAACGCGATGAAGGATGAAGGGGCATTGGCTGATATTGCCTTTCTTGAAACAGAAAAAAAACTTGCTGAAACAATAGATGATACTACACGGGCTATTGAGGCACAACAACTGTCATTTGATGAGATGGCCGCAACCCTTGCGCGATGGTCTCCAATGTATGCAGAGTTGGTCGAAGAACAGAATAAGGAATTAAAAGAGCAACCGGAAATATACAAAGATATAGCAACGGCGGCATTGCCCATATTCGAGGCAATGGGTGCCGGCATAGTTGACGCTTCAAAAGGTTGGGAAGCATTTAAGGAAGCCGCTAAAGACGCCATTGCGTCTGTGTTACGTGCTATCGCCAAGCGGGAAGCAGGATTAGCGCTTGCGGCGTTTGGCACTCCGGCGATGGCCGGTCATGCTGCTGCAGCGGCTGCTGCCTCGATAGGCGCTGGGTTTGTCAAAGCCCTTGCCGAGGGGGGGATTGTTACGCAACCCACATTGGCGCTTGTCGGCGAACAGGGCCCGGAAGCGGTAGTGCCTTTGAATAAAGGTAGTGTTGGAGGTAATGCATTAGTAGTTAATGTGTATGGCAATCTGTTGACCGAGCGACAGTTGATAGATGGCATTTTGAATCGTGCCGCAGCCCACATGAGACGGTACTAATGATTAACTCTATTGGATCGGCGTGGCGTTCTCACCTGGAGACCGGCTTTCCTCCTACGGACCGAGTATATGCAGATTTCCGATTGATTGAATATCCAGATTTAGAAACCGGCTCTGCGGCATACACGTTAGCGCGCGAGGACAACCTGATAGACCGGGCTAACTGCGAGAGTACTACAGCGCCGATGCTGTTAGACGAGACGGCGCCTAGTCTTAGTAACTGCACATTTGCGCGATCTTCGGATTATGCACATGGCGGTGATTATGCTTATAAATGCACAAAAACCGCGGCGGCAGGGAATTGGAGTTATTGTAGGCAGGTAGATAATACAA
>Ga0180438_10006836_pt1 | contig 15271 bp, 12 predicted proteins | sample SS_ome_12_FD_132455 | JGI IMG/M metagenome (GOLD analysis project Ga0180438, IMG submission 132455) | Hypersaline lake sediment archaeal communities from the Salton Sea, California, USA - SS_3_D_2 metaG | ecosystem: Environmental > Aquatic > Non-marine Saline and Alkaline > Hypersaline >...
CCCGACAATACTATCCAACCCAGACATAGGCATATGATAATAAGGAACCCAGATAAAAATCATCCCTGAGTCATCTAAACGTTCTCTGGCATCTTCAAAAAAATCCTTCCCGTATAAAGAAGCATTTTCAGCAAAATGCCGCGGATGTATCGAATCATTAACTACAACATCGTATCGTTTATCAGTCAGATGAAGGTAATTCTTAGCATCCATAAAAATCATATTTACTTTATCGTGAATTTCATCGCCCAGGTTAATATGATTGAAATACTCCAAAGCAACATCCACAACTTCCGGTGCAATCTCAACACAATCCAGTCTTTCAAGATTATGTTTAGAAAGACAATTTGTTGTTTCACCTGAACCAAATCCTATCGTTACTACTTCATCGGTACTTTTATTCAAAAGTACACCAAAATGCCCCAGTGCCTTCTGGTCAACCCTGGTACCCAAATCTTCTCCGGCAAGCGCCTGACCGGATGAATATAATTGTAAAGTATCTTTCTTGGTATCCCAATGAACGGAAACAGTTGTAGTAATTCCTTCTTCTACACTTAAAAGCTTATATTTTGAAGGGATAAAAGGACTCTTGTTGATTATATGATGAAACAGATTTGAAGGCATTTTAAACATAAATAAACTTAAGATAAGAGCAATTATAATTATCAGACTTTTGCTTATTATCTTTTTAGAAGGATAAAATAAGAACCATACAAATCCGGCAATCCAGAGACCTGCCAATCCCAGAATAATTATACTCCATTGCAAACCTATCCAGGGGATAAAGACAAAACCAGTTGCTATGCCTCCTATAACCGAACCTATCGTGTTGGCGCTATAGGCGGAACCGGTCGAAAGTCCTACTTTGTGAACATGGTAAGCCCAGGCCTGTAGAGCTAAAGGAAAACCGATACCCATCAATACCGCAGGCACCAGAAACAGGAAGAAACTTTGCAGCATTGGTTCCACCGTAAAAACAGAGGCGGGGAACCAGCTATAAAAACGTTCCAGTAAATTATTCACCTGCGGTAAAACTTTGGAAACCCAGAATACCATTACAGGCAAATAAAATATTCCACAAATACCCAAAAGGCTTAAAGTTACAGCGAATCCGCTCGCAGGCGATTTAAGCTTCTTAGCCCATCTGCTGCCGATACCTACGCCAATAACATTTGCGATAAGATAAACAGTAAGAACGGCAGAAAACACATACGTAACGCCGCCTAACAAATGAGTTATACTTCTTATCCAGAGTATCTCATAACCAATGCTGATTAAACCACTCATAAAAAAAGCTGTAATTAAAATATAAAATTTACCGCTCAAAAGTTTGTGAACACTGTCTTCTAATGCAGGTGATTCGGCTGAAATTTGTTTCTCCTCAGTAATCTCAGATACCGGGTATCTGGACAAAACAAGTCCGCCCAGAGCTACAAGCAGATTTAAACCTGCTGCAAAATAAAGAGTACCCATAACTCCGAGAGAGCGTATCAAAACGAAACCTGCAACAAAACAACCCGTAGCCGCCCCCAACATATTCAGCGCGTATAATCTACCTACCAGATGACCTGTCTCCTCCTCAAGTGAAGTAACAAAACGCCCCAAAAGAGGCAGAGTGCTGCCCATTAACATCGAAGGAATCAAGACTATAATTGCTGAAATAATTACCTGAACAAACATTAATATTCCTTTGCTCGGTTCATAGGTTTGAAAAAACCAGGCATAAAGATTGTCAGCAACTCTTAATCCAAGTGGTAAAAGCAAAGCGGAAATGGTAACAAGCATCTCGAGCAAAGCATAAACTTTCAGATGTCTTTTTATTCCATCGGCATACTTGCCCATAATAAAAGCACCAATGGCAAGACCTCCCATAAATACCGAAACAACTATGCTCGCAGCATAAACCGTATTACCAAGAGTTAATTTCAAAAGCCGAACCCAGACAACCTCATCTATAAGCGAGCAAATTCCTGAAACAAAATAGATAAAAGTGATAAGATTGATTTGCGCCCGGCGGCTCATTCCAGCATCGACACCGCTTAAGCCGGTTTTTGCGATTGTATTGTCCATAAAATAACCTTTCAATTTTAGCTTTTTTACTATTCCAAAAACCAACAAAAGCCTATTTTTAGGCATGTGTGCACAAAGTAATGGATTTGAGAAATGTAGCAGAAATTATGGAATTTGTCTAATTAAAAAAAGGTGATTTGTTATCCGGTCTGAGGTGTTGTCTAACTGATATAATAAAAAAGAGGTGGATTTGAAATCCACCTCTTTTTGTTACTCGAAACTAACTTAAATTTCGATACTGTCTTAGGCAGTTCTGCGTTTACGCAGGAACAATCCGCCAAGACCCAGCAGAGCCATTGTAGCCGGCTCGGGTACTACTGTTACATCAAAGGTGCCGAGTTCAGCATATTCGTCTCCCCAGTCCAGTCTGTCGAAGGTCTGGACGTCGTCTTTTTTAGCAGATGACGAAACAGAGACATCGATTGTGAACCAGGTACCGTTACCACTACCGGGTTCTACACTCGCGCTCTCTTTGGCGGCCATATCAACACCGTCAAAGCTAGCGTAATAGAGATTGGTAGTCAGGTAACCTTCGAGGACTTCACCAGAACCATCATGAACTGTAGAACCTTCAATGTCCATGGTTCCACCATTCTGTGACTGGTCATCGGTATAAAGCCCCTCTGACCAGTCCATATCACCCTTAAGTCCGTTAACTTGGATAGTAAAACTACCACCTGGTGTAGCATCTCCAACCACATCATATGTAACAGTTGCGGTTGCTACACTACAAATACCTAAAACCATTATTAACGCAATAAATTTCTTCATCACAAATTCTCCTTTTTTATTCAGTCATTTTACTTAACTTAACAACGCTGCTTTAGTCCAAGCAATCACTCGGCACGGTTTCTTCAGTGTAGTAAGTAACCAGGATACCCACGTCATTATCCGTCACTCTAAGCTCACTGCGACCAACTAGTTCCGTATCGTGGTCAAAGTCGGCAGCAATCCACGGGTCTGTCTCCGGGTCGCCGCTATACTCCTCTGTATAGCCGGCAACGAGAATTGCTACATCGTTATCAGTCACTCTAAGTTCACTTCGACCAACCAGTTCCGTTAGGCCGTCCGCATCACCGTAGCACTGACTTGGATAGCACCAGCTATCAGGTTTGCCGACAGCGACCCACTCGGTATAATCCGGATGGCCGCTCGGGAAGCAGTCGTCTGTAGCGTTTGCATCTACGCAGGCGCCGCTCAAATCGGCTGTTACAGTGGAAGCGTCCTGCATAACAACGCCGGCTCTGTATGTGTCTTCTTCAGTGACACAGATCTGACAGTCGCTGTCAACAGTAACCGTGCACAGTGTTCCGCTTTGAGACGGAGCACCGGGTGACTCATAAAGAGCACCCATTTCAAGGACTATCGTGCCAGTACCCAGGCCAGTATTTTCCGCACCGGGTGTATCATTCGGAGCAACCGGAGTACCATAATCACTCACGGTGCTGCCGATGATTTCAATAGTACCCGGGAAGATACCAAAGCCATTGGCATCGCCAACGGTGTAGTCGTTAATGTCAATGATGTTGGCATCATTGGCGGTAACTTTCAAACCGAAACCAGCCACATTTGCATCGGCTGTGTAATTGATTTGAACCACACCGTCACCGACATAATCGGCCGTGATGCTGACACTTGCTGCACTTGCCGGAACTGCTATGGCCAGGACCAGCATTGCAAGTAGAATCCTTTTCATTGCCATTCCTTTCATTTTCACTTCCTACTTCTCTTTCTCTTGCAGAGCAACACACTCTGCTCTGTTTGGTTTGGTAAAATCAACAATCTACGAAAAACACATCAATAATTTTCTGCTTTTGGTAACAACGAACTTTCTGTTTAAAACCCGATAGTCCAATATTTAAGGAGATTGAAACAGCGACTCGGCAGCAGAAAAAACCGAGCACAAAAGACTATACTCTTATACCCCAGCCTCCTTCCTCGCCTTCCGGCGAAACTTGCTTCTTTAAGCATTGTCTTTTTTAGTGGTGAAAACCAGTATTATAGTATCAAAGCCATGGTGATAAATCAAGGAAAAAATACGAGAAATTGGAAAATTTTGGGGGAAAAGTCCTGAAAAAGATAGATTTTCCGCCCTGATATCTTAAAAAAATGCAATATTTGTAACGCAATACGAGATTAACCGCTGATTAACACTGATTTTTAATCCGCCTCTGGTGGACACGCAATACGCAATACGCTATACTTTTTTGTATTTTCAAGCGTATTTTAAGCCATTCAGCCCTGATATTGTGGATTTTTCCACAGCCTTTGGTATCCTGCGTAGTATGCAGAATTTTCTTCATGGACGTCTGATGGTGGTTCGACTGAGCCTGCTGGCTGCTGTCTGTCTGCTGCTGGTGGTCGGCATAGTGGTCATTTATGCCGTTGGGCACCCGGCCGATAGCAGCGGCGGAGGTCAGAGTGCCGGATTGGGCGGCCTGTGGAAGAAACAGATATTGTTTGCCATTGTTGGTTTGTTGGGTTTTATTGTTGTCAACCTGATTGATTATCGTAAGGCAGGAGCACTCAGCTACTGGTTCTATGCCGGTATCTTAGTACTGCTGGGGCTGTTATTGCTGGATAAGTTTGTAGCGCTGAGTATCGGTGGCTTTGCCTCAATCCCGGTTAGAAACGGTACCCGGCGATGGATAGAGTTTTCCGTGGGTCCGAAATCGGTCAGTATCCAGCCTTCGGAGTTCTGCAAATTGGCCTATATTGTCGCCCTGGCCTGGTATTTGCGATATCGCAGCAATTACCGTCGATTCCGCGGTTTGATAGGGCCGTTCGTCCTGACACTTCTGCCAATGGTGATGATTATGCTCGAGCCGGATTTGGGCACTGTGCTGCTGATGATGCCGGTACTGTTCGTAATGCTCTTTGCAGCCGGTGCAAAGGTTAAGCATCTGGCAATAATTATTCTGCTGGCCTTGCTTGTCAGCCCTGTTATGTGGGTGAAAATGAACCCCTATCAGCGCATCCGGATAAGCAGCGTGCTGCTGCAGAACAAGTGGGTCCAGAAGAAGGCCCAGGAGCATCCGGCGGTTGGCAAAATACTGGTAGGTAAACAATTTGACGTTAAACAATGGAAAAACGACTGGGGATACCATCTTATCCGGTCGAAATACGCGGTAACAAGCGGTGGGTTGAGCGGATATGGGTACAGGAAAGGGCCTTTTGTAAAATATAATTTTCTACCGGCCAGGCACAATGATTTTATCTTTGCGACTATCGGTCACCAGTGGGGTTTTCTCGGATGTGTTGGCATCCTGGTTGTCTTTACGATAATTGTGCTGTGCGGCCTGGAGATTGGTGTCAACAATACGGACCCTTTTGCCCGGCTTGTGGCGATAGGGATTGTAGCGATGATTTCGGTTGAAGTCCTTGTCAATGTCGGTATGGCGGTGGGGATAATGCCGATTACAGGCCTGAACCTGCCCTTTGTAAGTTATGGAGGTTCGAGTTTGCTTGTCCATATGATAGCTATCGGGCTTTTAAACAATATAGGCCGACACAGGCCTTTCAGTGTTGCCGGCCGCTGCTAAGTCAGCCGGCAAGGTTTTTTATTTGAAGCTGTTCGAATAGGCGGAAAAGCTGCGAGAAATGATACGAGGATTCCGACAAATTGCCTTACTAACTATTGTAAGCAGGATATTCGGTTTTATCCGTGATATTACATTCAGCCATTTTTTCGGCGCCGGCGGGCTGCTGGATGCCTGGATTATTGCCTTCAGGATTCCAAATCTTGCCAGAAGGCTTTTCGGGGAGGGTGCGGCGTCTGCTTCGTTTATCCCGGTCTATAGCGAACAACTCGCCGGCGACCGTGACCGAGCGGCAAACCTGGCGAATACTATGATAACGACGATTTTTGTGCTTCTGGCAGGTGTGGTTCTGGTCGGTGAAGTGGTAATCTGGTGTTATTACAAATTCTTCGCAAATACGAGTGAGACGCAATTGGTACTGTCACTAACCTCCGTAATGCTGCCCTATATGGTGCTCGTCTGTACGGTTGCAATACTCGGCGGCATTTTGAATGTCCACAGGCATTTTGCGGCGCCGGCGGCGGCACCTGTTGTGTTGAATATTTTTATTATCGCAAGCATACTCTTGACCGGCTGGCTTTTCGGTGTTCCGGCGAGGCAGCAACCGTTTTATGTAGCACTTGCGGTGATAGTGGCCGGTTGTGTCCAGCTTGGTATGCAGATTCCGCCTCTGCGTAGGGCCGGTGTAAAGATAAGGCCTGCCTGGCATATTTATTCGTCGTCGTTTAAGAAAGTGATATTTCTTATGGGACCAATGATTATCGGCCTTACCGTAACGCAGATAAATACCCTCGCCGATGATTTGATAGCCTGGTGGTTTTCAGGCTCGGCCGAGAAGGGGTACAGTTTTTTTCTGATGGGGAACGAGATTTTGTTTCCTCTTAAACGCGGCTCGGTATCGTACCTATATTATTCGCAAAGGCTTTACCAGTTGCCGCTCGGGGTCCTTGGGATATCACTTGCCACGGCGGTATTTCCGGTGATGAGTTCGTATGCGGCAAGCAGGGATTACAGCGGACTTTCACGAGCGATAAGCAGCGGCATTCGAAGTTCGGTATTTATGGCGGTGCCGGCGATTATAGGACTTGTCTTCGTTGGCAAGCCTTTAATTTCAGTTGCGTTCGAGCACGGTAAGTTCAGTTCGCAACACACCGATATGGTTGCGCTTACACTGTTCTTCTATAGTCTTGGGCTTTGCGGGTACTTTGGCCAGCAGGTTCTGACTCGTGCGTTTTATTCGATGCAGGATTCGAGAGTGCCAATGAGAAGCGCGCTTGCGGCTGTTTTGGTGAACGTTGTCCTGAATTTAACACTTCTGTGGCCTTTGGGCACGGCGGGGTTGGCGGCCTCGACCGCTATCTGCTCTTATTTGCAGGTGATTATTCTATTAACAGCTCTGCTGCGCCGCCTGGATAGCTCTATCCTGGCTGGGTTCTCAGTTACTGTTTGTAAGACGCTGATATGCTCGGCCTTTATGTCTGTCGTGCTTTTGGTTACATGGTGGCTCTCTAAGACGTCCTGCGGTATTCTGCGGTTACTAACAATGGTGCCAGCCGGTGCGATTGCCTATCTTTTCGCCGCCAGATTGCTTGCTATGAAGGAGCTGTCACTTCTTACCAGAGGCCGGAAGGCAGTTGTACGAGATGAGAAATCCTCGTAAGACTTTGCCCTGCACAAAGTTACAGATACCGGCGCACATAAAGCCAAGGTATTTCGTATAAATGGTATGACAGCTTGGCTGTGCTTAATTTCCACCTAAAGCAACCCCCGTTAACGCCCGAAATATATGTATCATATGTATTATTAACCTTACGAAGGTATCTTTTTACAGAATTTAGCAATAAAAATGCCCAAAAAAGTGTATTACGTATTTTTTTTGGTTGTTCTCGCGATGCCCCTCTGCTCTGTGGCGCAGGAACCGGTACAGTCAGAGTCCCTCTTTTCGCCGACTGTTTCACTGCGCTTCCACGATATTGGCTACGAACTTGCCGTTTCCGCAGATTCTGAGAAAGGTGATGCTGAAAAAGCATTAATTTTCCTGGCGGCTGCGGCGAATCTTGACAGCCGCGGCAAGTACCTGCTTACAGACCTTTTGAAGGTTGCGAATCGGCAGGATGAGCAGACGCTTGAGAAATTTGCCGAACTTATAATTAAATCCGGTCTGCTGAGTACCCAGCGACTGTCCGGATTAGACTTAGAGGATGAGCAGATACAATTGCAGTATCCGCGGCTGCTTTATCGTTTGCTTTCTGCATATGTTGATGATACCGCCGACCTTGAAATAGCTGACAGGACGGTCCGCCGGATGCTCGACCGATTACAGTCTCGGGAGGAGCGTGAAGAACTGCTCAAGAAGCTAATCAAAGGTGCAGGTGGCAGGAACGACCGTCTCAAATCCGAGCTTTTAACACTACTTGGTCTTCTTGAGGTTGAAAAGACCGACATTGATTCTGCAGTGCGGCATTTCGTCGAGGCCCATCAGAGCAATAAGTATAATCAGCTCGCATTCCATCAAATAACTGAACTATCAACGGGTCAGATTAAGCCATCTTTGTATCTGGAACAACTGCGGCTTGCGCTGCGAGAAAACCCTTTTGATATGGAGACAGCCATTACGTTCGCTGAATATGCCTGGCAGATTCGGCTATATGATATTGCTTCATCCGGATACGAGTATGCTGCCAAGCTCCATAAGTATCTGCATCCTTCCGAGCCTGTGCCGATTGGGATCTATCGTTCGTGGTCCTGGAGTAGTTACAATATGGAGAGAAACAAGTATATGTGTCTGCAAATAGCTCAAAAAGTTCGCCAAAGCGGACGTTTTGACCTGGCGGTGGAGGCATTTGCGGCCAAGTCTGCTGCAGCAATCAGTAAGCCTGCTCGTGCCAAGGAGATCCTAACAAATGCCGAATCAAAGGCTTTTGGTCTGGTTGAAGCCGCTGCAAAAAGTACTGCAGAGCCTAGCGACGAGACAATCAGGATATTTGAGCAGCTCGGATGGTTTTATTGTTTTGCCGCACCAGACGCTAACAAAGCCGTTGACTGGGCAAACAAGGCATTTGCCGCAAAGCCCGACTCTCCCAGTGCTGCCGGTTTGCTTGCTTATTCGCTTATGATGAATGGTCAACTCGACTGGGCCCGCAAGATTATTGAAAATGAAGCATACAAAGACGACCCAATAGGGCAGCTTGGTCTGGCGGAGATTCAGCTAAAAGAGGGCAACAAAGAGCAGGCTGTAGAAAACTTAAAATCAGTCATTTCGCAGATGCCTGGTTCTTTTGCCGCCGAAAGGGCAAAAGGATTGCTTGAGCAAAACGAAGTAGAATACTTACCTTTAATAGATTCGGATGTTATCCGGCAGGAGGTTCTTGATTCTTTTGGCTCGTCGGTTGTTCCTTCGTTTTCAAAGCCGGCTGATATTTTGTCTGTGCAGTTGAACGCCAGAGGCGGGAAGTTTTCTTACGGCAACAGCTTTGATGCCTCGATTGCAATTATGAATAAATCTTCTGATGCGCTGCTGATAACAGACGAGAGTTTTTTCAAGGGTAATATACGCATTGATGCCGTGGTTAGTGGCGACCTGCAGGCCGAGATACCCAATCTGGTCTCTTTCAGGATTAAGCCCGGTATAGCTGTTGAAGCCGACCAGAATTTGCTTATTCCTGTTCGGTTTGTTACCGGCCGGCTGAAACAGTTGCTTAGAAGGCATCCTCAGGCCGGTCTCGATATAGCCTTCAGGCTGTATATTGACCCTGTTGTTGGTGCCGATGGTTCTGTGCGAAGCGGTATAGCCGATATTGTCCCAGAAAAGCTCACTATCAGGCGTAACAGGGTGGAGCTTAGTACCAGGTATCTGCAGAACCGCCTGGATACTCTTTCCGATGGAACTTATGGGCAGCGGACACGTATTGTGCAGCTCTTTACTGGTTTGTTAATGGAACTGCAATTAATGGCAAATAATGAGCCTTTGTATGATTTAATGTACGCAGAATGGATGCCGCAGATTTTGGAATCCGCTGTAATCAAGAGGGTTTCAGCCAGTGATTGGATAGAGAAAGTTCAAACCCTTTGTGCCCTGCGTGGCGTATCTCCGGATTACGATTTAACAGACGCTACCGCCACGGCGCTGAATGATGAGCAGTGGCCTGTTCGCCTTATGGCGATTTACCTGTTGGCAGATGATGAGAGAAGTAATTTTGACAAGGTACTGGACTGGACGGCCAGGTATGATACAAATGAACTGGTCCGGTATATGGCGGTTGCACTCGGCGGGGAGGCTCCGGAAAAGGTGGAAGCTGAAGAACAACCAGAGCCGAATTCCGTCAGCCCGTAGTCTGACAGTATAGTCCTTGCGGTTTTTTGATTGATACATTTCCCTTCAATTCCATACATCTTTGCGAACTTTTTTGTTGAAATCGGTCAATAATTGTGTAGATTTCTGTTTTGCAAAAATTATTATCATCAGGTTAGTTTTTTGAAAGGGATATGTAATGCCGGCAAAAATTGACAAAGAAAAATGTACCGGATGTGAATCCTGTGTTCCGGAGTGTCCGAGCGAGGCAATCAGCATGGTGGACGGCTGTGCCCAGGTGGATGAGGATAGCTGCAGTGATTGTGGTGCCTGTGTGGATGCCTGTCCGGTCGAAGCTATTACTATGGAGTGATGGATTAAGTCGTGGCCCCATCGTCTAGGCAGGCCCAGGACACCGGGTTTTCAACCCGGCAACAGGGGTTCAAATCCCCTTGGGGCTAGTTGTAATATTCTCCGGCTATTTATTTTAACTGCGATTGGTATCAGAGTTTAAGGCCTGAAACGAGGGCCTCGAATATCATTGTGTTTCCAACTATCCCCTGTACGCTGCAGGTGTACTTTCTTCTCTTGTATTTTGTGATATGGCCCAGCAGATATAATCTGTTTCCTGGTTCCACAGTGGAGCGGAACTTTGCTGCATCTATACCGGCAAAACCGATGAAACCTTCCATTTCGTAAATATGTTTTACAAAAAAGCTGGAGAGTTGTGCCGCTGCTTCAATCATTATTACTGCAGGCATCAGCGGGCGTCCGGGTATGTGGCCTCGAACCCAGAACTCGTTTTTGGTTACATCCTTGTAGCCAAGGATGAGAAATTTTTTTTTGTCGTACCAGAGGACCCCGTCGAGCTGCTGCATCTGGTATCGCTGCGGATTAAGTTTTTTGACGGCTTCTCTGTCAAAGAGCGGTGCGGCGTCGAGGTCGATTTTTGACAGGTCGAAAAGTATTGGTGGCGGCATTTGTAATATCCTTAGCTATAAAAAGTCGTTGGGCCTTGATATACCAATACATATCTTACATAAGAGACCCAAGGCTTTCCTTGGCCCCTGACGTGAGGTCAGAATTGGTTTCTACGCAACAGGCTGGCGAGTTTATGTGTCTATGATGCTGAACGTAGTTCGAGAATCTTGTTTCGAACGTCCTGAGAGGCCTGTTTGATTTGCTGCATTTGCTTGCGGACCCTTGTGCCGGCGGCCTTGTTGCCTCCCTCGGCTTTGTCGATGTCGGCTTCGACTTCCGCTATCAGTGTTTTGAGGTTTTCGTACTCCTGCATTTATTTGTCCTCCAAATCAGGTTTTCAGAGCGATAGAAATCTAATACTCGCTCCTTCATTTGTCAAAGGAAAACGCTATTTTATCATAAAAAAAGCAGGTGCCGAAGGAAATTTTTAAGGTTTTAGAGCAAAAAAGCGGTCAAGAGGCCAGTTTTTTGGTCAATTTGGCGATTTTTCGGCCTCTTCGTCGGCACTGGCTTTTTACTCTTTCGTCCGGCTTGCCTATTGCTACTGGGCCGTAGTGGTCTCCCTTCGGGTCGCCCTGGATGATCATACCGGCGATGAGCATAGCTTGTATTATGCTTATAATGGTTGTTTCATTACCGCCGCCGATATTTGCGGAGCTGGAAAACGCCGCCCCTGTTTTTCCGTCGAGTTTGCCGTGAAAGCTGACCGTTTCGTCAAACAACTCTTTGATTGGCCCAGCCATATTTCCGTAATACGTCGGCGAGCCTATCACGATGGCATCATAGTTCAGGAGGTCGGCGGCTTCGACCTCGGCAACTGGTTTACAGACTGTTTTAAGCCCCTCCTCGTTCATTGCCTCGGCAAAGAGCTTTGCCATCTGTGCGGTATTTCCACTTCTTGAGTAGTATATTACAATTCCCTTCAACATTTTATGTCCTTTCGTTGTGCTGAGATAATTATAAAAGTTTGGTGAGGCATTAACGCTATCTGTTTTTTTGAGTTTGCAACGGGATTATTTCCGGCTCGCCGAATTTTTCGGGGATTCGGACTTTGAATATTTTGTCGTTTATTTTTTTGTTTACCTGTGGTTCGCTGAATTCAAGCTCGTAGATGTCCTGTTCTGTTGTTAATGCGGTTATTCGTGCCGGCAGATATAACTTCTCATCGAGCCGGAGTTCGAGCCTGGTATAGTCTTTCCGGTAAGGTGAGTCCGGCTTAACACTGAAAAGCAGACAAATGAAATTCGGGTCGTTGTTTTGCCCGCTCAGCAGACTGACCTCGAACTGCTCTGAAAGCTTCTCGATATTACCGAAGCCAACTATCGGGAAATTCTGCTCCAGGAGCTCCAGTGCACCTATCGGTTTGTTCGGCTCTGCGAGCTGTTTCATTCTTGCGGCTTCAAGATGATAATCGATGTGTGTCAGCCAGACGCCGTCGAAGATGTAATCTTCCCTGTATTTCTGAGCCTTTTGTTCGTCCTGTTTGAGTGTACTGAAATTTATTCTCAATTTGGATTTGCTTCCGTAATCTTTATAGTAAAACCTGCCGGTTCTGAGTGTTTTAGATTCGAATAATGGTTGTTCGAAGGTGTATAAAAAACGGCTCTGGTATGATTGCAACAGGTTGGTTTTTTGGTGCAGTTTTTCGAGGATTTGCTCGGTGTCGTCGGCGTGTGGCTTTTCGGTGTTCTTCGATGTCGGATTTGACATAGCACAACAGGCGCCAAACAGAGGTAATGCTGCAATCAGGACGAGCAGGAGTTTACTGATTGATTTTGAAGCCATAAAGCAGTGCCTTTAGAGTTATTTATTTTTAGCGGTCTTGAGTATTGTCAATAATCTGGAGTATTCGGCTGATGTTTTCAATAACAAAATCGGCGTGTTCGGCAAATTCAGCGGTATTTTTTGCTTTGGCGGCGGACAGGTTTGCATTTTTCAGCAAGACAGCGACAGCGCCGGCGGTTTTTGCGCAGAGTAAATCGAACAGGAAATCGCCCACCAGCAGGGTTTCAGCTGGTTCTATGCCGAGGCGGTTGCAGATATGAAGTACTCCGAAGGCGTCCGGTTTTACGGGTCCTTCTTCCCTGCCCACAATAAAGTCGAAATGCAGGCCGTGTTTTCGAGCAACTGCCACAGCATTGGATTTTCGATTCCGAGTCAGAACAGCGACACCGATATCTCGCTGCCGCAGACCATCGATGGTCTCTCTGGCGCCGGGATTTAAGGTAGATTGCCGGACGGCATCCTGCTCGTGCCGGTGCAGTATCTGCTCTGCCCGGCGTTTTTGGCTGGTGGACATTTCCCGCATAGCCTCGAGCACCGGCCTGTTGTCTCCGTCGATTCCGATTTCTTCGCGAATAGCGTCAAAGTCAAAATACGGCCTGGTTATAGTGCCGTCCAAATCAAATATTACCGCTTGAATACGCATAATGTCTCTCGCATTTAATGCCTTTTCTTTCTGAGCAGTTCTATCAGGTATCTTCCAGGTTGTGCTAAAGTTTTATCTTTACGTATTATTATGCCGGTGGGACGAACAAAACTTTCATTCGAAAAACCAACCGCCTTAATCGTGCCGCTTGAAGTTTCCTGTGAAATGGCGGTAACCGGAAGAATGCTTATACCTGAATTTATCTCTACGGCTCTTTTTATGGTCTCGATGTTATCGAATTCCATAACCGGCCGAATGGCAATATTGTAGCCTGCTAAAATGCTGTCAATCCATATCCTTGTCGGTACACCTTCAGCAAAAGCAATGAAAGGTTCCAGCTGAATCCGGTGGATGTCAATTTTCGAATAATTTGCCAGTTGGTGCGCAGGGCTGCAAGCCAGAACAACGGGCTCATTTTCGAATTCATAGACTTTCAGTCTTTTATCTTTTTTTGGCAGTGCAACCAGTCCTATATCGAAATCGCCTGACAGGATAAGTTTATAAATTGTATCTGCGTTAAAGTACTCGATGTGAATGTTCACCTTGGGATAGATACCCATAAATTGTTTGAGATAATCTGGCAGTGTGTGCATACCGATACTAAAGATTGCCGCCAGTTTTATACGGTTTTGTGTTGATAATGTTGCAGCCTTAAGTTCGCTTTTCAACCGCTCGTACCTTTGTACAATTTCTTTCGCGGCCATGTAAAGCACCCTGCCCTGCTTTGTCAGTTCAATTGGCCTTTTGCTCCTGTTGACCAGCTGGCATCGATGCAAGAACTCTAACTGGGCAAGCTGCTGCGAGATTGCCGACTGGCTCAGGAAATGTTTCTCAGCGGTTTTCGAGAAACTTCGCAGCTCAGCCAAGTCTGTGAATATTTTTAGTGTCTGTATATGCACTATTAGAGTATCTGATAGTTTTTATTATTATTAATCGTTTACAATTCTTCGCCAAATAGTGTATTTTCACTTGTAGTGTTGTAAATATAAGTTATTCAGTTATTAGTGTAGCTTATTGCAGGCTGAGAAGGCAATAAGAAATTTTAACTTTGGTTTTAATGGAGATATTCGAAATGGCAGCTAAAGAATCGATTCAAAACGTTTACGGGCAGGCCGTAAGCCGCAATCCCGGAGAGACCGAGTTTCACCAGGCTGTCCGTGAGGTACTCGAATCGCTGGAGCCGGTGCTGGACAAAAATCCGCAATATACAGAAGCTGCGATTCTGGAACGTATGGTCGAGCCTGAAAGGCAGATAATATTTCGCGTACCCTGGCAGGACGACAAAGGTAATTGCCGGGTGAACAGGGGTTTAAGGGTCGAGTTTAACAGTGCGCTGGGACCTTACAAGGGCGGTCTTCGGTTTCATCCGAGCGTTTATCCGGGTATTATCAAGTTCCTCGGCTTCGAGCAGGTATTTAAGAATTCTCTGACGGGCTTAATGATGGGCGGCGGCAAGGGAGGGGCTGACTTCGACCCGAAGGGTAAGAGCGATTCGGAAGTTATGCGATTTTGCCAGAGTTTTATGACCGAGCTTTTCCGTCATATTGGCCCGGACACAGACGTGCCGGCGGGTGATATCGGCGTAGGCGGCAGAGAAATAGGATTCCTCTTTGGCCAGTACAAAAGATTGCGTAATGAATTCACCTGCACTTTGACAGGTAAAGGCCTCGAATGGGGCGGCTCGCTGGTAAGGACAGAAGCCACCGGTTACGGCCTGGTCTATATAATTGAGCAGGCTCTTAAAGATGCCGGCAAAAGTTTCGATGGTATGAAGGTATGTGTTTCCGGTGCCGGTAACGTCGCTATCTATGCCGCTCAGAAGATTCAGCAGCTCGGCGGGAAAGTGGTTACGATGAGTGACTCCAACGGTTTTATTTATGATTCAGATGGTGTGAATCTCGATACGGTAAAGCAGTTAAAGGAAGTCGAGAGAAAAAGGATAAAAGAATATGTCTCAATCCA
>Ga0180438_10006838_pt1 | contig 15261 bp, 22 predicted proteins | sample SS_ome_12_FD_132455 | JGI IMG/M metagenome (GOLD analysis project Ga0180438, IMG submission 132455) | Hypersaline lake sediment archaeal communities from the Salton Sea, California, USA - SS_3_D_2 metaG | ecosystem: Environmental > Aquatic > Non-marine Saline and Alkaline > Hypersaline >...
GGATGGAACCAAAGGCAAAAATTTATATACTACATCAGAAAATTGCATAGGAATAAGAGATATTGTTGTTAGACTCCTTATCGAAATGGGATATGCTGTTACATGCAGACATGAAGCAGACAATGAAAAGCAGACAGGGTATTATAGAATAACATGGAACAATAATAAAAGAAAAGTAAGCACTAAAAACATATCAACAGAAGTATATAGCGGAGATGTGTTTAATGTAACGGTTAAAGATAATAATACAATATTAGCAGGAGAAAACGGAAGATTTATATGGACAGGTCAAAGTGCTTACGGTGCAAACGGCACGAAGACAGTTTACTTTGGAGACCTGGGTGTTGCGATTGCAATAGCAGGTATAGCCAGATGGGCTATTATGGACTTCATGAGATACATCGGAGATGATGTGATTGAAGTGGATACCGATGGAATATACGTAAACGGAAAGCCTGATGTGAATAAGTACCTGAAGTCTTTCCACGCCATGTTCAAGGAAAAGTTTGGCAGAGATGACGTGTTCAAGGTAGATATGGAAGAATTCAATGAAGGGTACTTCTATAAGGCCAAGAATTACATCCTGAAAGACGGCGATAAAATAATCTATCACGGCGCAACCATGAAATCATCGACCCATTTCCCGGGATATCAGCGCGCGCTCAAAGCGCTGTCAGTAGGTATTCTTGATAACAAAGATGTTAAGAAGATGTATAAGGAAGAGACGAACTTTGCTAAGTGGAGTCTCGACGACTTTGTTAGAAAGGTAACCGTAGGCAAGAACCCGGAGGAATATGACATAGATACCAACTCCGTCAGCAAATTGTGCAATCAAAGCCAAGAGGTTAACGGATCCAAGCCTGCCAAAGGAGATCAGATAGAGTACATCGTTACCAGCAAAGACATATTCTCGGAATCCCAAGATCTTATGCGCCGGTATATGGCCGGAGAGAATGTGAAGAAACCTGTAGGCGACTCGAAGTATTATACGTTGCGTCAGCTGGTAGACAGCCAGAAAGATGTTCACTTCGGTTCATACATACAACAATTAGGTTGCATCAGGCGTATATTCGGAATAGAAGATAAAAAGGAGACTGAATTCATACGATGTCCAATACTAAATCAGCCGATAGAGTCATTCGAGATAACGAAGGACTTATCTATATTGCACTAGACAGGGTTAAGTTCAGACTACCCGGTGTACCGCGCGAGGATCTTATCCAGATAGGAAGAATAGGTATCTGGAAAGCACATCAAATATACAAGTCGCATCGGGGTAGCTTCAGCACGCTTGCGCTCAGGTGCATCATCAACGAAATGATAACAGAGGACAGAAACTGGAAACGACTGCAACGGGCTGACTCAGTCGGAATGGATCCACCTTACCAGGGAGACATTGAGTTGGAAAAGGAATCACTTGTTTATAGAATGGAACAAATTGTTTGCAACAACCTTCAGCGGGCTATGAATAACTATGTTATAACCTGCACTGAGAAAGTTATGGTCAGCATGCTCTGCGGGTTAGGCGACTATACATATATGCATACACCTGAAGAGATAGCGACTGTGACAGGACAAGATGCAGGCAGAGTAAAAAAACAATTGAAGGAAACTATGAAGAAATTGCGCAATTACGAGGACCCACATAGGGACGCGGTAATAGAACGGTTGAATAGGATGGCAAAAACGTAAGAAGGAGGGACATGAAGATGAGGAGAACTGCACATGATGTGCCCAAGGTGTGGTAGCGTCAGAGTGGAAACAACTATGAAGTCACTTACAAATGACGGGCTTAATCTAAACAAAGCATATTGCCATGCGTGTAGACATACGGGAACTGCACAGGACTGGATAGATATAGAAGACCTGAAGGAGGAAGTCCGATCAGTGAAACTCGAATTGTATAATGCTACGTTGCCTGATATACCGTTGCCTGGACAATGGGGACCGAATTTATAAATCAGGATTCTGACCTTGTTCAACTGTACAGAGAGAGCGGTAAGAGCAATAGGAACACTCCCAGTCACCGACAAATCCTTTTTCTCTCATAGATTTGTTGTAACGGGTCTTGGAGAGCCGGCCTGCCTGGCCGTATTTTTTGATGGTACTTGGAGAATACACAGGGGTGAAATCACCTAAAGGTATATCCTTGGAGATAATACACTGATGTATCGTATTGAACCGCTCGAGGACTTTCTCAAGAACAACTGGAGTTTGTTTACCTCCGCACCACATAATCCCATCCTTAAAGACCAGTGGGACAAGACGGCGAGTGCACTCACCTCGCGAGTAGTAGCGGATGACTCCTATAGGCGTCTGCCTGTCGTCCAGGTAAAACATTATTTGCATGACGTGCTTGAGGTCGGGAATCCCCTTCTTTATTTTGTTCGTATCGAAGTCATAACCGTACCCGGATTTGATCTCACCAATTACAACTTTGCCGTTGTACACATGCCGGATATCCTCCTCCCCAGATATCGTAATGCCGCCGTACGCATGACGGAACTTCCGGTCTTTTTCATCCACAGGTACAATGGTGCCAGCACGCATGCCTACAACCCGTTCCTCCTCTTCAATGAGTTTACCGAGCCGCATTTTGCGGAGGGATTGTGCACTAGGTGGATCGGTAGGTTTAATGCCTCTGAAGGAGTAGTAGATAGCCCTATGGCATTTGCCGAGGATTCGTGGGAGGCCATCGGAATCTATAAAGGAAATGGAAGCCTCGGAGGGCCAGAAAACCCCAGTCTCCCGGCTTTTCTGACCGCTCCGAATCAGGTCTTCCTTCTCGAGAACATCATCCTCAGTACTCAGGATATTATAGAGTTGCTTCATTTACTTAAAGTATATGGTGAAGGTAACCATTTGTCAAGTAAAAAATGCAGTGTCATGAAAAAAAGACACAGGAAAGGAGAGCTGTCATGAAACCATCCCTAGTAAATAGAATCCAGACATTGGCCAAGTACGGACCCAAGATGGACATATCCGTACCTCATATAACTGTAAAAGAAAACGACGTAAGTGTCTTTGTTTCCATAGAGATAGGTGACCAAGGCGCGCGCATAGCATGCGGTACTGATACATCGGTAGACAGTGCATTTGATAAGGCTGTCGAAGCAACTCTCGAGACAATTGGTTGCAGGCAAACCGGGCCAGCCGATGAGATGTCTGCAGAGCAGAAAGAACATTTAAGATGGTTGGATACCCGTTTAAAGGAGAATGGGAGTGATCCTGATTTGGCTACTCTCATAACAAAGTTTGGGGAAGTAGCCCTTAAGCAGCGAAATATGGGAATAGCTGATATAGATGCAGGCAATATAGACAGGTTCCTGATGTATGTGAAGAAGAATTACCCGGATAAATTGGAGAAAGCAAATGGTTGATAGTGATTTGATGGACCAGATAAAGTCTCACCTTAAAACATACTTGCAAGAGTTTGGGCGGCAGGTAGATGACGGGAATGTTAAGTGTATTAATATGAAGAACCACCCTCACGGTGATGAGCACCCAAGTGCAACTTATTACGAAAGAGAGACTCCTTTTCTGCGGTGTCATAAATGTGGAAAGTCATTCGATATATTTGACTGCGCACATTACTTAGAGGACATGCCTATCAGCGGACCCCAGTTCTTTACAGAGACTATCTGCAAATTAGCCGGTAAATTCGGCATAACTATCTTGGACGAAGACTCTCAGAACGATATGCGAGAGTTATACGTTAAGTATCGTGCATATCGTGATGCAGCTGAGTATATTACGAAATGTCTGCAACATAAGAGTGTTATGGATTGCATTGAAGAGCGAGGCTACTCCCGGGAATTTGCCGAGGAACATGGAATTGGAGGGATAGACGACTTTGGATCATATCTCCACCACATGAAGCAACTGGGTTGGGATGAGTTCTATTTGCAAGCATGTAGTCTGACCAATAGAAACATATTCAGGAAGCGAGCTATTATATTTACTATATACGACGAGCGGTCTAGACCAATTGCATTCGCAGCCAGGGATCTTGACTGGAAGAAAGGTGAGAGCAGACACAACAGGAAGTATAATAACTCACCGAACAGTGATATTTACCAGAAGGGACATGTTCTTTACGGAATTGATGTTGCCAAGAAACACACTGACGTCCCTACCTATATAGTAGAGGGATACACTGATGTAACTGCGCTTCAGATGAACAACATGCCCAATGTAGTGGGCATAGGATCAGTTGCGTTTACAAAGGACCATATTAGCCTCCTGCACCGCAACGGTATAAAACGAGTGGTACTTGCCTTGGATGGCGATGAAAGTGGCAAGACGGGCACACGAGAGGCCTTGGAGAAGCTAAATACGTACACTCTCATCGACGAAGTAAGCGTAGTCACTCTTCCGGATGAATTCGACCCTGATAAATATATAAAATCCTACAATATTGAGAATTTTGCCAATCTTGAGAAAAAGAATGGGTTTGAGTGGATATTATCTACCATGTCCCATGACGCAGACGGCACTAAGGTATGCGATGAGGCAATTCCTATGCTGATCGCACAACCTAATCTGATTAAGCGGGATGCTATGATAAAAACCCTGTCTAATGAGACAGGGGTTGTAAAAGAGACCATCCGGAATGAGATAAACAGGCTTATGGGCGCACACGATAACGCGCGGCGGGACGAGATTAATAAGATCTGCAGCCGGCTGTCCATCGATCTTTCTTCATCCAAGACAACTCAGAATCCTGTAGATGTCATTCGGGATGCCCTTACGTCTATTAAGAAAGTAGACAAGATGTTTGACCGCGATTCGGATATGGTTGAGGAGTCCATCAGCGCAGTAAAGGAAATAAAAGCACGGTGTGAGAATGCAGATGCAACTACATCAATTAAGTTGACTAAATACAGGGGGTTACAGGATGCACTGGATGGTTTTCCGGACCACCAGTGTATGATAGCGATAGGTGGTAAGCCGCATGTTGGCAAGACATCTTATATCCGGAATATTATGATGGATATAGCTCAGAACAACGAAGATGTATTGTGCTACTTCATGAGTATAGACGATTCGCGGAGACGCATACTGCAGGCTATGGTTGCCGTTGACCAGGATATTCCCATTAAGTATGTAAAGAGGTACAGGGCTATACCGGAAGTCGGCGCTGACCTGGCCGCCGTTTATACTCAAGGCTGGCACAAAGGATGGGATCACATTGAAAAAATGTCAAACCGCATAATTGTTAGGGACAGCTCGCATGGCACGTCGCTCAGTACATTTGAAAGGACACTGGACAGCTTGCTCGAGGCATACCCTAATAAGAAGATAGTGGCTGCCATAGATAACTTCCATTTACTATCTGACTACGCCGGTGACACAAGTGTAGCAAGAAACGAACGAAAGTCTAATAGAATTAAGGAGTTATCAAATGTATACGACATTCCTATTCTAATGACCGCAGAGCTGCGCAAGGATAGTACGAATAATCCTGGAAGTTATAATCTTGACTCTATTATGGGTACATCTCAGGTAAGTTATGACTGCGATGTAATTACATTTATACACAATGACTTACAGATAAACAGAGAAAGCAGTATGCGCTGGACTGATGAGAAGGAAAACAACAGGGTTCAGCCTGTTATCAAAGTCATTTTTTCTAAGAACAAAGAAGGTGACTTTGCTGGAGACATACTATACGAAATGAGATCACATATAACATGCATGAAAGAGCTGGACAGAAGAGAGGCTCTTAAGTATACTGTGTCAGACAAAAATGACTCAAGCTCACTTCGCAAGACTGTTCAGGGAGGGTGATGGCAACACCAAGAGAAATAGCTGATATTATAATGGCGTGTCCTTTCTATACAGGCACTCTTGCGTCTGAGCAGGAAGTAGAGATGCATTCTCAGATGCAGCATATTATGGACAAATGCATCAATGAATTCGCAACGAATAGGCGCACTACTCACGACCGGTTCATAGATATCTGTAAGGAAGAGTGGGTAACTCCACTCGGTTCCCAGTTCAGTCGGAGTGAGAAGCTCCGTATGGGAAAAGATGCACTCAAAAGCGTAATTAATCTCCATGTATTTTTGAAGGATCTCTATCCTATTGCAGTAGGAGTTGAGGCTGAATCCCATGGTATAACAGCTGAAGTGGATTTGGTCGCACATAGGGTAAACCAGTCTACATATTTGTGCATGTTTGACTATGCTGAAGCCACTCCATGGAATGCACAGCGCATGTATTATGTTCTACATGCGAGTGCCAGGGCATATAATCTGACACATGATGAGCCGGCTCACTTATTATGCGGGGTCTTTCTTCCTTCGAGCATGCAGGTATTTACCAAGTACAAAGCGGATAATAATATAGAGGCGTATGCGCAGATGATAAACGCAAACGTCATGGTTCGTCGCCGCTGGATCGGCTGCAAACAATGTAAAAAGGAGTGTGATTATTATGTCGTCTGAAAGATGTCTTAATTGCGGAGCGGAATTAGAATCCATTGTGTGCAGCGAAACGAAATGCACAATGGATATGTACATCTGGTGTCCAAGCTGCGGCACTCTTCTTATAGAGTGGGACGGTGGAGAAAAAGAATGGAAAGTTCCTAACTTAGCAAAGGTAGTCGAGCTAAAAGAATGAAGATTTTGCTTGACAAGCAGTAACTGCTTATTTATACTATATCTGTCTTTCGGGAGAAGCTATGGATAGAATAGAGATACTTAATGACGACGAGACCCCAGATATCATTATTGAAGACGGCAAGACGTACAAGATCGTCGAAGGCAAGAAAGTCCTTATCCACGACATCGACAGATCAGGTGATCGACCGGTTCAAAAGGGAGAACCTGATGAATCAGATGATGTTTCTGGTGAAGCATAAGTATGACAAGGAAGCTATGCAGATTGTAGATGCCTTTGGTACCAGCTACACATACCTGGTGAAGATCATTAAAGAAACTACAAAGCGACTTGGAGGAGATCAGTGAACGTTCCTTACCTGTGTAAGACCTGCCGGCATGCTAATATATGCCTCATCCGCATGGAAGTGAATAAATCGCATGCTTATATCACCAAGAAGCTTATGGGTGATAATTCAAGCACACAAGTTATTACAGATGACGGCCCACAAAAGATAGACATTCCTGCTGGATTCAACATCTGTGTGTATGAATGCATGAATTATATTCCTGTGCCTGAAAAGAAAATCATTAAGGACATAGATAAAGATACCAAAAAGCCTGAGGAAGAAAGTGGAGAAAAGAAAAATCCTGCTGATAACAGACAGCCCAGCGCTTAAGACGGGCTACGGAGGTATTTGTAGAAACTTAGCTGAAGCACTGATTAAAAATGATTTTGAAGTAGCTGTACACGCCTGGTATTACGGTGACACCGGCCAGCGTTTCCCATATCCTATTTACACTACTGTAAAGTCCCACGGACGTTGTTGCAAATCCGGTGGATATATTCACAAGGTCTTACCTGACGGCAAGATAGAGTATTATATCCTCAATAACTCCCGCCAATATATGTTCCGGTTCCGGAACGATTTACCATGTAATACAACCGGGAATGATCCTGTCCAGGAAGATAGGTTTGGACTGTGGTCATCCCAAGCTGTCATTAATGACTTCCGCCCTGATATAGTATGGGTTATGGGTGATTTGTGGATGACATATCACCTCACCAAGAAGTGGCGCGACATGCGGGATCAACACACCAACCGCATACGCGATTCCTACCGGCTGATTTCTTACACTCCAATTGATGGAGATCCCATGCCCCGGGAGATTGACTTTGAAGGGGTTAAGGTAAATTGGCCTAATGTTCTTGCTGATGCAGATGCAGCCGTGGCTTTCTGCAAGTATGGCAAGGACACTATGAACAAGCAGTCGGGACAGTCCATTGGAAAAGAAGTCTGTAGCAATGTTATTCACCATGGATTTAATACCAATGTCTTCAAGCCTATGGATGCAGAGGCCCGCAAGCGAGCTAGGTTATTTAGATTCAACATCAAGAATGAATTCCTAGTAGGCTTTGTTTCCCGCAACCAGCCGCGGAAGGCAATACCTGAACTCTTTGCTACGATAGCTGAGTTCAAGAAACAAGGGCTTGAGCGTGACCGTAAGATAATGCTTTATATGCACATGAAGAAAGAGGACCAGGGCTGGAATATTCACGGTCTCATTAACCAGTATGGTGCACAAGATTGGGTTATCCTCAATGACCAGCTGGGCATTGGAATAGGACCGCCTGAGGAAGAGTTAGCTGAGATAATGAATTGTTTTGACTGCCATATGCTTCTTAGCTCGGGTGAGGGTTGGGCAATGACAATGGAAGAAACACTTGCTTGTGGAATCCCTACCATTGCGGTTGATTACTCAGCTCAGGCAGATTGGGGAAGGATAGATGGTAAGGAAGGACTCATCTTTGTGAAACCATCTGCTTATACCCAGGAACCGATTACTAATATAGGAAGAGCACATGTTAAGGTAGATGATGTATTACCCGTTCTTAAAGAGGTATATGAAGGTAACAAGAGCGTACAAGAGCACATTGATGTAGGACTGGAAATAGCGGAACGCGATTCGTGGAAGAACATAGCGCCACAATGGTTGAATATTTTTAAGACACTTGATATTGCACGAAACGTCCCTTACCAGGACCCAGCGGATAATGAATCTCTTCTTTATTTAGAAGATATTCTGAATCCGAAAGACAAGATGCGAATCCTTGTCACTATGCCCGAGGCCGCCGGTGATGTTCATCTCACCACCGGCGTGCTGCGGGCTCTCAAAAAGAAATACCCGTTCGCTTCTATTTACATGGCATGCAATAGGCAGTTCTATCCTATACTAGAAGGAATCAAAGAGATAAGCAAGGTCATTCCTTACGATGACTTTCTCATGGATTACAACCGCATGGATGAACACTTTGCTCTCGTCTACACACCCCATTTTTATACCCAGCGCTATGCTAACTGGGTTCACTCCGGAATGGGAAAACATCTGCTTGATTTGTATGCATGGCACTGCGATGTAGAACCGGAAGAGCCTTATATTCCGTTGAAACCTTTTACCAAAGAACAGTTGCCATATGCATATATTACCTTCAACTGTGCTAAGAATGAGGGGCCTTGGAAGGCCCGCTATTATCCTCATTGGCAGGAAGTAATAGATGGGATTGACATGACGTTTGTGCAGGTAGGCATTCCGACAGATTCCCTACTCAGAAATGTAATAGACCTGCGGGGCAAGACATCTCCGCAGGAACTGGCAAGCATCATAAAAGGCGCCGCTCTGCATGTGGGAATGGACTCTTTTGCTGCGCATATTTCTTCGACAGTAGGGACCCAATCTGTCATTACATTTCCTAACACTTATCCTCATCTGACCGGCCCGCGGCATGGATGTCACCCGGTAGTGCCATCCCGCCGCTGGGGAGAATGCACTCGTCCGTGTCATATGTATGAATGCAAGTTCAATGAGAAGGAATCTTGTGTTACTCTAATAGAACCGAGTGAGATCATCAATAAGATAGGAGAGATACTTGGATTCAAGTTTGTTAAGCAACAGACACAGGAGACAGTAGATGTCACGAAAGAACAATAAGAATCCCGGCCAGATGTCATTTACATATATCGGTGGGACAGTAGCAGGTGCAGTCAAGAAAACTGAAGCTGCTGTGCAGAAGCTGCGCAAGGCAATGCGCTCTGGCAAAAAGATAATCAGGAAGGAAATCAGATGAAGCTCATTTATCTTGAGTGGCAGGATGCTTTTGGTAATCATAGCTGGATGACTGAAGATGATGTCGAAGACTGGTCTAAAGGCGAGAGCATTATAAAGGAAGTTGGCTGGGTGTATAAGGAAGACAAGAAGAGTATTGTATTGGTTTCCCGCATATCCATTCCAAGTAGTGAAAGATGGGATTCGTTCCAATATGGACAGGTCCAAAAGATTCCGAAGACCTGGATAAAAAAGAGAATTAACCTAACTAAATACGTGGAGAAGTAACATGCCTATGCAAGACTGCGATATAGATGAAGAATGTGAGATGCAAATGGTCTATGCACAGATCTAACGAGGTTTACTACGATTATAATGATCCTAAGCCAAAGGAAATCAGACCGAAAGGTACATTGCTTATGCTGAAAGCGTTGGAACATGGACCTGGAAAGAAAGTAAGTCCAAGTATGATAGCTGCTTTCAATCACGAACCACGAATCGATACACAATTACCACCTGTAACAGGAAGAAAAGATGAAGGTCAAGATAGGAAATAAGACGTACGACGGAAACAAGGAACCTATTATGCTTATCCTGGATAGTATAGACAAGGAAAACATCCATAAAATGGCTGAGAATGCCAACAAGTTCTGTATATTTCCCGATCACTGGGACCGGGATGAAATAGATGAGTTCATGGAAATCGAATAGGAACTGATATGTCAGGTGAAACGCATGATTTGAGCGACATTTTAAGTTGTACAAGTACATCTGCAACCGGAGATCTTGTTGAAATAAAATCTGACGGAACTGCACAAGGTACCAGTGTATCTCACGGCGGGAATATGATTGGGTATATTACTAACCTGGAGATAGAAGCAAAGCCGGACCAGCCTGTTGTTGCTCATCTTACGGTTACCAATCCTAATCTGGATATTCATACACTTGGTACTATAAAGACGCCTGTTCCGGTGGAAATACTATCATTTGTCCGCGATACTTTGCTGAAGGAATGCAGGGATTGTGCTGACGGATCAGCCTGTGAAAATGTTAATTGCCGTATCCGCAAGTCGCTGGAAATGCTGAATAAGCTAACTGTGGAAAAAGAGCCGCTGGAAATTAAGCTAATTGAATCGGATAATGATACCGATCTTGGTTTTAACACTAGGGGAGAGAGTCCAATCATTGGAGCAGCACGTGATGTGCTGGGACAGGATTATTGGCAGATCAAGTTCACAATAATCTGACCAGTGCAGAAGGAGACACAACAAAACATCTTGAGTATGATTTTAATAGCGGAAGACTTTTGTATGGGTATCGTGTTTTTCATGTTGCTGAAGTCAAGCAGGCGCGTGGCGGTGTGCTGGATGAGATAGGAAGGGCACTTGGTCAAGTTAGGCCATCCGGAGTAGATGATGAAGAATTCAGAAATTATTTAATAAACAAAGCGAGAAGACATGAGTACAGCGGTGGTAATAGTAGCTAAGAACGAAGAGGATTATATTGACCTGGCGTTACGCAGTGTCCGGGACCATGTAGATGGTGTTTATCTGCTGGACACCGGAAGTTCAGACAGCACTATTGACCAGGCTAATGCAGCTATGAAGATGTCAAAGACATCTTTCAAACAGGTGTTTGGTGACTTTGGTGGGGACCGTCTGAAATTCGGGTCTGATTACAGGGAGAAAGAGGCCCGCAATTGGGCTATTGAGCAGACTGAGAAGGAGTGGGACCCCGAGTATATCATTTCCCTGGATGGAGATGAGGTATATAACCTTGCGTTCTGGGAATGGTATGCTGCCGCAACATCGCGTGGCGTTGCATCCATAGGACATGCAACTGAACTGCCAACCACACCTTACACTGTATCCCGTAACCATAATGATATCAGGATGTTGGGGACCATGCAGTTGTTCGACCCGCACATCCGCATCTGGAACACACGCAAGGTCCGTGGCCGCTGGGAACAAAACCCGGGAGAGCATGTTTATCTGGCGCTGCCCGGCGATGCAGTCTGCCCGTTCTCCGCTCACTTTCACCTGCACTATGCCTTCGGCTATAAATGCATGTACTATCGTTTGAAGTTCGAGTATCCGGAGACATTCGACAGACTGGTAGGTGAAATAAAGAAAGATAGTGATTTTAATAAAGATAATCCACATGAAGATTTGTATTACCTCAACAACTCGTTTCGCAATGGCCGGCTGGGGCCGGCCAATGCACCCGAGATATATGATGAGATGGGTCGCGTGAAAGTCATGCCGAAGCGCGAGGAAATAGCTTGCCAGCAGGAATGCCTGCGCTATCCGTTGCCGGATGATGTAGTAATTAGATGGCTGAGCAAAATGAACCTTGATAATGTATACAAGCAGTTTCTCGAAAAAGGCATATTTTAGTGAGCATAACATCTGTAACCGTTCTTAAGAATGAAGAATGGTATGTAGGGTTTATGTTGCAGTCTATATTACCGCATGTTAAAAAAGCTTTTATTTTAGATACAGGTAGTGTAGATAGAACTATTGGAATAATAGAAAGCTATGCTAAATCATATGGCAATGTAGAATTAATAAGGAAATCGTTTGGTAAGCCAAATGTGAGATTTGACTCGACATATGATGAAATAGCTGCTCGTAATTATATTTTAGATGTAGCAAAAAAATCAAATCCTGAACAGATTTTTTCTATTGATGCAGATGAAATATACAATAAGTTTTTTTGGTCTGCCATATCTGAAGAAACTTTTAAAAATGCCAGGAATATTGGCCATCAAACGCACACACTTTTAACTGCTAATAGGTACTCTGCTTTTCCAAATGCTTTTACCAGATGGGGAGACAATATTTTAATCAGTCCTCACGTTAGAATGTGGAACAACAGATTACTTCCTTCTGTCAAGTGGATAAAACAGAAGGATGCACATGTAATATTAAGTGAAGACAGTAACACGGCAATACAGTTCGACAAGATCATTGAAAATCCAGTTCATTTTCATTTACATTTTCTACTTGGTCCTAAATCATATCCATTTTGGTTGGAATTACGCAGAGATAAAGATGGATTGAAGAATCCTGATGGACATATATGTGCAGATGCTCCGGAGGAAATATTTAGTGTTGATGCAACCAAATACTGGCTAAACAAATACCCAGATTGTTTTCCTACAATAGGTTTTACACCGCCGCCTGAAAATGTGTCAAAGATACTGAAACACTCAAGAATCCTTCCAAATAAATTTGGTTTACCGTCTTATATAGTTGATAGGTTAGGAGCATGGCAAAGATAAAACTGTATCTTGTTGTTGGGGGCGAAAGCACCGGAACCAAATTTACGACAATGTTGCTTACAGAAGCAGGAGTGTTTGGTGATCCAGAGAATGAAACTCAGAGGATGAATAAGCTTGTTGCAGACAAGAAATTTGATGAGATCATATATCCAGCAGTTTGGAAACGTAGCTGCCCAGCTGGTCCTGTGTGGTGGAAATTTTATGATATGATTGGACCATTGCTTGAGAATGGTCTTGACATTGATGATGTTTTGGTTATTGTTACTACACGAGATTGGTACTGTGCCGCTTGTTCTGCTGTTAATAGAGGACATAGTAAAACGTTTGAAGATGCAATGGATAAATTATCAAGGGCATATCAGCGTATATTTAATGAGATAGCAAAACATAATATGAAATATAAAATGACATCATATGATATCTTGTCCACTGGAAGTGAGAAGGCACTTGCTTCTTTCTACGAACAGATGGATATGTTAGCCGATAAACGAACAATAGAAAAAGTTATATCAAAAACAAAGAATCAAAATTTGAAACATTTGGGAATGACATGAAATTTATAGTATTTTCGATGTATCGGGCTGGGTCATCTATGCTTGTAAGCGCTATTAATGGACATACACCCGGTCTTTGTTTGGGTGAGATATTTGGAACGGAAGGAAAATCCGGACCAAGAGGAATCGAGCTTGCAACCAATCATAGGACAGACGGTGGAATGACCATTAAATATAAACATTACGAAGTTCACGAATGGATTAGGAATAATATAAAAGACTGGAAAGTAATTCACATTTACCGCGAGGATGTGCTTGCACATGCGTTGTCTGTTTATAGATTTCATAATAGACTTGGTCCAAATCATTCTATATCAGAAGTAAACGCACTTAAAATAGAACCAAAGTCTGATATTATAAAAGCCTGGATGAATTACATAGAAGAAAGATTGCAATTCTTCAGAAAAGAGCTACAAAATTCTGGATGTCAGGTTCTGGACATATCATATGAAGAGATAACAAATGGTATAAACATTCAGGAATTTCCAGAAAAACAAAGCTATAAGATATGCGATTTTTTGGAAATAGGGAAAAAGATTTTGAGAACAGGATATCATAAAACGGTTCCGGATAAACTATCTGACCACATTATAAACATAGATAAAATTAAAAAGGAGATAAATGAGACAACGTAAAATAGTTTGCTGTGGCATATATAGAACAGGCAGCACATGGTTGTATAATATAGTAAGAGTGGGACTCAAGGCAGTAGGGATGAACCCAATAGGGTATTTCTATCCTGACATGTATCTTGATCTGGAAAATAACATATCAAAATATGATATAAGTGTAGTAAAAACACATAATTACTATGCAAAGCTAGTCGATGCAGATATGGTTTTGTGTTCTAGGAGGAATCTATTTGATACGATTGCTTCTGCCATTCGGAAAGGAATTATAAACCAAAACGAAAAAGATATTAAGAAATTCATGGAGACAATGGTTATTCCATTATATGAATCATGGGCACCATTGAGTCATTTCATTATGGATTATGAAGAAATGATACAAGATAAACAAGCTATGGCTATGCGAGTGTTTGATTTGATAGGAATAAAAGTCCACAACGCCAAAGAAATAGTTGAAGAAATTGAAGGGTATGCTGTTCCGGGTGAAAAAAGATATTGTGGAAAAACACCGTTTGGTTACGATAGTATCACAATGCTTAACGGCAATCATTTCACGGATGGTCGACCTGATTCCTATTTGAAAACACTTGAGAAGAGATTTATAGATATAATTAATGACAAATATGGAAAATGGGCTAAGGAGAATGGATTTTTAAAATGAGTACATGCATCCTGGTTGTCGGCATTCATCGTAGCGGCACAAGCGCAGCGGCCGGCGTGTTATTTCACCTTGGTGTTCCAATGGGCAAGGAATTTTTACCACCTATGCATCAAAATCCAAAGGGATTCTTTGAAGACCTTAAACTTATGCGCATACAAGATGCGATGATTGGAGACTGGCGTAATCCTAGCCCGCGTGGGCTGCATCCTAATTATGTACAGGCGATCCGTGAGCGGTCAAAGCAACCACTTTGGGGATTTAAGTATCCACGAACATGTTATACGCTTCCCATCTTCTGCGAAGTATTCCAGGGAAAGGTCAAGATATTGCATATAGTAAGACCACGAGAAGATGTTATACTTAGCCTGGCTACAAGAGATCTTACAATGGAATCGGCAACCAGGGTACATGATATCTATGATATAAA
>Ga0180438_10006839_pt1 | contig 15259 bp, 4 predicted proteins | sample SS_ome_12_FD_132455 | JGI IMG/M metagenome (GOLD analysis project Ga0180438, IMG submission 132455) | Hypersaline lake sediment archaeal communities from the Salton Sea, California, USA - SS_3_D_2 metaG | ecosystem: Environmental > Aquatic > Non-marine Saline and Alkaline > Hypersaline >...
GAAAATTCGTGGTCACCTGGGAGGACGATACCGATCTGAACGGATATTACCAGATCAAGGCAAGGGGTTTCAGCGCAACAGGCTCCCAGATCATTGCGCAAATGACCGTGAACAGCGTGGCTTCCGGACAACAAATCAATCCTGCCATTGCAATGGAACCGGGAGGAAACTGGTATGTGGCATGGCAGGATGATAGATTCGGCGAAGGCAATCAAATAATAACCCAGGGATTTACCATTTCCGGAACCAAGATTTTTACCGAAGACGTCGCGGCAAACTCCGTAAGCGATTGTACGAGCGATGCCGGAAGCGAACTGCGAAAGGATCCCGCTATTACGGTTCATCCAAGCGGACGATATGTGGTTGCCTGGGTGGATGATATGGATGGCAATGGTTATAAACAAATCCTGGCTCGTGCCCTTACGGGACTTGCCAAAAGCCTTGTCATCAAAACAAAGAACGGCACTGTTGCCAAATCCCCGGATGAGGTGTTATACAAGGAAAACCAGAGCGTTACCCTTACTCCAAACCCGGATCAGGATTACCAGTTCGACAGATGGTACGGGGATGTTCCTTCCGGCGACGAGTATGATAATCCCTTGACCATTACCATGAATGCCAATAAAAACCTCCAAGCCGTATTTGAACTTTCCAATCCCACGCCGACTCCTACTCCCACTCCAACACCAACACCCACGCCAACACCAACACCAACACCAACACCAACACCCACTCCCACGCCTACTCCAACCACAACACCAACGCCCACCCCAACGCCTACTCCGGAACCCGATCTCCTCGATGTGATCGTGGATAACGATGATGGCTCCCCGGATTATACGGAAACAGGAACATGGTACACCTCCGGTTCTACAGGTTATAATGGCGGAACCTATCGTTGGACCTCTGCAGGGGGCAGCCATACCGCCACATGGACAGCAACCCTGGGTTCGGGTCAATACCAGGTTTTTGTCATCTATCGCAGCGGGACCAACCGCGCCACTTCGGCAAAGTTTATCCTTGATACGGAGGATGGCGTCAAAAATGTGTATGTAGATCAAACGCAAAATAATCTCACATGGGTGTCTCTGGGAACCCATCGCTTTGACGAGGGAGACAATACCATTACCTTGGATGCAGCTGGTTCGAGCGGGGGAGATGTAGTTATTTCGGATGCTGTTCGGTTCACATACGTGGAAAGAATCGTTGATAACGATCATGGCACACCCGATTATACAGAAACCGGAACCTGGTACACTTCAGGATCTGCGGGATATAATGACGGATCCTACCGCTGGACCAATGCGGGCCAAAGCCATACCGCCACCTGGGATCTCAAATTGCCGGCTTCCGGTTCCTGGACGATCTCTGTTATTTACCGTTCCGGAACGAACCGTTGCACATCCGCAAAATATATAGTTCAAACTTCATCAGGTGCCCAAACGGCTTATGTCAATCAAACACAGAACAATCTCACCTGGGTAACCCTTGGCACCTGGAGCTTCGATTACAAAAGCGGAACAGTCAAGATCGAGTCAGCCGGATCGTCCGGCGGAGACGTTATTATCGCTGATGCGGTTCGAGCGATAAAACAGTAACTATTTCAAGGGGTCCCGGATCGTTTTGATCCGGGATCCCTTATTACGTTTATATAGATATATAAGTAAGGAGGTGAAAAAGATTGCGTTGATAAAATAGCAGAACACTAAAAAATTAGAGGAGAGAAAGATGAGAAGATTATCCAGAAATTTGGTTTTGCCTCTTTTAGTACTTGGAATTTTTATATGGACGCCTGCCAATACCATGGCATCGAATGATCTTATCCCCATATTTGTTTCCACAGATGGAAACGCCTGCCTTTTAACCGATTCTTCCTATAACGGCATTGTTCTTTTGGATACCATATCAAACAAAACCGCGATTATTACAAAATCCCGCAATGCAGGGTATTATGCCACAATTTCTCCTGATAAAAAATATGTTTGTTATAAAGAGATACAGGATTCCCCTAAAAAGGGAATGCTTCAAATACCCATGCTTTATAACATCGAAAAAGGGAGCGCTTTTCCTCTTTGCAAGGCAATGTTTCTCGCAGGCACTCCTGATGTCTCTTCATGCGGCATGATCGCCTTTACAGCGGGAGATGAATTGGTCGTGATGGATGAGGATATGAACATTCTTTATACCTATGATCTCTGTCATCATGTGAACCTTGTTTCCATTTCACCCGACGGAACAAAAATCGCCTATAATAATGAAAAGCACCAGATCGTCATATTGAATCTTGAAGACGGAAGCTGCCAAACTGTGATAGGAAATGGCAAGGCATTCTGGGGTCCGAAGTTTTCTCCCAACGGAGAAAGACTCATGGCAAAAAGCGTCTCAGGCGAGATCGTATGCGCCGATCTTTTATCCGGAGACAAGGAATCTCTGGGAAAGGGCGAGGCGGCTTCCTGGGTGGATGACGATTCCATTTCCTTTGTAGAAAAGATTATCGAGAACTATGAAGTGAAAGAATCCCGTATTGTTACCAAAACCATCAAGGGAGAAGAGGCAATCTGTTCCCTTATCGATCAGGGGGATGCAAACGCCGCTATATCAGGGAAGAACTTTGTATCAAATATCAAAGGAGCCATCAAACTCGGAACCACACAATCCGGGAAACTCAAGTGGTTGAAAGATCCTGAAATCCCTGACTGCTTTGGAGGCGATGTTTCGATACTGGAAACCGGTCTTAAAGACGTTGTACAAGAGGGAAACGTTGTCAAAATAACCGGTGTGCCGTATCTTCACCAGGTATACGATACGCCGGATTGGTGGAATGGACACGCTTCCTGCGGCGCTTCTTCAGCCCTTATGGCAATCCAATATTACAATGTCCTTCCCGACCATCAGATTACATGTTCCTCGCCTTATTCCCACACCCATGACTTCGGATGGTACGTTCCCAATATCTATAGCTTCAACGGTTATACCTACAATCTGTGCACCTACTATAACGGTGTTTGCGGATACGGAGGATACGGTTGGATCACGCAAAATAACTGGGAGGATACCAAGGGTCATATGGCGGAATATTTTAACCAGCATGGAATTTACTCTTACGTGGATTGGAGCCCAACATTCACCAAGGCGGAAAATGAAGTCAATAACGGCAATCCCTTTGTGCTTTTGAATTCTTTAACCACATCAGGACATTACATCACCTGCATCGGATATTTCACGAATCAGCATACCCTTGTTTTTAACGATCCCTATGGCAATAAAAATACTGCAGGATATCCCAGCTATGACGGTATTGGAGCATATTATGACTGGCCCGGCTACAATAACGGTTATTCCAATCTGAATACGGTTCACTGTTATATCTACGCCAGGAGTTCAACCGAACCTGATGGCATTGTGGTTGATAATGATGACGGTTCTCCCGACTATACGGAAACCGGAACCTGGACCACCAGTACAAGCACCGGATATAATCAGGGCACTTACCGTTATGCAGCCGCAGGGGGTTTCCATACCGCCACATGGTCAGCAAACCTTTCCGAAGCCGGAACTTATGAAATATATGTTTATTACAGAGAAGGCACAAACAGGGCAACATCGACAAAATACGTGATCCACGCCTCAGGCGGAGATCAGGCGGTTTACATCAATAAGCAGAAGAATGGCATGAGCTGGGTATCCCTTGGAACCTTTTCCTTTAATGCGGGGAGTAATTCGATCACGCTCGATGCACAGGGAAGTTCCGGGGGAAGTTATGTAATTTCGGATGCGGTTTTATTTTCAGTGGATCATATTCCGCCGCCTTCTCCTCCCACTGGCGCCATTGACTTCGACAATTATACCATATCGAGTTATGCAAACCAGGATATTGAAACCAGTCTCTGGGAACGCCTGGATAACGGATACGACCTTCACATCTGGGGCAACAGCTGGAAAAGGATTACGGTCAATTATAATGTCACGGCAAATACAGTCATAGAGTTGGATTACAGGTCCGATAAAACCGAGCCGGAGATCGGCGGCATTGCACTGGATAATGACGACAGCCTTTCTGAAAATTCCACGTGGAAACTCTACGGCACCCAGACTTTTGGAATCTCCGATTATGATAATTATTCCGGCTCTGGTTGGTCGCATTACACCATACCCGTAGGACAATATGTCACAGATTCGTACTCTTATCTCTGTTTTATCAATGACTTTGATGCCGGATCCGGATCCAATTCCTATTTTGCCAATGTGGTGATTTACGAATCCGGCCCTACTCCTACTCCTACTCCTACTCCAACGCCCACACCAACACCAACACCAACACCAACACCAACACCCACGCCCACTCCCACGCCTACACCCACGCCTACACCAACACCAACACCAGACCTTACCCAATATGAAGTGGATGATTTCGAAGGCTATTCCACAGGAGTGGAAGCCGTGTTCCAGGAGCCCGACTTTTCAGGAAGCACAACAGGCATTGAAGCGGGAAGCGCCTCTGTGGTTTCCGATGAAGCGGTAAATAATGCCCTTGATCCTGAAGTCGATGATCCCGGTTCCAAATCAGACAAGATTTCCTGGCAGTGGACAACAGCCGGATCGGGATTTATCCGGTTGACCTCCTGCAACACGGCGAACACGCCCAACCCGCTTCTGGATCTTTCCAAGGGACTTTCCGTTTACTTGAAACTCCCCGCAGGCAAGATCGATCTCCAGCTGATCGTGCGTGAAACCGGAGGTTCAGGTCCCATCGGCGCAGATGGAGGCCTTTCCGGAACTCTCGAACGCACTGCAACTCCCCTTCGCATCAACGCCTCAACGGAATGGCAGTATGTGTATTTCGACATACCCAATGAATCCTGGTCTGCCTATATTACAGGAAACGGAACGTTGGAGGGAAGCTGGGGTACCCTGGAAGCGCTCAGTATCACCGCGGTAAGCGGCGATTCCACCACCAATTTCACCCTTTACGTGGACGATATATATCAGGGACCGGAGCAGGATCCCCAGGATCCGGCTCCTGCGGCGCCCACGGGTCTCGGCGCCACTCCGGGCGACGGCTCCGTGAATTTGGATTGGAACGATAACTCAGAATCCGATCTCGATGGCTATAATGTGTATCGTTCCACTGTGAGCGGCGGACCCTATTCCAAGATCAACAGCTCGCTGGTAACATCAAGCGATTATAACGATTCATCCGTCACCAACTTCACCACCTACTACTATGTAGTGAGAGCGGTTGACCAGGGAGAGAATGAAAGCGGAAATTCGAACCAGGCATCCGCCACACCCGAGGATATCACGCCTCCGGCAGCTCCCACAGGGCTTGGCGCCACACCCGGAGATGATCAGGTTTCGCTTGATTGGAATGACAACACAGAAGGCGACCTGGATGGATACAATGTATATCGTTCCACCACAAGCGGCAGCGGGTACACCAAGATCAACGGCTCGCTCGTTACTTCCAGCTCTTTTACGGATAACAATGTCACCAACTTTACAACCTACTATTACGTGGTGACAGCTGTCGATGATACGCAGAACGAAAACGAAAGTGGTTATTCGAGTGAAGCGTCTGCAACTCCAGAAGACACAACACCGCCCGCAGCTCCCACCGGGTTGGACGCAACCGGAGAGATTTCCCAGGTATCCCTGGATTGGAATGACAACACAGAAGGCGACCTGGATGGCTACAATGTGTATCGCTCCACTACCAGCGGCAGCGGTTACACCAAGATCAATGGCTCCCTTTTGACTTCCAGCGCTTACACGGATACCGATGTTACGGGCGGAATAACTTACTACTATGTGGTGACAGCTGTAGACGATACCCCCAATGCCAACGAGAGCGGATACTCAAGCGAGGATTCGGCAACGCCGCAGGCGCCCACGCCAACACCTACTCCGACACCCACTCCTACTCCGACACCAACGCCTACTCCCACTCCGACGCCAACACCCACTCCTACGCCCACTCCCGATCTCACACAATACGAGGTGGATGATTTCGAAAGCTATTCCACAAATGTGGAAGCCGTATTCCAGGAACCCACCTTTTCCGGAAGCACAACCGGGGTTGAGTCAGGCAGCACGTCCCGGGTTTCCACTGAAGCGGCGAATGATGCTTTAGATCCCGATGTCGGCGATCCCGGAACCAAATCCGACAAGATTTCATGGGAGTGGACAACAGCAGGATCGGGATTCATCCGGTTGACAACATGTAACACGACGAATACGCCCAACCCGCTTCTCGATCTTTCCAAGGGACTTTCCGTTTACCTGAAACTCCCTTCCGGAAAGATCGATCTCCAGCTCATCGTGCGCGAAACAGGCGGCTCAGGCCCCATTGGCGCGAACGGAGGCGTTAGCGGAACACTGGAACGAACCTCAACGCCCGTTCGCATCAACGCCTCATCGCAATGGCAGTATGTGTATTTCGACATACCCAATGAAAGCTGGTCCGCATATATTACCGGAAACGGCGTTTTGAGCGGCAGCTGGGGAACCCTGGAAGCCCTCAGCATTACTGCGGTCAGCGGAGATTCCACAACCAATTTCACCCTTTACGTGGATGATATTTACCAGGGACCGGAGCAAGATCCCTCCATGGAAAATATCCTCGACAATGATGACGGTTCCCCTGTGTATACAGAAACAGGAACCTGGACAACCAGCGGTAATCCGGGATACAACGGAGGCTCCTATCGTTGGGCAAATGCCGGACAGAGCCATACCGCTACATGGGATCTGGATCTTCCCGCAGCCGGCTCCTGGACAATTTCCGTCATTTATGTATCGGGAAGCAACCGCTGTACTTCCACAAAGTACGTGGTTCAAACTTCATCGGGTCCTCAGAACGTGTATATTAATCAAACCCAGAACAACCTGAGCTGGGTAAGCTTGGGGACCTTCGATTTCGATTTCAACGGAGGATCCGTACAGTTAGACGCTTCAGGATCTTCCGGCGGCAGCGTTGTAATCGCCGATGCTGTAAAGGCATCAAGATAAGAAAAGTTGTTTTAAGCGGGAACGCCTTTGCCCAATTCCATAATGAGGCAAAGACGTCCCGTTTCTTCTTCTCGCATGTTTTTTATTTTTCTATGAAAAAAAACTAAAAGGAGGTTACTATTATGAGAAAAGAACTTTCTCGATTCCGTAAAGATGCGCTGTGGATCATCATCCTTGCCGTTTTCCTTTGCTTCCATGCGCCATCCTATGCCCAGATCGCTGAGATTGTCTTCTCATCGCCATGGGGAGATGGCGAACACGAAATCGGCTTGATCGATCACCCGGAAATGGAGCGATGCGGGCCCCTTTCCTTCTGCTCTGACAATGATTCGGTTTTTCTTCTCGATACGGTTCATAAAAAACTCATAGGCATTGACGCCAGGGGGAAAGCCAGAGCCGTTGCGGGAGAAATCGCAGGCTGCAATCTTTGCGCCGATGCCGAAGGCGGAGCGTTTGTTCAAACCGAGGATCAGGTCGTTCATATCAATTCCAAAGGTGAAAAGAAGGGAAACTTTAAAATCAACGCAAACGCCCGTCGTAGGAAATCTTCAAGACTGATCCAGGGCTATGGCAATGAATTGTTTGTCGATCATCAGGGACAGGCTTCCCTGCGAACCGCAAATCAGAGGATTCATAAGTTTGACGGAGCCCAAGGCAAAAAACGCCTTGCCTCCACCGTTCCGAACGCCTCCCTTGATTTTCAGATCAGAAGGATGCTGAAAAACGAGGTGAGAATCATAGGATTCCAGGATGATGGAGAAAGCCGGATTTCCGTAACCATACGGATTGACGGAGGCGAAGCAGGAGCTGTTCTTTACAAGGGTATGGATAACAAGGGCAATCTTTATGTGGAAGTGGAAAATATCAAACAGGACAAACCTTTTCTGGAGGTTCATTGCTACGCTCAAACAGGGGAAAGACTCGCTGTGTTTGAACTTTCCAATAATTATTACACGACAGTTTACAAAAAAACCGAGGTTGCGCCTGATGGATCCATATACCAGATGCTGACAACAGAAGACGGAGTTCGTATCCTGCGTTATGGAAAGGAGGGATGATATCATGAAACTTTCAAAAGCAATCCTTCTGGTAATACTGCTTTTTATGGCGTTAAATGCCCAGACCGTTTTTGCAGATTATTACTCCTATGATGGCTACGTTGCAGCTGATGTCAAACGGGATCGCATCATGGCGATTGCGGAAGATTACTATACGCTTTATTATTACCTGGGTTCAGGAAATAAAGTGGCTCAATGCTCGGGCACCACTCCACCGGATACAACAGTAGGATGGAAAACAGCGGTGAAATATTGCTGGGGCGGCGAAAACACAACCAAACAATTTCTGTCGGGACTCGCAGTGCCCCTCACCGCAGGCAATGTGAATACAGGCTCGGGTTCCTCTTATGGGGCATGCTCCGTAGGAGCGGACTGCTCCGGTTTTGTCTCGAACGCCTGGACTTCACCTCGGCAAGGCACATCCGGCTTTCCCAACATTTCGAATAACATATCATGGAACAACCTGCGCATGGGAGACGCCGTCAATAAAGCGGGGAGCCATATCCGGCTCTTCGATCATTTTACAAATCACACCAATACCGCTGTATTTTATGAATCCACCACCTCAATCTATGATAAAGTCATCCATCGCACCCTTGCAAAGAATACCAGCTATCAACCAATTCGTTATAATTACACTTATGATGTCTGTGTCTATGCGGAGCCTGTGATACAATACATCACCCTGGCAGGATTGGAGCGGGTTCAGATTCGGTGGGATGGACAAGCGAGTCTGGGGTTCAGGCTTTACATAAGCACGGATGGTGCAAACTGGGACCTCCTTCGCGATTATTCGTCGCTGACGCCCAGCATGAGGTATTGCGGGGTTTCCGGCCTTCTCCCCGAAGTCACTTATTACTTCAAAATGACCTCTGTTAACTCCGGTCCCACGGAAACCGCAGCCTCCAATGTGGCGCCATACCGTCTGGACGAATGCTATCCCCGCGTACTTCTGGTGGATGGCGCAGACCGCTACAGGGAACAAGCAAGCTCTGCCCATAGCTTCCTTACCCGCGTTGGGAAAGCACTCGGCTCCCGTGGCGTGGGTTTCGATTTCTGCAGCAATGAGGCGATCGTTACTGAAATGGTCGATCTCGCGGATTATAAATCAGCAGTCTGGATTCTCGCAGAGGAAAGCACATTCGACGAGACCTTCTCCTGGGCGGAACAGATGCATGTCATGGATTATCTCGATGGGGGAGGATGTTTTTTCGTCTCCGGCGCAGAAATCGGATGGGACCTGGACTACAAACATAATTCAACAACATATAAGAATGGCTGTACGAACGATAGAACTTTTTATAACGACTATCTCTACGCAGATTACGTTGGGGACGATGCGGGAACCTATAGCGTTCAGGGATCGTCGGGCACCATATTCAGCGGATTATCCTTCTCATTCGATAACGGCGCCCATGGAACGTATGATGTGAATTACCCGGATCAGATTAACTCGTATAACAGCTCAACGGTCGGCATGACTTATCAGGGAGGTTCAGGAGGCAACGCGTGCACTTATAAAACCTCCGGCTCATCAAAAGTTGTCAATATGGGTTTCCCCTATGAAACCATTTACCCCGAAGCCAGTCGTTTTGCGGTTATGAAGGGGGTCTTGAATTACTTCGATCTTCCCGTAGCCGCGCCGGCGATCAAAACCGCGTGTCAAACCGCATCCGATGCTGTAACCATCACCTGGGAAGGACACGGGAGTGAGGGTTTTCGACTGTATCGTAGGATTGGTTCAGGCTCCTGGACCCAGATAAAAAGTGAAAACGATCTCGACTCTGATGAGCGTTCCGTAACTATCACAGGTTTATCCACTCTTACCCGTTATGGCTTTAAACTTCGCTCGGTCAATTCCAGCGGCGCAAGCGGCGACTCGGATGTATTATGTGTTGCCCTCGCTTCTTCCGGAGATAAAATCCTAATCGTGGACGGATACGATAGATATAACTCCCAAAACAGCGGCGCCAACCATACCCTGATTGAAAACTTTGCAGATTCCCTTTCGTCGATCAGTAAACGCTACGATTCCTGCACAAATGAAGAGGTTACCTTTGGAAACGTATCCTTATCCGATTATGACGTGGTGATGTGGATGTGCGGAGAGGAATCAACACAGAGCGAAACCTTCGGGTCTGCCGAACAGGTTAAGGTTCAGAATTATCTGAAGTCCGGAGGGAAAATATTCGTCTCCGGCTCTGAAATCGGCTGGGATCTGGTCGCGAAGGCATATGGCAATAACGATTATGAAAACGGAAGTTCCAATGATACGCCATTTTACAACAATTACCTGAAAGCCGGATATGTGGAAGACGACGCAGGTTATTATCTTGCGCGTGGCGTCAGCGGCGGTCCTTTCGAAGGACTATCTTCCATTAATTTCGATGACGGAACCCATGGAACCTATGATGTTGAATATCCCGATACTATCTCCACCAATGGCGGAAGTTCCATTGCTCTTTATTATGGCTCTTCATCAACAAAAGTCGCAGGTGTTAACTTTTCTGGCACAGTTTCCGGGGGAACAAGCCCCTGTAAAATCATCCACTTCGGATTCCCGTTTGAAGCCATTTATAATTCCGGAACCCGCTCTGATGTGATGGAAAAGATTATGTACTACTTTAATCCATCGCCAACTCCGACACCAACACCAACACCAACACCAACACCTACACCTACACCCACACCCACACCCACACCTACACCTACACCTACACCAACACCTGATCTTAACCAATATGAAGTGGATGATTTCGAGAGCTATGATACAGGAGCTTACGCGGTTTTTCAAAAGCCTTCTTATTCCGGAAGCACAACAGGCATCGAATCTGGTGACGATGCAACAGTTTCGAACGAAGCGGCGAATAACGCACTCGATCCTGAAGTGGACGATCCCGGCGCCAAATCCGACAAGATTACCTGGGAGTGGACAACTGCAGGAAGCGGATTCATTCGTCTTACCACGCACGACACCACCAATAAACCCAATCCCTTAATCGATCTGTCCAAGGGACTTTCCATTTATCTGAAACTCCCTTCCGGAAAGACCGATCTCCAGATCATCGTGCGCGAAACCGGCGGATCCGGTCCTATCGGCGCCAATGGAGGAACCTCAGGCGACCTTGAACGCACAGCCAATGCCGTTCGCATCAATGCCTCCACGGAATGGCAGTATGTATATTTCGACATACCCAACGAATCATGGTCTGCCTATGTCACCGGCGATGGGACATTGGACGGAAGCTGGGGAGTTCTGGAAGCCCTCAGTATCACAGCTGTGAGCGGTGACTCCACAACCGATTTTACGCTTTACGTGGACGATATTTACCAGGGACCTGAACAAAACCCCCAGGATCCGGCTCCTGCCGCTCCTACCGGGCTTGGCGCCACTCCGGGCGATGGTTCAGTCAGCCTCGATTGGGATGATAACGGCGAAACAGACCTCGATGGATATAATGTGTATCGTTCCACCGTAAGTGGTGGTCCCTATCCCAAGATCAACAGCTCCCTTGTTACTTCCAGCTCTTACAACGACGACTCCGTGACCAATTTCACCACCTATTACTACGTGGTGAGAGCTGTTGACGAGGGGGAGAATGAAAGCGAAAACTCGAACCAGGCATCCGCCACTCCCGAGGATACCACGCCTCCGGCTGCTCCCACAGGGCTTGGCGCCACTCCCGGAGATGGCCAGGTTTCCCTTGATTGGAATGACAACACCGAAGGCGACCTGGATGGTTATAACGTGTACCGTTCCACCACAAGCGGAAGCGGGTACGCCAAGATCAACGGCTCGCTCGTTTCTTCCAGCTCCTATGTGGATAACACCGTAACCAATTTCACTACTTACTATTACGTGGCGACAGCTGTCGATGATACACAAAATGAAAACGAAAGCGGTTACTCGAGCGAAGCGTCTGCCACTCCTGAAGATACAACGCCTCCCGCCGCGCCCACAGGTTTGGACGCAACAGGAGAGATTTCCCAGGTATCTCTTGATTGGAATGACAACACCGAAGGCGACCTGGATGGATACAATGTGTATCGCTCCACTACCAGCGGCAGCGGTTACACCAAGATCAATGGCTCTCTTATAACTTCCAGCGCTTACACAGATACCAACGTTACCAACGAAATAACCTACTATTACGTGGTAACGGCTGTTGATGACACCCCCAATGCGAACGAGAGCGGATACTCAAGCGAGGATTCTGCCACGCCGCAGGCGCCAACTCCCACACCGACTCCCACACCAACACCAACACCAACGCCTACCCCCACACCAACACCAACACCAACCCCAGATCTTACCCAATACGAGGTGGATGATTTCGAAAGCTATTCCACGGGCGCGTATGCGGTCTTCCGGCATCCCAACTATTCCGGCAGCACAACGGGCGTTGAGACGGGCGACTCTGCCACAGTTTCCACTGAAGAGGCGAATGATGCCCTGGATCCAGATTTCGACGATCCCGGAAGCCAATCCGACAAGATTGCCTGGGAATGGACAACTGCAGGCTCCGGCTTTATCCGGTTGACAACAGCTAATACAGCAAACACGCCCAATCCCTTGCTCGATCTTTCCAAGGGGCTTTCCATTTACCTGAAACTCCCCTCCGGTAAGATCGATCTCCAGCTCATCGTGCGCGAAACCGGAGGTTCAGGTCCCATCGGCGCCAATGGAGGACAAAGCGGCGCCCTTGAACGCACAGCCAATGCCATTCGCATCAACGCCTCCTCGCAATGGCAATACATTTATTTTGACATCCCCAACGAAACCTGGTCAGCCTTTGTTACCGGAGATGGAACATTGGACGGCAGCTGGGGAACCCTGGAGGCGCTCAGCATTACTGCAGTGAGCGGAGATTCCACGACCGATTTCGCCCTTTACGTGGATGATATTTACCAGGGACCGGAGCAAGATCCCTCCATGGAAAAGATCGTTGACAATGATGATGGATCACCCATGTATACGGAAACGGGAACCTGGTACACCGGCGGCGCCTCTGGCTATAACGGCGGAACATACCGATGGACAAACGACGGACAAAGCCATACAGCCACGTGGGACCTCAGCCTCCCCGCTGCGGGTTCCTGGCAGATATACGTAATTTACAAAGCAGGATCGAACCGTTGCACCTCTACCAAATACATTGTCCAAACTTCATCCGGCGCACAGACTGTTTATGTCAACCAAACGCAGAACGACCTGAGCTGGGTCACCTTGGGAACCTGGAATTTTGATTTCAACGGAGGATCCGTACAGATAGACTCTTCAGGATCTTCCGGCGGTTCTGTTATCATCTCTGATGCGGTAAAAGCTGTAAAGCAATAAAAATTGCCATAAAGTATATTTTGGGGGCGCGTCTTATCCGACGCGTCCTTTTTTTACATTATGTTTTCCTTGAACTTTTCTATTTATTGATTTATTCTTTCAGGTTTTTCTTCTAGAAAAGGGGGAAACATAGATGAATCATTTTATTTATATAATTGCCGATAACTATAAAAACCTTTCTTTGTCTTTGCTTTTAAATATTTTTTTATTTATTATAATATTACAATGCCTCTCAATGGGGGAAAGTAAAAGTTTTGCCCAGGAACCGGGGTCTTCCGAGTTTTTTCTGGAAACAACGTCCTTGCCAGAAACACGCCAGTTTCACGGAGCAGCCGTTTTGGGCAATTTCCTCTATGTATTCGGAGGAGAAACACCCCAAGGCGCTTCCTCTTCAGTTCTAATGGCACGCATCCATTCAGACGGTACCTTAGGAGAGTGGGTTGACACAACTCCTCTTCCCTCTTCCCGTATGTATATCGCCAACAGCACACTTGTGCTTAATGATATGGTCTACATCATAGGCGGTCTTGAAAACTCTGAGGGTGGGAAATACAATACCGCCATCTGGTCGAGACCTCAACCGGATGGAACCCTTGAATCCTGGCAGGAGTCACCTCCCTTCGGTACTGAGGGATTATCCAATCTAACCGCAGTATCCACTCCGGGATTCATTCATATCCTGGGTGGATTGACCCGAAGCCAGGCCGCCACGAACAGCGTGGTTTCGGGAGCCATTGGTACCGGTGGCGCGCTTACTCGCTGGGAACCCGGACCCCCTCTTCCTGTACCTCTTTGGTTCCATAACGCTGCGGCAATGGGTGGAAGGGTATGGGTTTGGAGCGGATTGTTTTCGGTCGATAGTTCCCAAGGTTCTGCCGACGTTCATTCTGCGCCGATCTTGAGTACAGGCAGACTGGGCGTCTGGAGGCAGGAATACAATTCCCTCCCCATGCCTCTATACAGCGCAGCCCAGTCATCGGCAGGAAATTATATTATCTCCTTTTGTCCACGCCTAGTGCCGGATGCCAAGGAAACGGGCGATGTGTGGTTTGCAAATGTTACGCCACAGGGACTTTCTCAGTGGGGGAAATTAGGCATCTCCCTTCCCCTGAAGGTTTATATTGCCGCAGCCACGGATTATCGCCATGGATTCGTCTATATCCCCGGAGGACGGCAAAAAGTGGGAGGACCCCAATTTCTGGATACAAGGGTTTTCTACTTCAAGCTTGCTCCGGAGGCTCAGGCATCCAAAGAGGCGGATAATATTGCAGAAGTTGCAATGCCCGGCTTAGATCATGCCATGAAAGACTCATCCAGCCTTACTTACTTATCCCAATCCCATTTAGCGCTGGGAGCAGTTCCGGGTTTCCGGTCTTATGATCAGGCTCGGGCGATCATCAATTCCGGTCAAGCTATTCCTTGTGTTATGTACTTTCACAGCAATAAAGGCAGAAAATGCATCAATCAGGCGAAGATTCTTAGAAGTCAGGAGTTTCTTCCCTTAAGTTCCCGCACTCCTTTTGTATGGCTGGAAGTCTCGGATTGGCCTCAATTGGCTCATCAGTTGGGCATCTTCCGCACTCCAACCTGGATTTTTTATGATTCTAATCAAAGAGAGAAAGCCCGCATTACCAAGGTTCTTTCCCTTTCCGAATTGGATCATTACATCTCCACACTTAGGTGAACCGGCGGAATATGATCCCAAAACCTCAAATTATAAGATAACTTCTTCCTGTGTATTACTGAGAACCTGTAATATCGATTTCAACAGAGGGTCCATAAAGTTGAACGCTTCGGGATCTACAGGCGGCAGCGCTGTTATTGCGGATGCTGTAAAAGCTGTAAAGCAATAGAA
>Ga0180438_10006840_pt1 | contig 15259 bp, 15 predicted proteins | sample SS_ome_12_FD_132455 | JGI IMG/M metagenome (GOLD analysis project Ga0180438, IMG submission 132455) | Hypersaline lake sediment archaeal communities from the Salton Sea, California, USA - SS_3_D_2 metaG | ecosystem: Environmental > Aquatic > Non-marine Saline and Alkaline > Hypersaline >...
ATTTATGTTAATCCCATTACTGTATTTTTTGTCCGGCAGTTTTTCAATGAAATATTGCTTAATTTCAAATTGTCTATCAATTAATCCCACCCACATCACCCCCCATTCACGGAGTTTATCCTGACCGCGCCGCGCCGCCCGCGCGCATCCCAAGGTGAAGCGTCCCCTTTTTGGGGAATGCCAGTGAGGGAGCTGGAAGCAGGCGATGACCTCCAGGCTGCGTAGAATCCCCGAAAGGGGGAATAATCCTGATCTACAAGAGAGCATTTTGCGGGAGCAAAGCGAAGGAGCCCCCCAACCTCTCCATACACCCAGATCTGTCTTCACAAATTTGAAAATCATCAGGATGCTTCCTGGCTGAAGATTGAAATCTTATTAGGTATAAATTGACGCAACTTCTATTATTGAATAAGCTGGATTTACAGTGTAAAATATCATTCTCAATATTCAAAGCATATTTTCATAAAAGGATATCGGGGAAGACGAAAAAGATAAAACTCACACCGGTTCAGGTTGGATCGAAAGAATTGACACCGGATTTTCAGGAGACATTCGATGGATGTTCTACTATTTTCCCAATATCCGGAAGAGTCCGCCGTTCTGAAAGTGATTCTGGGGCAGGCGGGTTTTATTGTGCGTTCATCAAGCGGTTTAGAATTGGCGATTGAGACCTGGCCGGAAAAACCGGCTGACATGGTCCTTATTGCCCAATCTGAGATCAATCAAGATGTATTAAAACAAATTGCACAAATGCGCATGTATACCGTCATCCCTGTTTGTGTTATCACAGACCCCATCCCAGAAAATCTGCAGGTTGACCTGCTCGAAAGCGGGACAGACCTGGTTATCACCAGGCCGTACGGTGTTCGTTTCCTAATGGCGCAGATCAAAGCCCTGATGAGGCGCAGCGCAAGCGTTCCATACCATAGTCTGCCGACTTTATCCCAGGCTGATTTAACCCTCGACCCTTCGACGCGCACGGTCACAGTCGGGGATGGCGATCCCAAAAGGCTGACGCAACTCGAATTCCGGCTCCTTTATACCCTGATGACGAATGTAGGCCAGATCCTGCCTGCAGAAAATATTGTGGAGCTTGTATGGGGATACACGGGAGAAGGTAATCGCGTGCTTGTACGCGGACTGGTTCAGAGACTGCGATCAAAGGTTGAACCCGATTCCAAAACCCCGCGTTATATTATGACAGAGCCTGGTGTCGGCTATTATTTCAATCGTTATTAATATTACGCGTTTAATTTCCATAAAAAGCAATCAGCCAAAATCCTTCATCCAATGTGGAGGATTTTTTCTATTCACGTTAGCACAACGGATTGGTTATCGCCGTTCAACTGTATAAAGATTTATACACAAATGCCTAAATTGGATGCAAAATACTATTCGAATTCGACCTGTTTTTGACGTCATAGGTCTAAAATTATGTTGACAAAATGAATAAATCGGAGGTTGCAATGATATTAGCAGAGTGCCCTAATTGTTGTACACATATTGAAATAAAAGATGTACCTGTTATCGGTCTTCAAGTATTCTGTTATTACTGCAATGTGCAATTGGAAATTACTTGGCTGTACCCGGTTACCCTGGATTATCCTGAGAAAAATCATTTGTTTCACAAAGATATAGAAATTCTCGAAGAGCTTTAGCATTAATAATCCCTTAGACAAGACTTTTAAAAATTATTTTTAAAGACGGGTAAGATAACTAAAAAAATCAAGGAAAAAGGAAAATATGAAAGCAAATTCCAGCATTAGAACCAGATGTTTTGTATGTGATGAACCTATCAAATTTGAAAAATATCCCAAATTGGGTGAGGTTTTCACCTGCCAATACTGCGGCGAAAACCTTGAAGTTGTTCAGTTAGATCCCATTGTCGTTGATTTGTCCTGGGAAAGAGAAATGGCTTTTGAAGGCTATTATGCTGAAGAAGACCACGGATACTAGCAACATAACCAGCGCACAATGAATCACATTCACTCATATTCAAAACCAGGGATTAAAAAAAGTGGGTCTAGGGAAACAAACCAGATGAAGCCGGATAGACCCCCTAAACTCTCTCCTTTACAAATTGCATTGGTTGGTAATCTCAAAGAAAAATTAGCCAAAGGTATTTTTGATCCGCCTGATGCAGGAGCTGAATTTGATAGAAGCGAGACGATTCAGGCAATTACCGCGGCATTAGAATCCGAGAATCATAGCGTACTTTACTTTGAGGCTGATAAAAACCTGCCAGATATGCTCAAATCATTCCGGCCAGATATTTGTTTCAATATCGCTGAAGGTTACAGGTGCGAAGGAAGAGAAGCGCTCGTACCAGCGCTGTGCGAATTAATGGGTATTCCTTACACCGCGTCCGGGGTCGTGGCAAATGCAATATCACTAGATAAAACGAAGACGAAGCAAATTTGGAGTAACCTGGGTTTACCGGTGGCTGACTTTCAAGAAATTCGATCCCTAGAAAGTTTAGCGGAAAACACCCTCAAACTTCCATTGATCGTCAAACCAGCCCGGGAAGGAACCGGTATGGGGATCGATGATGGCGCATTGGTGCGTACAAAACGCGAACTTTTTTCGCGAGTGGATTGGGTATTGCAAACCTATCAAGAACCAGCATTGATTGAAGAATACCTGCCAGGACGTGAGTTTACCGTAGGATTTATCGGTAATCAAGGTGATCCTTCACACAGGTTAAGATCAGATCTTTATGACCAGGAAGGTTATCACTGGTTTCCAGTACTGGAAATCAATTCGAATATCAGTGTCACGCCTGGCTTATATGGTCATTATGCGAAAGAATTCTATATAGGCGAGGTTGGAGCTCCAGATTACTTATGCCCTGCGGAAATTACGGATCAATTGAAGGAAGAATTAATATATCTGGCAAAACGCGCCGCACAGGCAATTGATGCGTATGATGTGTCCAGGGTGGATTTCCGCCTCAGGAGAAATGGCGAGCCGTGTCTTATGGAAATCAATACGCTTCCAGGTTTGACGCCAAATATCAGTGATTTATGTTTCATGGGGGATGCTGAGGGTTTGAAGTACGAAACAATAATCACAGAGATTTTACACCTTGCATTAGAACGATATGGACTGTTTTCCCTAAATAAAAGGTTCAGGCTGGATCAAAAAACTGTCTCGGCTGTGGCTGGGAATTTGAAAAATTAATTGGGCACCATTGAACATTGGAAAATATTAAAAGCACAGCGCCTAGGCTGTAGACTGCTTATGACGTCATTCCTTCAATCATAATTACGTAATGCTTGTTAAGTTAGTTTGTTAGGTGTATAAAACGATTATCCCGAGCCATCACACGTAAAATATTGATACATAAACGCTGAATTTTATACTGAATTAATATCAAATTGCCACGTGTTTTATACATTGATTCGCTATACTTTTTTGGATATTCAGATATGGTTAATTAGAAACCGGTTGGGATATTTTCACAATTAATTTGAAAATTTGGAAATTTTCTAAGGTATTGATGAAATGAATAAAATTGAATGTCCTATCTGCGGGAATTTGATTCAGTATTCAGGAAAACCATATGAGGGGCAATATTTTACTTGTACAGCATGTGAATCCATGATTGAAGTGATCATGACAGATCCCATAGAGTTAGATGTATATCAATATGAGGGAGAAGAGCTGGTTTTTGGAATCAACAGCCCGAATAACCACGCCAATAAAGATATGATCAGATGCACGCAGTGTAAAAAAATGATTTACCCTCCAAAAAAATTATGGGTTGGTGATCTGGTAACTTGTTTCGCTTGTGGAGCAGAACACCAGGTTGTTGGTTTGAATCCCATCGTGTTAGATATTCCATATGATGGATCAGATATCGATTTTATGGATGAGGATTTTGAAGGTAGTCCCTACGACTTATATAAAGAACTTTAGTTTAATTAACCGGCTGTTTCGAATCAATATTTATTCTTCGGAGCGATAACCATTCGATGGAAAAAATCTCATTGTCTGGTTGTTTGATAAAAGCGAAATTTTATCACCGAATGAAAGTATTAACTTTTTGAGGGATTATGCTAGGAGGTAATTATGGCTAAGGAAAAGAAAACTAAAAAAGACAAGAAAAATAAGAAGAGTAACAAGAAGTAGAAAACCATCCCAGAAGGAGAAACCCCAATCCATGGAATTGGGGTTTCTCCAGGGAAGTAAATCGTTTGATTGGTTGTGGTACAGCACAGGTTAAGCCGAAGCCGTCTCTACTGAAATCCCTACTAAAAATTGAAAATATGGAGTAGGCATAATATGGTTTTGACCGACAACACGCAAATAAAGAAAACATTTTTGACTGAACGGGGATTCGAAAAATTAAATAATGAACTCGAGTTCCTGCGCAATAATAAACGTCCGGAGATCGCTAAAAGCTTGCGCGACACTGCTGACGACAATGATCTTGCGGAAAACAATGAATATATGCTTATCAAATATGAGCAGTCGATTGTTGAAGGACGCATAAACGAACTTGAGAGACTGTTAAGTTGGGTTGAAATAATTACGCCAGGAAGCGATCAGGGAATGATACGGCTTGGGAGTACAGTTACTGTTCAAGAGGATACATACCCTTCTGAGACTTTTACCATCGTGGGAACTGCTGAAGCGAATTCTCGAAACGGCATGATCTCCGACGCATCACCTCTTGGAAAATCTCTCCTGAAACACCAAGTTGGCGATGTGGTAGAAGTGCGAACTCCAGATGGGTTGATCAAATATAAAATTTTAAGCGTTAGTTGATAATCTAAATTTTGATAGGCGATTTGAAATGAAATCTAAAAAAAGAGTTGAATGCCCAATCTGCAGGGAAACTTTTCATCTGGAAAATTGGTTAAAGATTGGTAATCAAGTGCATTGTCCTAATTGTGAGGAATTGCTCGAAGTCGTTAATCTAAAACCTTTCACACTGGATTTTGCATATACAGCCGACTGGGGTGATTATGAAGAAGAGGATCGGGAATTGCGGGTTTCGAGAAAACAGATCTAACGCGCTCAGCAATAATTTCGATTTCCCAGGAAAAACCGAATTTTCTGTTCTCTGATTTCGACTTCGATAGCGGAATGTCGTAACAGAGTTTTAGTTTCTTGGAAAAAATTTTTGATTCCAGTGATTTAATCCATCTGGATCATATGGGACAAGTATGCTGGTAAACTCAATTGTCTTGACAACGGGATTGCTGATTTTTATTGCCAGGGTTATTGACGTAACTCTGGGAACCATGCGTACCATCAGCACGATTCAAGGGAAGACCCATCTGGCATTCCTGCTGGGATTATCAGAGATCAGTATATGGGTATTCATCATTTCGGCAGTATTGAAAAACATCTCCGAGAATCCGGTAATTGGATTTTTTTATGCGCTCGGGTTTGCGACAGGTAATGCAGTAGGCATAATATTAGAACGGAAAATTGCCTTTGGGCACGTGAACTTGAGAATAATAACCACCCAGAATGACAATACATTGGCTTCAAAGGTCAGGATGCTTGGATATCCAGTCACCAGTTTTCGTGGAGAAGGTCGTTCGGGTCCAGTTACAGAATTATATATTTTGTGCAGCCGGCGTGACCTGAAACGTATCTTAAGCTTGGCTAGAGATATTGAACCGGATATATTTTTCGTAACTGAACCGGTCGGTGTCATGAGGAAAGTCGGTAGTCGCCCGTAATTATTATTAACCGGGTTGGGGGCTTTATCCGGTTTTTTTGGTACGCAATTTTCGCTATGTGATGTAAGGGATCGATCTTGAGGGAAAAATAAATACTTGTGTGTCTCAGAAAATATTCTGTAGACCTTCAGGAGCAAAATAATGAAAGCGGTAAAGAGGATTGAATGTCCAACCTGTGGAAAGACATTTAAATTGGATGGGCGGTTAAAAAAAGGCGCGCAACTTTTATGCCCTTTTTGCGAGGAATTGCTTGAAGTTATTAGTTTTAAACCAATTACGCTGGGCTGCGTATATTCTACCGATTTCGCCAAATTCGATGAGGTTAATTGAACCGCATTTGAAATTCATAATCGGATCAACACAATAGCTGAAATGTTCATGGGGCTAATCAAAAAGATCTATCTATATGGAAGACATCCATCAGCAACAATTTCCATTCGACAACAGTCATTGAATATAATTATCCCAGCAGCGTAACCATAGCAGTAGACTGGAAAACCAGCTAATGGATGCCATGCGGAAGCTGTTTCCAGAGGATATAGCTGTTAAACCAGTCCTCGCCGGTCTCGATTGAATCATCAGTTTTTTCAAACATCGGATATGCCCATCGCTTATTCGGAAGGCATAATTTTTTCATAATAAATATTTAGTATTATTTGTTTTTAGGGTGATTATTTTCTGGGTATTAATTGGGATGACTGATAAATGGGCATGGTTCAACAAAATGTTATTCACTTGGGATAAATTTTTGTACCCACCTAATAAAAAAGCGCTGTTTAAATAGCCTGAGATGAATATCGTTTTAACTTTTGGTCCTCGTTGGGAGTACAGAATAAATTGCCATACTCCATTTTGGGTAAGTCTGGACACTGTAGATTATATAGCTGGGTTGTTGGATGATACAGGTAACCGCACTTTGCTTATCAGAGCCGACGATAATCTCGAGTTAAATCTCAGGGAAATCAAGAGGGAATACCCTGGCGCGTTGGTGTTTTGGTTAAATGAATTCAGGCCTTATGATTCGGGAGTGGATGTGTTCACTGTTCGGGATGTCGAAAAGGTTGGAATGATGTTTACTGGACCATGTTCTGAGACTCTAGAAATGGGGCTCAATAAAGAATCGACAAAAACCGTTTTCAGAAGACTTTGTTAACAAACCCATGAATCTGTTGTGGTTTGCCCTGGGGATGATTTGTCAATCTACCAGTGTATTGATTGGAATAATGATGTCATAATCAAACCCTTGCGTCAAGGTCACTGCATGGGTATAAATGACAGTTCAGTAATTTTCTGTGGAAACCAGATCAAAATAAGGGAACAGGTTGAAACGATACACCTTTAGTTTAACGAGCCGGCGATTGTAGAAAGATACATTGAAGGGGACGATCTAAAAGAATATTCTCTACCGGTTCTAATTTCCCGCGATGGAAAGATCGTTGAATTACCGATAATCGGGATTGATTATTCGAAAATTCCAATGGTAAATAGCAAATTCAGATACCTGACTCAGGGATTTAAAAGAGAAAAACGGGCAACTTGTAAAGCCATCTTTGAAAAAGAATATCTTTAAATACCCTAATAAACCGTTGGTTGCATTAAGTTACAGACGATTTTATTCCACAACAATTGTTTGCAGGAAATCAAATTGTTCGATCAGAAACAGGTCATTTTTCTACATTAGAAAAACTTTACTGAATCAAAAAGTTGCGAAGCGGCAGAAGTGATCGGTCCAGTGGGAAAGGTAAAAAAATTATGTGTCACTTTACATAATCTGCAGTCTATCAGTACTATAATATAAATAGAACAATCACGCGGATGGTATGTTAAATCTGTGTAAAGACATTCAATTGGATAAAAGCTTAATAAAGGTGGGGCAATTTTTGTGGAATTATTGCGATGAATTACTGGAAGTCATTAGATTCAAACCGATAATGCTTGGCGTTGAGTGTTCCACCGATTTCGCATAATACGAAAATGTAGATCAAAATGCATGAATATTGAAATAGCGGAAGTGCTCATCATCCTTGCTGGCGCTGTTCTGCTTTTTATTACAGAATGGGTCCGGATGGATTTGGTTGCCCTGTTCGTAATTACTGGTCTTGCGATTACAGGCTTGGTCTCGCCTACCGAAGCGCTGTCTGGATTCGCAAACCCGGCTGTGGTGACGGTCTGGGCGGTATTTATTTTGAGCGCTGGTCTTGCTAAATCGGGAGTAGCAAATCTTGTCGGGAGCAGGTTGGTTAAACTGGCTGGCTCAAGTGAATTACGCTTGCTTTTGCTGATCATGCTGACCACTGGATTGCTATCGGGATTCATGAACGATATTGGTGTTGTGGCTTTTATGCTGCCGGTTGTGATCGATATGTCTCGCAGCATGGCGATTTCCCCATCAAAACTGCTGATGCCTCTCGCTTTTGCATCCTTGTTGGGGGGTTTAAATACCTTGATCGGAACGCCGCCCAATTTGCTGGTAAGTGAAATATTGGGAAATTATGGGCTGGAACCATTCAGAATGTTCGACTACACACCGGTTGGATTGGTAATAATGGCAGCCGGTATTATCTTTATGGTTACGGTTGGTCGTAAGCTCTTGCCAGAACGCGATATTGAGAAAGAGTTTTCTGATGGCACAAACTTCGACTTGAAAGATTTTTTCAGGCTTGAAGAACGCCTGTTCATCCTGGATGTAAAAGGGGATTCAAAACTGGCTGGGATGACCCTGGGTGAGTGCCGCCTGGGGACCAGTCTCGGATTAAATGTTTTGGCAATAATGGAGGGAGATAATATCCAGCTGGCTCCCGGACCCGATACCATGCTGCGCCCTGGCTCCAGATTAATCTCTTGCGGTAGGCTGGAGCGTGTATATGATTTCATTGAAAATGGTTTCCTGGATATTGCCGAAGACCATGTTGAGATCGATCAATTGCTTTCAAGCGAAATAAGCCTGGTCGAGGTCGAGATTGGTGAAGAGTCAATTTTGGTAGGGAACACCATCGCGGAATCGGGTTTGCGCGATCAATATGAAATGAATGTGCTGGCGTTAAATCGGGATGGAGTACCGAAGCGTACAGGTTTTTTGGAATTAAGTATCCGCTCTGGAGACATCCTACTGGTGTATGCGGATGCGGATCGTTTAGCGGAACTCAAAAATTTAAGCGGTATATCCATAAATGTAGTCGAAGATGCGGAATTCTACCGCCTTCAGGAACGTCTTTTCGCCGTTCAAATCCCTTCTGATTCATATTTGATCGGAAAATCTTTGACGGACAGCAAACTGGGAGAAACTTTCGGTTTGTCTGTGCTGGGGATCACAAGGAGAGGCCAGATGATACAAAACCCGCCTCCTGGGATGCTATTGTATGGAGGAGATGTTTTACTGGTTGAGGGTAAACCCAAAGACCTGTCCGCTCTGCGTGGTTTACAAGAACTCGAAACAGATCAATTGTCCAAAAGCGAACTTGAGAAATTAGAAAACGATGAAGTAGGTCTGGCGGAGGTAATACTTTCACCCCGCACCAGCTTGTCTGGTAAAACCCTGCACCAGATAAACTTCAGAGAGAAATTTGGTTTATCAGTCCTGGCAATCTGGCGTGAAGGGCGTGCATATCGATCTAATTTAAGGGATATGACGCTCAGATTGGGCGATTCGCTGCTGGTGCATGGTTCCCGCCGCAAGTTAAAAGTTCTTGGCAGCGAAGCGGACTTTATCGTCCTGACTGAAGCCGCTCAGGAGGCGCCGCGCACGGAAAAGGCGCCCATCGCGCTGGCTGTCATGGCAGTTGTGCTTATCCCGGTAATTTTTGGCTGGCTTCCAATTGCAGTCACGGCTGTGATGGGAGTTGCATTAATGGTTCTCAGCAGAATTCTTTCGATGGAAGAGGCTTATCGTTCCATCGAATGGAAGGCGATTTTCTTGATCGCGGGCATGCTTCCGCTCGGATTGGCGCTGCAAAAATCAGGCGCCGCCAGTATGATTGCCGAAAGCATCGTTTCACTGGTGGGCGGTTACGGGCCGCTGGCAGTCACCGCCGGCTTATTTATATTGGCTGCCCTATCTTCGCAGGTGATGCCAAATCCGGCCGTGGCGGTGCTGCTTGCCCCGGTTGCATACAATACAGCAACCAGCCTGGGGTTGTCTCCCTACCCATTATTTATGACCATCGCGGTTTCCGCTTCCGCCGCATTTTTAAGTCCGGTGGGCCATTCCGCGAATATCATCACGATGGGACCGGGAGGTTACCGCTTTAAAGATTATATAAAAGTAGGCCTGCCGCTGACGATTGTGGTTATGGTTGTTTTGCTGCTTATCCTGCCGGTCTTCTGGCCGTATTCTTGAGCATATTAATCAAACTTTTTATTCCACGAATATATTTGAGTTCTGTTCAGTTTCTAAAATGAACCTATCAATTTTTATCTGAGGTTATGCTGGGCGTTCTGGGCGGCTGTGGGTGCTAGCGCTGCTGGGGATTTAATTTTGCATTGTGCTCTTATGATCCAAGCTGCATCTAATTTGAAATTTCTAGATGGGCTCCGTTGGCAATCACTGCTGTTTTGAGAGTTGCCTGGATTATTTTCAAACGCAATCAATTAATGGTGTTCAAATGTGAGCTTGACCGCTGCGATTTTTATCCACCAAAATGCTGGAATAACTAAGGGTGGATAACATGCCAGCCGGACCCATATTTCTAAAATCCAATATTGTTTGTATTTGTTTTGGTTTTCCGGCAGCACCAATGGGCTTTAAATACCCATCTATTATTAACGCTGGCAAGTCGAGGACATATATCCCATCCATGATATTTACGCCAGATAGGTGGATGAGGATGGCAATCCTCTCTAGCCGATCTGGTTATTTCTCAGGATATGACCTGCGAAGGCGATCCAGCAGTCGCTTACAATCCTACTTTGAACCAGCATATGGCTGCTTGGACCTATTCGCCCGAGAAGAGTGATGGCACCATCACATCTCGTATAAATGCCCAGCGGCTTGATACCGGAGGGGCGTTGGTTGGGGGCAGGCTCGAGGTCGGGGCGAGTGCCGGGTATTCCGGCAACCCGGCTCTGGTTTACCTCACGATGGCGCATGGATTTATCATCGTCTGGCAATATCTCTACAGTGCTTCCAGCAATAATATCTACCAGGTACTTTTATCAGATTTTGGAGGCACATTGCAGCCAACCTCAGCAATTTCGGCCCTCAGTTCAAACGAGACCTTTCCAGCCCTGGCAAGCAATGGGCTTAACGGAGTGCAGTTTGTCTGGGAAGACATGCGTAATTACAGTTCTACAGGTATCGATATCTACGGCATCCATCAGGAATTACCCTTCGAGGACAAATATTTGCCTGTGATTTTCCGCTGGTAAAAATGCACTTGCCGCATTTCTCCGGAACCAGACATGTGAGACAGGGAAGGACTGAGTAGCCGGCGACGACCTCCAGGGTGAGTATGTATCGTCACAGTATTATCAGAAAGCTGCTGGGCAATTGTGGGTATACGGAGATTTATATTGTCATTAAAGTCACCACCACTGCAGCTAAAAAAACCAGCAGCATTCCAGGCACCAGTGACCTTTTGAGCAGCGCTGCCCCTCCAATCAGGACAATGGCACCCTTGGCAATCGTGTTCGCAATGGTAGCGATGACGATGGATTGGGCTGCTACGGTCATTGAAATGGTTCCAGCGTCGCTGAGCTGCGCCAGTGAGATCGTGATCGCATCTACATCTGCAAACCCCGAAATCAAACTGGAGATATACACACCCGTGTCACCGAAATACAGTTGGGCGGCTCGTGCGACCACCAGGATCAAGGCATACAGCAATCCGAATTTTATCGCTGAAAGGAGATCGAATGGATTTGAAAATTCCTGGGTGTCCTTTTCAGTGGTTCTCTGACTCAAATACAAGTAAATGCAATAAAGGAGCCCTACCGCTCCAGCTGCAGTTATCGGCGGCCAGACGAGGTACAGGAGCTGGCGGTTCAGCACCCCGACCTCTATTAGAACTCTGCCGAACATGACTGTCCAGGCGATCATAATCGCCAGCGTAAACGGTTTTGCTAATGAAGGCTCACGGTTGCTGCGTTCACTGAAACCCAGAGTCACCCCCGTGCTGGATACCAGACCGCCAAGCAGACCTGTTATCCCGATACCGCGTTCGGGTCCAGCAATCTTGATCGCCAAATAGCCGGCGAAATTGATCCCGGATATAAACACCACCATCAACCAGATCCTGAACGGACTCAGTACATCGAAAGGAGGCAGCAGGTTGCTTTCCTTGGGCAGCACGGGCAGGATCACCAGGCTGATAACCGCAAATTGGAGCGCAGCGAAAATATCCTCGCGCGTGAGCGCTTTCACCAGGCGGTCAGTTTCTATTTTTACCGACAGTAGCACGGTTGTGGTGATGCCCAGGGCAGCCGCTAGCGTCAGGTAATTCCAGTAGCACAGCGCGCCAATTAATACAGTGATCAGGATGGCAATTTCTGTGGTCAAGCCTACATGGCCTCGGCTGGCATCAACAAAATAGGCGATTGCCGAGAAAACCCCCACCAACAGTAGAACCCCCAGAAAAGCGAATGAGGATTCAAATACATCCGCAATCATAGCAGCCAGTGTGCCGACCAGAGCCATCAGGGCAAACGTGCGTTCTCCCGCCAGCAGATCGCGCTTCTTCTCACGGAAAGCGTACTCCCGCTGCAAACCGATCATAAAACCGATCGCCAGCGAGATGCCAAACCTGAAGAATAAATCAGCAGATGCAGTCATCGTTACCCTTTTGTGATACCATCGTGCTTCTATTATAACTTTTCTTCAACAGTGACGTGAAGCAGGGGAGTTGGTCGATACAACTTGCTAAATCCAGCATGATTATTACAGGGCAAGTATATGTAATTGACACACATTTGGTTTATCTCAGATAATTTCTTCAATCTTATCAAGTACACTTGAAAAGAGGTCAAAGTTGTGGGGGTAATTAATCCTATAAAGCGGGATATTGTTTGCTATGTCCAAATAATTTTCCATCATCCTGCGTTTTATTCTCAAATCTTTCATCTGGTACACATAAGCATGTGAAAGCAAATCCGAAAAACCATTGGTTGGATATTGTTTTTCAACAAAATTTGTTTTGTTATGCTCAAATGTTTCCTCAACCTTATTTACGAAACATATTGATTTTAGTGGTAATTTATCTTTAATTTGGAATGACCTTTTAACAACCGAAGGAGGATTAACGTTACTGTTTCTTGAATTAGAAAAAAAGGTTCTGGAATCCGGAAGCAAGCGGATTCGGAACGGTAAAGGTACTGCAAGTATTGTGTGCTTGATGATCTCAATCGCGACTGCATCATCGGCGCATAATTCATAGCCGCGTTTTGCCAAACCATATGCCAACGTGGATTTGCCAGTCCCTGATTTAGCACAGAATACTGTGATTTGATCTCCAGTCTTAACCGCGCTGGCGTGAATAACTTCCTTACCGTTCATTTGAAGAATCAGCGGCAGGACATTGCGGTAGTAAATATCGTAGATCAATTCGCGGCTGGTGTGCCCGAAAGTAAATGCAACAACATTCTTTTGATCTTCAGTAAACTGGAACAATGCCGTATTTATTATGTACAAATAGTTATACCCCTGCCTTGAAAACCCATATGCAAGTGCATCCCCCTTATCATCAAGCCATTTTTGAGAGTTCTCGTGTATTCTGGCTTTTTGAATTCTGCAGTCGGAGTGGGTTAGATCGCTCTGGATTATTAATTGGGGAATCATTGAAAATTATTAGGAATCCCGGGTAATAATTTTGAGAATTCGTGTTGAAAGACTTAATTGTCAAAAGGAGGGCAGATAACCAACTGTCCCAGGTAATAGAAATTAGAGGACAGGCAACACTGCACCTGTCCTCTATATTAAGGATAAGGAAACAAAGAGTATTCTATTGTAAGATGAGTCAGACGCACTTAAGCGTCTAATTCCTGCCCCCGGGGTTTTCTCGGATCTTCACCCGGATCATCAAATGGCTGACTTAACTTGCCGCCGCCAGCACGAACAACATCTTTGATTTGACCGACGGAATCGAGTTGGATGGGTTCCCAGTTTTTCTTTTGTGCTTCCTTCTTGTTCTCCATTTTACTCTCCTTGAATCAAACGTTAACGCAATATAACTGTAAACCTCATTGTAAGCTTTTACGAACCCAAGCTTCCAAGGTTAAAGTGTACCATATAATCCATGCGTTTTGTGTTAATTCCTTGTGTGAAACAATATCCTGGACCTGTAAATCCAAGGATTCCTTATCGATTACACCCATTCTCTCCAATTCCGAATGACCGTTTCCCAAATAATCCCACGCCTTTTTTCCCTGGTTTACTAATGTTTTCCGGTAGAAGTTTGTTGCCACAACCTTGCGCAAGGTTTCAAAGCCAAATTCCGGGTACCGTCTCACCAGCATATCCCGGATTAATCCTTTGGTTCGTTTACCTTTGTTTAGCAGTTCGGGCGGTGTCCGGTATAGAAAATCAACCAATTCGTGGTCAAGAAAAGGTGGTGATTTTTTCAAACCCATCCGTCTCATATTGTCAAAAGATTCTTCAAGACCCATCGATACCAGTGGGTGGTCGATCCCGGTTCTGACCTGTCTTAAATAATGGCTGCTTGTTTTTTCATTTAGCTTTTGTTCAATAGTCTCTTCAAGCCTTAGATTTAATATTCTTCGGAGCTGGTCATCAGGCGCAATCCAATCAGGTGTTTCTTGCATAGCTTTTTTAAATCTATTTGTTTTTAAATATCCGGGACTTATAAAATTTAAAAGCGATGATTTACCACCTGCTAAAACCGGTTTAAGTCCAAATTTCCAGAATAGATGTTTGAATACCCTGTGGGTAGGCGCATCAAATGAAATCCGCATGCTCTGGTAAAAATTCGCCAATTTTATAAAGTCCAGATTCTTCATCAAGTCAGCAGCATAATATGGACTGACACTCAGCCATTCATCCCCTCCGGTCCCCGTCAAGATCATCTCACAACCGGCTTTCTTTCCCTGCAGGCTGAGAGCCTGGTATCCTGTTATCCAAATATTCTGAACAGGAAGTCCACGCAAATTACTGATTATTAAGGAGGAAATTACAAGCCCATTTGAACCGTAAGTATCCTCAAGGTTGACGAAGATTTGAGGGATCTTTAAATCCTCAGCAACCTTCCTCTGCAGCACTTCTTCATTTGCATCTGGGGTAGGGAATATCATCGAGAGTGCTAGAAGAGGATCGAGCTGGCTTTTTTGCTGCAGGTCTGCTGCAATGGTCGCGACTGTTATTGAATCCAGTCCGCCGCTGAGAAAAATACCCGGTTTTCCAAGATTTAAAGCGCGCTCGACAGCCTGGTTCAATAAGAAATCGAACTGATCGATTTCACTCTTTTTTACCCAATTGACGTCTTCCCCGGAAGGAATCGGATCCCAGTAGCGCTGAAAATGCAGGCGCGAATTCTCACTGGAAATGAGAAAATTGCCCGCAGGAATCCGGTAAACATCTGCTAAGAAAGTCTCATGCATTACAGGCCAACGGTTGCATA
>Ga0180438_10006841_pt1 | contig 15257 bp, 20 predicted proteins | sample SS_ome_12_FD_132455 | JGI IMG/M metagenome (GOLD analysis project Ga0180438, IMG submission 132455) | Hypersaline lake sediment archaeal communities from the Salton Sea, California, USA - SS_3_D_2 metaG | ecosystem: Environmental > Aquatic > Non-marine Saline and Alkaline > Hypersaline >...
GTCTGCCACCAACAAGCCTCCCTCCAACAACTCTTCCGCCTACCAGTTTACCACCTACGAGCCTCCCGCCAACGACCCTGGCTCCTACAACAGTACCGCCCACTAGTCTAGCGCCAACAACTGTTCCTCCTACAAGCTTACCTCCTACAAGTTTACCTCCTACATCGCTTCCACCCACGAGTTTGCCACCTACCACGGTTCCACCAACTACCTTGGCACCGACTACACTTCCGCCGACTAGTCTACCTCCTACGAGCTTAGCACCTACAAGCCTAGCGCCTACTAGTCTTGCACCAACGACACTTCCGCCTACGACTCTAGCACCCACAAGCTTACCTCCCACGAGCTTACCCCCAACTAGTTTACCTCCAACATCACTGGCTCCAACTAGTCTTCCACCGACGTCTCTTCCACCGACTAGTTTGGCGCCTACAAGTCTTCCACCAACTAGTCTACCTCCAACGACTTTGCCTCCGACTAGTCTTCCACCAACAACTGTTCCTCCAACGAGTTTGGCTCCAACAACCTTGGCTCCAACAAGTCTTCCGCCTACAACCTTAGCGCCCACTACATTACCTCCAACTAGTGTTCCACCGACAAGTCAAGCACCTACATCTTTACCTCCTACAACTACACCACCTACAAGTGTACCTCCAACTACTATACTGGGTACAACCTTAGTTCCCACGACAACTCTATTTACTACTTTACCTCCCACGACAGCTCCTCCAACTACAACTTCTCCAACTACTATGTTTTATGAGGAGCCTTACGAGATCCCTGCGGTGAAAGAAGATATTATACCTGAGATAGATGGTGAGTTCTTTGTCACAAGTATAGTAGGTTCTGTCTCTGCAAGGAAGATAACTGGAGTGTTTACTAAGCCTTCTATGTACGGAATCTTTAATTGAGGTATGATATGAAGAAACTTATTGCTATTTTAGTTTTGATGCTGTACTGCAATAGTGCATTTGCTACTACTCTATACATGAGAGCAAATGGTACTAATGTTGACCCAGATTGTTCAGGGTCTTCTCCATGTTGTGTTGGAGCTATGGATTTGTCAGATCACAATAATGGAGATGCGAGTCCCGGTGACTTCATATTTGTCTGAGATGACGATGGAGTCTTCAGCGGTCAGCTGGAGCCAAAGGATAACAATGTATCCTATGCTAATTATCCTGGACATAGTCCCGAGTTTCAGAGCTCAGGTGGTACTAACAATGCTTTATACTGCGATGGGTATGATACTCTTACATTTAATGGTCTTAAGTTTACATCATCTTCTGCTGATGCAGGTGTGAATACAGTCTATTTTGATTGGGATGCTACACGTCTTGGAAGTGATGATATAATCTTCCAGTATTGCGAAGTTGAGAATGAAGATGGAGATGGTATATATCTTGATCGTAGTGAGAATCCTCTTTTTGAGTATAATCAGATAACCTTTACAGGAACTTGCTCTACAACAAACTCTCGTAATGGAATCAAGTTTAATAGTACAGATACTGATCAGTCTACTATGGGTATACTGAGACATAATACTATCCAAGGTTGGTCTCATTGTGCTATTATTGTGAAAGAGTTTGTAGATATGTATGTCTATGGTAACTGGACAGATTGTGTAGGTTATCCATATGGTAGGGCTTTGGTAACTGGTAATGGGAATAACTCAACTGTCCATGCTTACCTGAATGCTTTTATGCAACATAGAGCAAAAAATCAGATCTACGGTAATGACTATATCTTCAGTAATGTATTTAATGAGCATTGGAATTGCTGTCAGGCTGTAGCAGGTGATTGTGTTGCAGTCTATGATGGTTGTGCAGGTAAGTGTAATAATGCTACATCACGCTGTACTGGACAGGCTTTGGATATTCTGACAGGAGATGATCAAGGGATAATAGGTAACAGCTTTATTGATATTTCTGAGACTGCTATCTATGTATCATCTGATGGAGGCGTGAGTGGAGTTATAGCTAGAAACAATATGGGCTATCAATGTGGTAACTCTAACCTACCTGGAGATACACCACCTGGTAGTTTCTGGGATGAGTTTGATTACTCCACTGCTACATACGATGACTCACAGACAGGTAACGTGTGGTATGATAACTTATTCTACCATGATGTGAGATCAGGTGGAGATGACTGGTACTATGATGTTGAACTAACTTTAGCTGAGTTTAATGCTAATCCAGACCCTAATATAGATACTGAGCGTAATGATGAAGATAATCCTCTAATGGTTGATCCAGACAACCAAGACTTTAGATATACTAATAGAAGCCCATGTATAGATGCTGCGGTATCCTTATCAGGCCCTTCTGATACTTACCTAAATGAGACTCTAGGTATCGACTTCTCTGTAGCATTCTCTCCAAAGACAAAGTTTACATCACCTGAGGAGTTCCATGCTACATGGGCTTATGTAGATCGTGATGAAATAGGATGGGATCAAGGTGCAATAGCCTATACAGTATTACCTTTAACAACGGTACACGTTGCAAAGATGAGGGGAAGATGATGAAAAAACTAACTTACTTTCTGGTTGCAGTATTTCTGTTAATTGCTTGTAATGCTTTCGCCTTTGGTATCATCAAGCAAGCCACATCTACAAGTGTTATGATAGGTCCATTTCTTGACGACACTGACGGTGTGACTCCAGAGACAGGCTTGACTATCTCCAATACGGATGTTCGTATATCTATCAACGGAGGTAATATGGCCGCTAAGAATGCTGGAGGCTGTACGCATGATGAGATTGGATGGTACACTTGTACTTTCGATGCTACGGATACAGCAAACGAAGGTATGATGCAGATTATGGTAAATGAGTCTGGCGCCTTACCTGTATATCATACTCTTCAGATAGTCAATGCTGTGACGTATGAATCACTATACAGTGATGCAGGTGATGACTACATCCAGTCTGATGCTCGGCAAATCGAAGGTATTGATGCAACAGATCAGCTAGACTCTCACGATGGTAATCCACTTCCTGCGACTGAGGATGGATCAAGCTTTATAAATATTCCCTTCCGTACTGTTGAAGGTGCATATGATGAAGATGATATACTTCGTCTTATCTCCTCTGTTCTGTTTGGGAAGATGGACTATACATCCGGTACTTTAACTTCAGTCTTCCGTGATATTGGAGATACAAAAGATCGTGTTACGATTATCTATGGTGCAGGTGATCGTACATCTGTGACTATCAATGATGCCAACTAGGGGGAAGTCATGACTCCACCAGAAGATTTTCATTTTCCTCCGGGACACTTTCCGGACGATCATTTTCCTGAGGATCATTTTCCTGAGCCTACTACTATACCTGGGTCTACGCTTCCTCCAACTACAGTACCGTGGTCTACTCTTCCTCCGACTACAGTAGTCCCGACAACGATGCCTCCTACTACGGTTGGGCCTACTACACTCCCACCTACATCGTTGCCTCCGACTACAGCAGGTCCTACAACGGTAGCCCCTACGACAGTAGCAGGTCCTACGACAATAGTACCTACATCTCTTCCGCCTACGTCTATGCCACCTACGTCTGCTCCACCTACGACGTTGCCCTACACCACTATATACTATGAAGGATTGCCAATGGAGATTCCTCCTGTAGCGAATGCTCCTTCTGTTCCGTTGTCTTATGGTGGAAAGATGTGTCTGGTAAATGAGTTGAGTACTTGTTACTGGGTTCTTAGGTTTTATGATGAGAATGGAGATCTTGATACACCATCTCACATATGGACAAAGATAGATTGTCTATCATCTGGACTTCCAATACAGGTGTGGACATTGGAGCCTACGAGGTCTTCTATCTGGACGAAGATGGTGACGCCTAAGCAGAATAAGATTGTAGGAACTGGGAGTGATAACGAGAGACGTATTCTGACTGTCAAAGCTAGATTCAATAGTGATGAGGATATGGAGGTTAACGAGGAGTTTGAATGGTTGGTTAGGAATCTGAAGAAGGTTACGTAATGCTTAATCCGAAATTCGGAACAAGGAACTGTAGAGGTAAACATGGATGACTTGATAACTGCTATTGCAACTGTCGTTGTGGCTGGTGGAGGAACTCTGGTATTTGTTAGGCAGATGCTAGCTAATCTAGAGAGGAGGGTCTCTGGCTTGGAACAGTTTAAGAAAGAGGTGAAGGTGCCCAATGTAGGAGAAGCTATGTGTCACCAGAAGCATGGTGTGGTGGATAAAGCTCTTGAGTTTTTTATGGCCTGTCACAAAGAACTTACTGATAAGATAAGTAAAGATCACGATGTTCTGGTTAAGGCGGCTACAAAGATTGACAACATAGATAACACACTCAAGAAGCTTAATGGCAGAACATAATCACATAGATGACTTCTGCGACTTTGTTAGACATCATACAAGTGAGCTTGAACTAAGATTCAGGCACTTTGTTGAGTCACTAAGGAGGTGTCCGTATGCTGGCGAGAGTGGGAGTGCTTGTAAAAGACTTATCTGTTCCTATGACGAAAGCAAACAGAAGAATAAATAAAGTCTGGAAGAGAGTAGTAGGTGAGCACGCTATCCTGTCGTCAACTTATGGAAGTGTTCATGGTGATGGAAGCTTACATGGGAGGGGAGATGCTGAAGACTTTGCTATTGTTTTGGCTAATGATGAGCCTATACGCCATAGTACTGTTGTATTACTTGTGGAGGCTCTCAGACAAGAACTAGGTCCTGACTTTGATGTGGTGCTGGAGAAAGACCATATTCATATTGAGTATGATCCAAAATGACTTTTTACTACAGCGAAATATCAGGCTTATTTGAGCCAGAAGGCTACTGGCTTCTCTCAAAGGAAGAACAGTCTAAGTACAATGGCTGAGGTCCTCAAGGACTAGGGTTCCTAGTTCCGGAGAAGTTTCATGGCCTGGTTATGACAGGTGTCTGAAATAGGCATGACTACTGTTATGACGTCGGTCAGACGGATGAGGAGAAACAGGAGTCAGATATGTATTTCTTTATTAACTGTCTTCTATACATAAACCAGAAGACGAAGGATGATCCTAATCTTCTTATGAGGAGATGTGCTAGGACAATGACTTACTTTTCTGCAGTACATTTGTTTGGTAAAGGATGCTTTGAAGGAGGTGAAGAGGATGCTTAAGAACGGATACAAGACTGTATTAGGTTGTGTGTTGTACGCCACATCTGGTGTCTTCACATACCTAGGAATGTTTGAGTTGGCTGAAGCTATCAAGGAGGTGGCTACAGCTCTAATCGGCCTGGGTGTTGTACATAAGGCTATGAAGGGTCAGTTTGGGAGTAAGCCAGTTGAATGATTTTCTAAAACAGAGTCCGGGAATTAAATCGCTTATGGCTCGTTGCTATGGCAACACCAAAGTGTATGCTAAAGTAGTGCATCCTGAGCGGTTTAATCTCCCGTTCTCTGCTATCCATGATGAGATATTCAAGATTCTAGATGATGACTCTATTCAGAAGGCTGTCATAGCTGCACCACGTGGCTTTGGGAAGACCTCGTGTGTGAACATGGCTTATCCTGCAAAGAAGATTCTCTTTCGTGAGAAGAAGTTTATAGTCCCCGTTGGGTGTACTGCTACCCAAGCTATTATGCAGTCTGAGAACTTAAAGCGTGAGCTTGAAACCAATCCTATGGTGAAGGAGTTGTTTGGCCCAATGAGGTCCGGCTCGTTTGCTAAGGACAGCTGGATTACATCAACTGGCACTATGGTCTTGCCTCGAGGTTCAGGTCAGCAGATTCGTGGTATCTTACATGGTGATAGTCGTCCTGACTTAATCCTGTGTGATGATCTTGAAGACCCTGAGGCTGTGAGGTCTGAGGAACAAAGGGCTAAGCTTAAGGAGTGGTTCTTTGCTGATGTATGTAACTCAATCAATAGATCAAGGAGTGACTGGAAGATAGTTGTTGTAGGGACTGTACTGCATGAGGATAGTCTCCTTGTGAATCTACTCAATGATCCTACATGGCACTCAGTCCGCCTCGAGATTTGTGATGATAACTATAATAGCAACTGGCCTGATATGATGAATAATGAGCAGGTGAAAGCCTTAGCCGAGTCATACGCTGCTCAGGGTTTGCTTGATGTGTTCTTTCGTGAATATAGGAATATGCCGATTTCTACGCATGATGCTACGTTCAGGCAAGAGTACTTCAAGTACTATGACGAGACTAGTGAAGGGCTTGACAAGAATCAGTTTGTGGAGAATGTAGTTATTATTGACCCAGCTAAGACGGTGAAGCTTCATTCAGCTGAATCTGCTATAATCGGGATAGGTGTGAATGTAGTGGAAAACAAGATCTATATTCGTGATTTAGTGGCTGATAAGTTCTACCCTGACCAGTTGTATGATGAAGCATTCAAGATGGTAGCCAGGCTTGATGCTAGGGTACTGGCAGTTGAGGTGACTAGTCTACATGAGTTCATCTCGTACCCAATTAAGAATGAGATAGTCTTTCGTAAGTCTCCTGTTGAATATGTGGAGTTGAGTGCAAGAGGTAAGAAGGAAGATCGTATTGCACAACTTGTACCATTCTATCGACAAGGTAGGATATATCACAACAAGGCTGTATGTATGCCACTTGAATCACAACTTATGGCTTTCCCTAGATGTGCAAGATTCGACTGTATTGATGCGGAAGCTTATATTATATACTTACTAGAGGAAGGATCAAGGTACTTCCAATCATCCGAAGAAGCCTCAGATGACGAGTACAAGGATTTGGATGATGAGGATGCTGTGGAAGACTGGCGTATAGATGATGGACACCTTCTTCCGGATTTCGGAACAAGCGTTTAAAGGAGGAACAAAATGAAAAAGTATGTTAAGGTAATGCTGATTACAGTTGCTACTGTGTTAATTGCGACTGGAGCCTACTCGGCACGAAGACTGTACACTCCACTGCTTACGGCTACTCGTGTTGCAGGTGACCTAACGCCCTCTACAGATAATGCCTATGATCTTGGATCGGCTACTCTTGAATGGAGGAATTTGCGTATTGACGGTACCGCATATATAGATACTGCGGAGATAGATACTGCCACTATCGGTACATTGAGTGCTACTGTCGATTTGACTTCCGCAGGTCATGTGCTGCCTTCCGCAGATGATACATATGATCTTGGGGCTGTAGGTTCTGAATGGAGGAATGCTTATATAGATGGTACTCTGTTTGCCGATCTTATAGACGCAACTGCCTTCACAGCTTTAGTACCCTTGGCAGATGACACCTATGACTTAGGCTCTGCAGTTGCCGAGTGGAAGGATTTGTACATAGATGGTATTGCTCAGGTTGACTATCTTGATGTAGACATTCGTGTCAATAGTGCCTTAATTCCAGGTGGAGGTTATGATCTTGGTACTAATGCTGAGAGATGGGATGATATCTATGGTAGTACCGTTGTTGCTACCGATCTAAATGTCGAGGATGATGTGCTGTCTGATCTTATTCCAGATGCAGACGATACCTACGACCTGGGTTCGGCTACCTCACGTTGGCAGGATGGGTACTTTGACGGTGTGGTGGATACCGACAGGCTTGTAGTCAATAATGATCCTGCTGAGCTTCATGGTGGTATTGATTTGATGACTAATGGTATTAGGATTGATCTTGATACCGACAATGATACTTCTATTCGAGCTAGTATTGACGATGAAATAAACTTTGAAGTAGGCGGAACAGATAGAATATCATTAAATACTACTATGTTAGAACCTTCTGGTAATTTAAATCTCGGCTGGATTGGAGCTCAATGGGGAGATTTATATCTAACTGGGACTGCTTATATTGATCGCCTGATTATTGAAGAGTATTTTGAACTCGGTTTTGAAACTAGTACTACCGATTGGGGAGACGGTAGGTTACTATGGCTCAATGATAGTGGTAACAATGCTGGTTATGTCAAACCTCTTGAGCAAGATAACTCTGACGTATCAACTTCTGGTACAGGCGAGGATGATCTTCAAACTCGTACTCTGATTGCGGGTGAGATGCAGTCTGATGGAGGTATAGAGATCTTTGCGGCTGGTACTAAGACAAACGGATCAACTGAAAATAAGACTATCAAGCTTCACTTTGGTGCTTCAAGCTGGGAAGTTCATGCTGCGGCGGCCAATACTAATGATTGGAGAGTTGAAGCTAGAATCGTAAACACAGCCACTAATGCCCAGCGTATATCATGGGTAGGCTATGATGGAACCACTATTCTCCAAGGTTACGAGACTGCCGCTGTTGACACAACTGGAGCTGTAATAGTTAAGATCACTGGTGAAGTTGCAGGTACTGGAACTGATATAATTACCCAGACTATGTGGACAGTACGCATGTACTAGGAGGTAGACCGTGCCAGCTATAGTGCAAGGTAACAACTTTAATCCAAGGTTTGACTATGATATGGTCACGAAGGATACTAGGATAAGCTATGACTATCCCAGAGGTCTTGACTTCAAACCAGGATCGAAGCTCTATAAGAAGCTTAAGTATGAGGTTCTCCGTAGAGCTCAGGATAGTTATGATGAGATGAGTAAGAAGTTTCCTACATGGAAGAAGATTGATGAAAGTCTCACGGCTTATATACCTCTAGATGACTATGAGAAGGATGTACTATCCAGGGATAGCAGGAAACCTGTGTCTATTGTTGTACCCTTCTCATATGCTACTCTTGAGACTCTTCTGACCTATGATGTAGCAGCCTTCCTGAATGATCCTATATTCAGGTATGAAGGTATGTCGAGTGAGGATACCATTGGAGCTGCTATGCTGGAAGGTGTTGTGAGACACCAATGCTTGTGGTCTAAGGTAGCCCTTAATCTTCATACTATGTTTAGGGACTCGAAGGTATATGGTTTTGGGGCTGTAGGTCTTGACTGGACTAGGCGATATGGCTATCGTACTGAGAAAAAACAGGAGGGTTTTTGGTCTGCTTTGACTAGTGCCTTTAGGCCTACTGGCTTCAAGCGTGTTCGAGGTGAGAGGGAGATGCTGTATGAAGGTAATAGGCTTGTAAATATAGATCCTTATTCCTACCTTCCAGATACAGATGCTCCTATCCATGATCCTCAGATGGGTGAGCACGTAGGTTGGATTGAGAGGGATAACTACATGAATCTCCTCAAGCGTGAGAGGGATGGGGAGTTCTTTAATGTAAAGTATCTCAGACATATGGCGTCTGGTAGAAGTTATATCTCAAGGGTTGACGACTCCGGACGTGAAGCTAAGCATGGTTCTAGTAGGGATATAGGTCGTAGTAAGCAGACCATGCCTGTGGACGTTATCTATATGTTCATAACCCTCATTCCAAAGGAGTTTGAACTTGGAAGTAGTGAGTATCCTGAGAAGTGGCTGTTTGTCTTGGCTGGTGATGAAGTGGTAATCCAGGCTAAACCGTTAGGTCTCAATCATGACCTTTATCCGGTAGCTGTATCTGCACCAGACTTCGATGGGTACTCGGCTACACCAACCTCTAGGCTTGAGGTAATTTATGGACTACAGAAAACACTTGATTGGTTAATCTCCTCTCATGTAACTAACGTGCGTAAGTCTATTAACGATATGCTTGTTGTCGATCCCTACCTTATAAACATGGGAGATCTTCGTGATGGGAAGCCTGGTAAGTTAGTACGTATGCGAAGAGCTGCATGGGGTAGGGGTGTTGAGAATGCAGTCATGCAACTCAAAGTGAATGATGTGACTAAGCAACATATCTCAGATGCGGCTTATGTAGTTGATATGATGCAGAGGGTTAGTGCGGCTGTCGACTCCGTCATGGGGATTATGAGAACATCTGGTGAGAGGAGGAGTGCTACTGAATCTAGGGACTCAAGAACAGGTGCTTTATCTCGTCTCGAGAGGGCTGGAAAGGTTGCGTCAGTCCAGGCTTTATTTGATATTGCCTATATGTTCGGGAGTCAAACACAACAGCTCATGTCGAAACCTACCTATGTTAAGATAACTGGCGGAGACCAGATGCGTCTAATGGCTGACTTAGGTGTCCAACCTGGTATGAGAGCAAAGGTTGGACCTAACGATATTATCATAGAGTATGATGTGGTACCTAAAGATGGGTCTAATGCATCTGCAGGTAATCCTGAGATATTCAAGGAACTGTTTCAGATCATAGCTACACAGCCTGAACTATACCAATCCTTTGATCTTATTAGGATATTCAAGCATATAGCTAGATCAGCTGGAGCTAAGAATGTGGATGAGTTCGAGAGGTTTAAGCCTGTAATAGCTCCAGATCAGCAGGTGCAAGCTAATGCCCAAGCAGGAAATCTTGTACCTATACAGGAGGCTATGTAATGTTGTCATTAGCTGGTCTTGAAGCATTTAAGAAAAGCCAGGAGTGGAGAGAGGCTAGGAAGACATTCCTCCTACGTCTCAGTAGTGTTAGGGATGATCTCGAGGACCCTAAGTCTACACGAGATAGTGACTTGATAAATAAAGGTAGGGCTGAGGAACTACGCTTTGCCTCTGATATAGTTGATCTTCTTATAGCAGAAGCTGAGGAAGACCTGGCCCAGAAGAAAGAACAAGAGGAGGAAGAAAATGACAGTTGATGCTAGTGTACCTCTCGACAGTGTCTTTGGGAGTCTGATAGCCTCCTACGTAAGGGAGACTAGAGAATTTGCAAATGAGTTGGAGGCTGCTATTGGTCTTGCTGTTGCTCCTCCTACTCAGTCTGATGTAGATATGACTCCTGGGCAGACAGCGCTTATTGTTGGTTCTCACTTATCTGCAGTTGCGGTGCAAGTATGCCATATAAACTCTGCAACTGCCGAGACAGTGGGCTCCATTACTTTTGGTGACGGAGGTCAGGTTGTGGTCTTTGTTGCTGAAGGTAACAATGTGACTATAGGTCACGATGGAGTTAACATTACCCTCAACGGTGACGATGATTTACCACTGCAGACTAATGACGTTCTTGTCCTGGCTAATGTTGGTGGAGCAGGAGATGGAGTCACCGATGGTAACTGGGTGGAAGTCGCTCGTAGCTTGAGGGTGTAACCTTGTTCCGAAAAACGGAATAAGCACATTTAACTATTAGGAGGGTATCATGGGAAACGAAAGTGAGAAGGAGGAGATGGTTGAAGAGGTCAAAGAGGATGTAGAAGACATGCTCGAAGACTATCAGCCATTGGATAGGGAACCTAAGGAAGAACCGGAAGAAACTCCAGAGGAGAAACCCGAGGAGCCTTCCGAGGAAAAGCCCGAGGAGACGCCAGAGACTCCTGAGACGCCTGAGGAAGGCGAACCAGCTCAGGAACCTGAAACACCTGCTGAGGAAGCAGAAGACTGGGTGCCTCCTAGTAAGGAGCAGTATGAGAATCTGCTCTTAACTGTTAACGAGCTGGCAGGTAAGGTTGGGCTTGCTTTACCTACAGACATGACTCCTAAGGAGACACCCGTAGAAGAACCTAAGGAGACTCCAAAAGGTACTCCACCCACAGCTCCTGAGCTGAAGATTGATATTCCTGGGATGGAGGCTATTAGCCTTGTTGCTGATGAGGATGAGCTCTATGAATTGACTAGAGACCCTCGGAAGTTCAATGATGCTATTAACAAAGCCCTCTTGGACGTGTACAACAAAGCGGCAAAGGTAGCTACGGAAAGTGCTCTTCGTTCCGTCCCACAGATTGTGAGTAGGTCTGTGGAGACTGCTTCTGTAATCCAGAAAGCGGCAGACGACTTCTACAGGGATAATGAAGATCTTAGACCTTTTAAGAAGTTTGTTGCTTTCGTAACTACTGACATTGTGTCTAAGAATCCTGACAAGGATCTGGTTGAGCTTCTTCCAGAGATTGCTAGCACGACACGTGAGAAGCTGAATCTGAAGAAGATTGCAGAGAAGAAGGAAGAGGAGGGCAATGATCCTGCTTTTGTCAAAAAGAAAACTACTCGAAGGAAGCCTGCTGAAAAGCCAACTGGCTTGCAAGCTGAGATCGACGAGCTTCTGTAAACTCTTATATGAAAGTGAGGTGAGCTAGATGCAACAAAGACGTCAAAGGGATGGTGACTCTGTAGTATTTCCGGCTAAGCAGATTCTTGCTGTGACTGCAGATGTAGCGCTTGAGGTTTATCAGCAGACTATTCGTGCAAGTGCTGATCGGGATACAGGAGATATTACTGTTACTCTCCCAAACGTGACTGAAGCCAATGGTAAGTTCTATTCCATCCTTGCTCGGGATGCCGACAATGTGAATGAAGTTATTGTCGAGGATCAGAATGACTCCGAGTACTGGGGTGGTGACTACCATTTGAATGCTCCTGGGGAGTACATCATGCTTATGTCTGATGGGCTTAAGTGGTGCGTGATCTGCAGTAACTTGGAGAACGTCTACTGGCCACAGACTACTCTGGTAGTAGCGTCTGACGCACCGCCTACAACGGTGGCTGCTTAATCCAATAGGAAAGTGAGGTGAAATAAGAATGGAAACAGGAATGCTTGGATTGTTAGGAACTGGTGATTGGGCTACCGATCAGCGGCCGATGAACTGGCGTCAGATGTTGCTGAGATTGTACCCCAATGGAGCTATGCCTTTAACCGGCCTTATGTCAAAGCTTGGGTCTGAAGCCACCGATGATCCGCAGTTTCATTGGTGGACTAAGATGCTTGCTTCCCAGGCAGATACTATTGTCGGCACCTACATTGATGTCGGCATGGGTACTGCCTATACGACACCGGCTACTCAAGGCTTGGCAGGCCAGACCGTCTACGTGAACATTGATGCGAGTGCAGCTACTTGGATCAATCACTTCCGTGAAGGTCATGTGGTCCTGCTTCGATATACGGGTGATCCTACAGTCGACTGCGTTGGTCGTATCATAGGTATGCATCCTGGTGGAGCGAATACTCTATTGGCTGTGAAGCTTTTGGAGAACGACGACAACTCCGCTACGCATGACATCTCAGATGCAGACCGTATCCTCATCATTGGTAATGCGAATGCTGAGGGTGCTGAGATGCCTGATGCTATCACGTATCATCCGTCTAAGTTTTACAACTACACCCAGATCTTTAGGACTCCTTTGTCCATCACTCGTACGGCCCGGAAGACACGTCTTCGAACTCCTCAGCAGTATAAGGAATCGAAGAGGGAGTGTCTTGAACTCCATGGCATCGAGATGGAGAAAGCCCTACTGTTTGGGATCAGGACTGAGAACATTGATGAGCACAACGGGAAGCCTATCCGTACCACGATGGGGTTGATTCCCTTCATCAATACCTACTGTCCTGACAACGTATCTTCGTTCCATCTGGAAGAGGATTATGCTGGAGACTCGTGGCTTACCTCTGGCTATATCTGGCTCATGAATATTCTGGAGCAGATCTTCCGGTATGGTAGCACGGAGAAGTTGGCCGTGTGTGGCTCTGGTGCCTTGCTGGGATTGAACTTCCTGGCACAGAACCTAGGCCAGGTGAACATTACACCTACGACCGGAGCCTATGGTATGCAGGTGCAGAAGTGGCTTACGCCATTCGGTACTATTTACCTTAAGACTCATCCTCTGTTCAGCTATGAAGTGACCAACCGTTACTCTGTGCTGATTACGGAGCCGAGGCTTCTCAAGTATCGCTACATTGACGATACCTCCTTCTATAAGGATAATAATGAGAAGTCTCGATCTGACCGTCGCCGTGTTGATGGTACAGATGAGGAGTACCTGACTGAGGCCGGCTATGAGTTCCATCACTGTAACGCGATGGGTTGGCTCAACGGTGTTGGTAAGGACAATGAGGTCGAGGTAACTACCTCAGCGTAAACCTGAACTCGGGACAAGGTGCCTTCGGGTGCCTTGTTCCGAAATCCGGACTAAGCGGGTGAGATATGAACTACGGCGAAGTGAGAGCTAAGTTTGTAGAGCTAACTGGCAGGGATGATCTTGTGAATGAGGACGGTACAGACAACGGTGCCGACTTCTTTATCCACAAAGGTCAGCGTCATCTCGATCGGGTTTACTACAGCCAGAAGTCACAAGCCAGAGTATTCAAGAAGGTTGAGTCTGGTGACTATGGTATACTCTTCAATGATTGTAGGTCTGTCCTTCAGGTATGGATAGCTAACACGACTGGCAGGATAGAGCTCACGAAGAAAACCAATGACTGGTTTCGTAGTGAGTACACAAGTGTCCAGTATCAAGACCTTGACGTAGGATTACCTAGGTACTACATGCTAGGTATGTTTCGTACTCAGCCTGATATGGAGTCTATGTCTGCTGAGGACCTGGATGCTATAATGGGTTACCTTGACGTGCCTATGTCTGAAGGGTTCGTTTGGAATGGTATCCTCTTCATGCCTCCAGCTGATGGTGACTATATGGTTGAGGTACTGGGATATTTCTATTCTCCTCAACTGACTTCAAATACAGCGGAGAACTTCTGGACTGCCAATCATCCTGAGACTCTGATAAAAGCTGCTCTCTATGAGATGGAGGGTTTCTACCGTAATACCGAAGGGCTGAAGGATGCTTCCGGATTCCTCATGGGTGATACAGTGGAACTCGACAAGGATGTTGTTGAGGAGGAGATGGCAGGATTCGATATGGAAATGGAGGGTTAAGATTATGAATTTAGGTGAACTCATCTACACCAAAGGTGCTACTCCTAAGGACAGACTCAATACGGTTGAGAGGAAACTCCGTATGATTGTTAGGAGGTTAAATGCTCCGTGTATAGTATATAACCCTCCTATCCCTATCTCCAGCTTTCAGATTCCGGATAGTGATGGAGTGTTCTTCCGTTATATGTTTCCTTCAAAAGGTGCCATAGGTTACTGCATTGTAACGTCCATTAAACCTATGATGATTAACATACTGCACATGACTAAGGACGGCAACAAGTCCTGGGAGATCGAGATTCCTCCTGCCAAGATTAACCTCAACATTGTTGTTAGTCCTGGTGATAGGCTTGTCATGACTGCATATGAGGCGTCTGTGCACGCAGTAGGTGTGGCTCTTCCTTACATTGTTGACTTCAATGAGATGAGCATGAAGGAATACCTGATCGGTGAATTGGAGGCTATAGATGCCAAAGCCAAGAAAGAATGAGAAGCAGAGCTCTTATATCTCTAGGTGAATTAAACACCGACGAGGCAAGGAAAAGAAGAAGGAGCCTCGAGATAAAACAGCTGCTGTATGTTATGCTTTATGGAGACAGGAGAAGAAGGTGAGGAGAGGTAAATGAGGGAATATGAGCTTCCATATGATCTGAAGGATGTAGGGCTAAGACGTGACTACAGGAATCCTA
>Ga0180438_10006842_pt1 | contig 15257 bp, 13 predicted proteins | sample SS_ome_12_FD_132455 | JGI IMG/M metagenome (GOLD analysis project Ga0180438, IMG submission 132455) | Hypersaline lake sediment archaeal communities from the Salton Sea, California, USA - SS_3_D_2 metaG | ecosystem: Environmental > Aquatic > Non-marine Saline and Alkaline > Hypersaline >...
CCCTGCCACCATCCCACCCCACAAACGACGTCGCGGACCCTTCCGCAGATGATCAATCCGATGTCCAGGAGACGTCAGACATCCAGAGCCTGACGATTGCCGTTAGCGGCCCGGCACTTCACATCCTTCCCTCCACCCACCCGATCAAGTGACCAAGTGACCAAATGACCACCCAACCAAACAACCATCCATCCCAGGTCCTGTTCCCGTTGGGCCTGGGTACCGCCCTCTCCCTCGTGGGAGATACGACGTTGTACGCGGTGCTGCCCACGCACACCGTCGAAGCGGGCATCGCGTTAGGCAGCGTGGGCATCATCCTGAGCGCCAACCGGGCCGTGCGGGTGCTCCTCAACGGGCCAGCCGGGCTGGCCTACGACCGCTGGCCCCGGCGGAGGCTGTTCGTACCCGCGCTGTTCGTCGGCGCGCTCTCCACGGCGGTCTACGCCGCCACACGCGGCTTCTGGCCGCTGCTCGTGGGGCGGCTGTTGTGGGGGCTGGCGTGGTCGGGGATCTGGGTCGGCGGGGCCACGGTGATCCTCGACGTGACCACGGTCCACGACCGCGGGCGCTGGATGGGCCTCTACCAGACCTGGTTCTTTCTGGGCGCCGGGCTGGGCGCCTTCGCCGGCGGTCTGCTGACCGACAGTGTGGGCTACGCCACGGCCATGTGGATCGGCGCGGGGCTCACGGCGGCCGGTGGCCTGGTCGCGCTCTTCTCGCTGCCGGAGACGCGTCCCACCCAGCCCACCGCCGGCAACTCCCCCGCCGGGGACGGCACCGTCAGCGTCGGACCCGGGTTGCGCGCCCACCGGGGGCTATGGGTCGCGGCGTCCCTCCAGGGAATCAACCGGTTCGTCATCGCCGGCGTCCTCACCGCCACCGCGGGGTTGCTGGTGCAGGACCGCCTGCGACCTACAAGCCTGGGGCTCGGCGTGGCGACGCTGACCGGCGCGCTCGCCGCCGGCCGGACGCTGCTCAGCATGGCGGCCGCACCGCTGGTGGGCACGACGTCCGACCGGCTGGGGAGCCGCTGGCGCGTGACCGTTTGGGCGTTGGCCCTTGGCGCGGTCAGTATGCTCTTGATATCCAGGCGTGCACCGGTGGCCATCCTGGCGGGCATACTGATGGGAGCCGTGGCCAGTGGGGGTGTCCAGTCCCTCGTCACTGCCCTCACCGGCGACGTGGCCGGCCAGGCGCAGCGCGGGCGCGCCATCGGCCTGTTGCACACGGCCGGCGACCTCGGCAGCGCGCTCGGACCGCCGGTGGCCTACGCGCTGCAGCCGGCGATCGGACTGTCCGGCGTGTACCTGCTCTGCGCCAGCCTCTTCACCGCAGCCCTGGCCCTGGTGCTTGCCTCACAGACTCAGGTCCACAGGCGGAGGATCTCCTCATGATGCGAGCCCGCCGCCACGCCCCAGGTCATTACGCATTACGTTTCAGGAGGTGCCCCATGACTCAGCCACAACCTGCCCGCGCCCTCGTTCTCTCCGGCGGCGGAGGGCGGGGGGCCTATCACGTCGGCGTGCTCCGGTTCCTCGAGGAGCACGAATGGACGCCGGACATCGTCGTCGGCACGTCCATCGGAGCTGTGAACGGCGCGGCGATTGCCTCCGGCCACACGGCCCACTCGCTGTGGGCACTGTGGCGGCGGTTGAAGACCGACGACGTGCAGCGCCGGGCCTGGGAACATCTGCTCTCGCCGGATGACTGGGACCACATTCTGGACACCGCGCCCCTGCGCCGGACGCTGGTCGAGGAGGGCTGGATCGATCTCGATGCCATCAACGCACAGCCCCCGGACCGGCATCTGCGGATCACCGTCGTCGAGATGGAGACCGGGCGGCTGCGCGTATTCGGCAACAGTCCCGATCTGGCGGCGGGCGGGCACTGCGAGCACGTGGAAATCACGCTGGACCACGTCCTGGCCAGTTGCAGCATCCCGCTGGTCTATCCGCCGACGAAGATCGAGGACGTGCCGTACTGGGACGGCGGCACCGTCGCCAACACGCCGCTCGGGCCGGCGGTCGATGCGGGCGCCGACGACATCGTGGTCGTGATCATGACGCCCTGGGAGGACGAGCGGGGGCGTCCCCGCTACGCACCCACGGAGGGTCTGCGCGGGCTGCTGGGGGCAGCCCAGGCGGCCTTTGAGTGGGCCCTGCTGGCGTCCTTCCAGACCGATCTGAAACTCTTCCTCCGCACGAACCAGGTGGTCCGGCTGGAGATCGAGAACGCCCGGCTGCAGATGGAGAACGACGAACTGAGAGCTCAGGTAGGGGAGCAGCCGACCCGATCCTCGCGATCCAGCTCCCTCCCGCTACATCGGGCGGTCGACGGCCCGGTCATCATCTCCCCGCAACGCCCCATCCCGCTGGTGGATATCATCCGCTACCGGCTGGACAACCACGAGCGGCTGTACCAGATGGGCTACGAGGACGCCAGGTCGGCCTGGGCACAGGCCGGGAGGACGGTAGAGGGAGGCGTATAGCGGCTCAGGTAAATATCGGCTTCATATCGAACCGGGCCACGAGGCGCTTCATATCCTGGTTCGAAGGGGACACCCGGCGGTGGTTGGCCGCCTCGAGTACCTTGGGCAGCAGCCCCAGGTCCCCCACCGTGTTCAGGAAGATGCCCATCCGGCCCAGCGCCCAGTGCACCGCCGTTTCTATCGCGTTCTCTTCCTCCAATGGCTCGTACCAGGTGGAGCGGGTGCGGGTCTTCTGGCCCCAAGGGCCACGGGCAAGTGACTTGATCGTCTGCACCGCGACGCTGCGCTCCTGGCACCGGGCCAGCAACGCATCGAAACCGGCGGCGTAATGGGGGTTCTGCATCATCGTGAAATTGTAGGGCAGGAGCACCGAGTCGAAGTCGAAGCGCTCCAGGCTGCGTTGATGCATCTCAGGGGCCGTCACGCCGTGGCCTGTCACGCCGATGTAGCGTACCAGCCCCTCCTCGCGGGCCGCGATCGCCGCTTCCAGCGCGCCACCGGGCCCCGTGGCCACCTCCCACTCCTCCGGATCCACCAGGTTGTGCAACTGCACCAGGTCCACGCGATCCACCCGCAATCGCTCCAGCGAACGCTGGAACTGATCCGTGGCTTCCCGAGCCGTGCGCTTGTCGATCTTCGTCGCCAGGAAGAACTGGTCGCGATAGCGCTCCATCCAGGGTCCAATGCGCAGCTCGGCCTCACCGTAGGAGGGTGCCGTGTCGATATGGTTGACCCCATAGTATAAGAGTAGTTCCAAGGTGCGGTCTGCCCTGGCCTGCGAGACCTCACCGAGTGCAGCAGCACCGAAGATGGTGCGGCTGCTGGCATGGCCGGTGCGACCGAAAGGTATTCTATCAATCATCTACCCACTCCTTTTCCAGCGCCTATCCCTTCACCACCTCGGCTCCATTCGTCGCCGTGCAGATGTAGACGCTGGGGGTGATCCCCGTGGCCGCATGATAACAGGTAGCGACTTGTTTAGCAAATGCGGGCGCGGACTGGGTGCGGACGAGGGCAACGGCACAACCCCCGAATCCGGCACCGGTCATGCGAGCGCCATAACAGGCATCCTGCCGCTGGGCGCACGCGACCATCCCGTTCAGTTCATCGCTCGATACTTCGAAATCGTCGCGCAGGCTGACGTGGCTCTCGTCCATCAACCGGCCCATCTCGACGGCGTCGCCGCGGCGCATGGCCTCCACGGCCTGCAACGTGCGGCCGTCTTCGGTCACCACGTGACGGGCACGGCGGCGGACGACGTCGTCCAGTTCGTGGGCCCGGGCCTGAAACTGGCCTGCGCTCACGTCGCGCAGTGCCGGCAGGCCGAAGAAGCGCGCCGCCGCCTCACACTGGGCGCGACGCTCGTTGTAGGCCGAATCGACCAGGCCCCGGCGCGTGGCCGTGTCCAGCACGACGACGGCGGCGCCCGGCGGCAGCGGCACCGGCTGCGTCTCCAGCGAGCGGCAGTCGATCAGCAGCGCGTGGCCCGCGACCCCCGCAGCCGAGATCATCTGGTCCATGATGCCGCAGTTGACGCCCACCCACTCGTTCTCCGCCCGCTGGCCCAGCTTCGCCATCGCCGCCGGATCCCACGGCAGGTCCGAGGTGGCCGCGAAGGCCCGGGCGGCGGCCATCTCCAGCGCCGCCGAGGAGGACAGGCCCGCGCCGACCGGCACGTCGCCGGCGACGACCCCCTCCCAGCCCTGCAGCGTGTATCCCTCGTCCTGGAGCGCCCAGGCGATCCCTTTCAGGTACTCGCCCCAGCCTGCGGCTTCATCCCGCACGCTCTTCAGCGAGAATTCCACCGGCTGGTCCAGGTCGAGCGAGTGGCCGACGACACGCCGGTCGCTGCGCGGGCGCAGCGCGATCCATACCGCGCGGTCGATGGCCATCGGCAGCACGAAGCCGTCGTTGTAGTCCGTGTGCTCGCCGATCAGGTTCACCCGTCCCGGTGCACGCACGATCAAGACGGGCGACGCACCGAAACGGCGCTCGAATGCTTCCGCGACTGTTTCTTGAAGAGACATGACACCCCCAGAGTCAGAATGTTCAGGCTTCGGAAGGGCCGTACTCCTCCGGCAACGCCCGCAATCGCTCCGCGGCCTGCTCCGCGGTCAGGTCGCGCTGCGCCTCGGCCAGCATCTCGTAGCCGACCATGAACTTCTTCACCGTGGCAGAACGGAGCAGCGGCGGGTAGAAGTGGGCGTGCAGTTGCCAGTGGCGGCAGTCGCCGGTATCCGGCCCGGCCGGCGCCCCGTGCCAGCCCATGGAATAGGGAAACGAGATTTCGAACAGGTTGTCGTACCTGGTCAGCAGGCACTTGAGAATCTGAGCGAGGCCGTCCCGCTCAGGGCCGTCGAGATCGGGCAGGCGCAGCACGTGGCGGCGGGGCAGGAGGAGCGTCTCGAAGGGCCAGATCGCCCAGTAGGGTACGACGGCGAGCCAGTGATCGTTCTCCACGACCACCCGCTCCTGCCGATCTGCCTCCAGGGACGCGTAATCCACCAGCAAGGGCACGCCGTGCTCATCGAAATACGCTTGCTGCCGGCGGTCCTCCTTGGCCGGCTCATTCGGCAGCGCGCTCACCCCCCAGATCTGACCGTGGGGATGGGGGTTGGAGCAGCCCATCATCGCTCCCTTGTTCTCGAACACCTGCACCCAGCGGTAGCGCTGCCCCAGCTCCTCGGCCTGGGCCGCCCACACGTCCACCACCTGGCGGATCGACTCGACCGGCATCCGGGGGAGCGTCAGGTCGTGGCGCGGCGAGAAGCAGATGACGCGGCACGTGCCCCGCTCGCTCTGGGCGCGCAGGAGGGGGTGGGAGACGGTGGGGGCCGCGGGTGTATCGGGCAGGAGTGCGGCGAAGTCGTTGGTGAAGACGTAGGTGCTCTCGTAGTCGGGGTTGCGGGCACCGTTGGCGCGCGCGTTGCCCGGGCACAGGTAACAGTTCGGGTCGTAGCGGGGCCGCAGCGCTGGGGCGGCCCTCTCCACCTGGCCGCTCCACGGTCGCCGGGTGCGGTGGGGCGACACCAGCACCCACTCGCCCGTCAGCGGGTTATAGCGGCGGTGGGAGTGTTCGGCAGGATCAAATGTATGATATCCCATGATCTCGCGAAATCTCGAGGCTGGCCACTTAACGCCGCTGACAGATCACAACCCCGCGCCCAGGTATTTCGACCAATGGCCCCCGCGGCTCACCCGTCCGTGCATCGACGTAGCCGGTCTTTCGCAGTTTTGCCGTCGCTGCGACGTCGGTATAATTCAGCAAGAACACAAACTCACGGTTTTCACCCACGCGGTGCATGACCGTAACACCAGGTGGGACGTCCGCCACGGACTCAACGCCAGCGCAGCGCAACCGCCATGCAAGCAGCAGTTCCGCCAACAGATCATCCGCCCAGGCACCCAGATAGATGACCTCACCTTTGCCAACCCGGTTCAAGCAGGCAGCAGGCCGACCACCAAGCGCCCCGCCGGTAAAACAAGCCAGGACTTCAGCGCTGACCGGTTTCAATGCCTCGGCCCAGATTCTGACGGCAAGAGGTCTCTCCGCCGGCCAAGTCACTTCGAGCGGGTACGTCACGCCCGACGGCAAACTGTGCCAATCCTCCACCACCGCACCAACCAGGTCGACCAGTAGACCAGGCAGCGCCGTGTCCACCACACGATTGCTCATCGTCTTGAAACCAGAGCGGACCGACAGCACCAAATGCCCACCTTGCTCGACGTAACGCTGCAAATTCTCAGCACGGGTCTCGTCCATCAGGAACAGAGTAGGTGCAATGACCAGTTTGTAGCGGCTGAGATCACGCGTCGGTGGAGCAAAGTCAACGGGCACACCCGCACGTTGCAGCACACGGTAGTAGGTTGACAGATGGTACAGGTAGTCGAAATCGCGGTTGTGTTTTTGAAGGGCGATCGCCCAAAGATCATCGTAGCTGTGCAACAGCGCCACTTCTGCGCGGACGGAGGTGCCACGAACAGCATCCATCACCGTGCGTTCTTCCTTCATCGCCCGGACATCGCGCAAACCTTGCGCTGGCGTGCCGTCATGGCGCAACAGGCCGCTGTGATATTGCTCCTGAGCATATAGACAAGCACGCCAACGGAAGTATACCACTGCGTCTGCGCCATGCGCGATGTCCTCCCAGGTCCACAGCCGGACGACGCCAGGATGTGGGGTGGGGTTATAATCACCCCAGTTGATGTGTCCGGGCTGCTGTTCCATGACCCATAACGGCCCGTCCTTCACAGCGCGCATTATGTCGTGAGCCATGCCGTCGACTGCCGGATCACCGACATCGTAGGCATATTGCGTATCATTGACATCGCCAATAGGACCAGGGGGACAATGCTCGTCATGCCAGCGTTCGGCCTGCCCCGTAGGATAACTGTCCCAAGCGACAAAATCAAGAGGCGCGGCCAGGTTGTAGTAGTCCAAATCCGAGAACAAGCCCATCAAATTGGTGGTGACAAACTGGGCACGACCTATCTCGGGGCGAAGCGCATCGATCTGGATCTGCTGGTAGTCGACCCACGAATCAGACGAGAAGCGGTAGTAGTCCAGAACGTGGCCAGGATTGGGCTTCTCACTGTGCGGACCTGGCGGCCCAACTTGTGCCCAAGCGGTGTAGGATTGCGACCAAAACAGCGTGCCCCAGGCGTCGTTCAGGGCATTGAGACAGCCATAACGCTGCCGGAGCCATCTCCGAAAGGCCGCTGCGCAATTGTGACAATAGCAGCGCGCTGTCTTGCCGCCTCCGAACTCATTGTCGATCTGCCAACCGATCACACCGTTATGGTGACCATAGCGCCGCGCCATCGCACTGACGATACGCCGGGTATGCTCGCGGTAGGTACGGCTGTTGGCACAATAGTGACGCCGGGCACCAAAGGAACGGCGACGTCCTTGATCATCAACCGGCAGGATGTCCGGGTATTGTCGCGTCAACCAGGCCGGTGGGGCCGCAGTCGGCGTACCGAGTACAACTCGCAAGCCTACGGAAGCCAGAGTCTCTATCGCCTGGTCGAGCCAGTCCCAATCGAACTCGTCTTCGTTTGGCTCCATCCTGGCCCAGGCAAATTCGGCGAGGCGCACGACTTCCAAGCCTGCGTCTCGCATCATGGCAGCGTCCGTCGCCCAGCGGGCCTGCGGCCAGTGCTCAGGGTAGTAGTCAACGCCCAGAAGCATCCCAGTCTACCCTCGCCGCTTCAGCCCTGTCCCCACGTCCGAACACAATCCACTGCGTGCTTCCAGCGTGCATAATTGGCCTCGCGTCGGTCGACGGAGAGACGCGGTTCGAAGACGGTATGACCGCCAGCCATAGGCGGCAGGTCAGAGATACCTGGCCAGGCGCCTACACCCAGGCCAGCCAGCAACGCTGCAGCGCGGGCAGCGGTTTCGGTAAAGGTGGGACGAACCGCAGGAATACCGAGCTGGTCGGCCATAATCTGGCATGCTTCATCGCTGGCGGAGATGCCTCCGCCCAGATGTAAACGCTCGACCCGCAGACTCGTTTCTGCATAGATGGTATCGAGAATTGCCCGCACCTGGTGGCCCAATGATTCCAGAAAAGCGCGCGCAATATGGGCACGACTGCTGCCTAAAGTCAATCCCAGGATAGTGCCGCGGGCGTTGCGGTCATTGTACGGCACATTCAGCCCCGTGAAGGCCGGAACGAAGACCACTCCGGCCGAGTCCGGCACCGAAGCAGCCAGTTTTCCCAACTCGTCGTCTTGGTCGAAGAACCGGGCTTTCTCACGCATCCAGCGAATCACGGCGCCGGTGACTGTCGTATCCGCTTCCAGACAGTAGAACGGGACGTCACCCAGGTGCCAGGCAAAGTAGACGTTGATCTTGTCCTGATCTGGCGCCTGACCACCCGTGAGAACGTCGACAAACGACGCCGTACCATGATTGCACTCAGCGTCACCAGCATCGCGACAATCGTGACCGAACAGAGCAGCCTGCTCGTTGCCAATCATGGCCACGACGGGCACGTCAGAAGCGGCCCCATCGAGGGCTCTGACACTCAAAGTACCGAAATCACAAACGGTTGGGACTGCCATAGGGAGTGGATCTCGCGGCACGTTCAAGAAGTCCAACCACTCCTCCCAGTACCGTTGTGCCCGGAAGTCGTACAGGCCAATCGCTTGGACCAGCGAATAGTCCATGCGATGGCCGGCTGGATTTCCCAGCGCCGTCAGCAGCCAGGCTGCCGATAGGCCCACGCACAGGCGGCCCGCCCGGGCAGAATCGATCACTGTGGATTCGTGGCGCATGCGCCACGCCAGATGCAACGCTGAGCTATACGGCCCGGGAGCGTAGCCCAGCCTGCGGCGGCACTGGTCGGCCAGTGGCCACGCCGCCACTTCAGCCAGTATTGGCTGGGTGCGCAAGTCCTGCCAACTGATGGCGTTTGCCAGCGGCCGGCCGGTCCAGGCATCCCAGACGAAGTCGGTGTTGCGCTGACAGGCAATGCCACAGCCGGCAATTTCCGAGGGACTGCACCCGGCGTTGTCGATCGCCTCCGCGACGGCCGCCTCCACTCCCTCCGCTACAGCGGCAGGGTCATATTCGACCCATCCAGGATGAGGATAGATACACGCGAGCGGCCGATAGCCATAGCCCTGAACCTGTCCCTCCCGATCCAGGACGAGGGCACGGCTCCCACTGCTACCTTGATCGATGCCCAAGAGGTATGGTTGATTTGACACGCAGACAAATTCCTATTCGTTCGTCAAGCCCTGATCTGGTGCCGACCATTATACAGCAATCGGCAGGCAAGTCCAACACTTCCACAACACCGTTCCTCGTGTTGCGTGATGGTCCGCCCGCCTACATCCTGGCTTGCACGTGAATGCAAGCCGAGTTCACAAGACGTGGACATACGGTCGTGTGGGGGCCTGGGTAACCTGGCTATCGTGGCCTTTGTCCAGCGATCTACCCTTTGGTGGCACCAAGCGTCAGTCCCTCGATGAAGTAACGTTGCAGGAAAAGGAAGACAAAAATGGTAGGCACCGTCGCCAGCAGTGCGCCGGCAACGATGACCGTCCAGTCCATGATATACTGGCCTTGCAGGGTAGCCAGGCCAGCAGTGACTGGCTTCAGGGCATCGTTGCGCAGGAGCACGATGGCCCACAGGTAGTCGTTGAAGATCCAGGTGAACTCCAACGTGGCCAGGGCAGCGATGGCCGGCATAGTGAGGGGCATCATAATCTGCCACCAGATGCGGAACTCGCCGCAGCCGTCTATTCTCGCTGCCTCCATGATCTCGCCAGGCACCGTACGCATGTAGTTGCGCAGGAGGAAAGTGCAGAACCCAAGCTGAAAGGCTGTGTGAATGGCGATGAGACCCGCAAAGGTATCGTAGAGGCCCAGAGCATCGGTGAGGCGGAAGACGGGCAACATCAATACCTGAAAGGGAAGCAATGTCCCGCCAACGTAAAGAAAGAAGATCAGCCGGTTACCCCGGAAGCGAAAGCGAGCCAAGGCATAGGCTGACAGAGAGGAGAGGAACAATGTCAGCAGCAGGGATGGTAGCGTGATGATGAAGCTATTGGGCAAATAGCGGCTCAGTCCCCCTCTTTCCCACGCTGTCTGAAAATTGGTCAACACAATCTCGCGGGGCAGCGAGAAGGGTCCCCCTTGCAGCATAATGTCATCGTTCGAGCGAAAGGCGGTGACGAGAGCAGTAAGTAAGGGGACCAGCCAAATGAAAGTGACCAAGAGCAACGCCACAAAACCCAACGTGCGCCAGGGTGAACTGAAGAACTTTCTAGTCGTCATAGCGCAGTCACTCCTAGTATTCCATCTCCGTCTGCAAGACACGCCACAGGTAGATGAAGATGAACACCACGCTGATGAGAAACTGAATCACAGAGATGGCAGCCCCGTAGCCCATTTTGTAGTTGTTGAATGCCTCAATGTACATGAAGTTAGCCAACACGCTGGATGAATTGTATGGCCCACCGCGTGTCATAACCGAAACCAGATCGAAGGCACGCAGTGAGTCGATGATGCTGATGACAACGACGATGACCGTGACCGGGGCCAACAGTGGAAAGATAACGTGGCGAAATGTCTGCCAGCCGCTGCAACCATCCACCTTGGAAGCGTCCAGCAAGCCGGGGTCAACACCTTGCAGGCCAGCCAGGTAGAGCACCATCACATACCCTACCTGGCGCCAGGTGGCCACGACGATGATAGCCCACATCACCACGTTCTTCTCGCTCAGCCAACCGATTGCCAGGCTATCGAGCCTCAGCATACGCAGTAGCTGATTGAGCAGACCGTGGGCCGGATTGTACATCCAAGACCAGATCAGACCAATAACGACGAAAGATAGGACCATGGGAGCGTAGAAACTGGCTTTGAAGAACTTCTCGCCGGGGATAGTACGGTTGAGGGCCATGGCCAGGCCTAAACCGGCAGCGACCGGAATGGTTATGAAGCTGACCACCCACTTGAGGTTGTTCTTGAGAGAAACGAAAAAGACCGGATCCTTGAACAACTTCTGGTAGTTTCTCAGACCAATGAAGACGGGGGCGGATAGGCCATCCCACTTGGTCATGCTAAGATAGAAGCTATAGAACATCGGCCCAACGACCCAGATCAGATAAATAATCAAGGGCACAATGAGAAACAGATACGGCGCCGATTTGGAAAGGACCTGCCTGCGCTCCATCACGACTGCCTCCTATTGATGGCAGAGGAGCCCGCGGGCAGTCCACGGGCTCCTCCGTTATCTACATGAGATTACTCGGACTCGAAGACTTCCTGTCGGACCGTTTCCAGGCGAGCCAAGATGTCTCCAATGGTATCTGGGTTGTCCCAGAACTCCATGAAGCCATTCATCCCTTCGTCGGCCATCTCTGGGGTCGTGTCCCGATCGTAGAACTGGGCCACGAAATCCGCCCCCTGGATCAACTCAAGCCCCTGCTGCTGCATCGGGGTGAACCCACTGGTATCAACCTCCATGTTGGTAGGAAGCCGTCCCAGTTGGTCGGCGAAGTACTGCTGCGCCTCGACCGAGCCCAGGAAGCCCAAGAGTTCCTTGGCGGCATCCGTATGCTGGGCACTGGCGGCGATGAAGTAGCCATCGGTAGGGGCATCCTCGCCGATGGGCACGCTGGGATCAATAATGGGGAACCGGAAGAAGTCGAGCTTGGATTCTTCCTCGTCGGGGTAGCTGTCGCGTAGGAAGTCGCCCATAAGGTACATAGCTGCATCGCCATCGATCAGGAACTGCAGTGCCTCCTGCCAGGTATAGGCCGCAGGTTCGTCGATGAAGTAGCCATCCTCAATCAACGGCGCCCAATAGTCCGTGAAGATTTTCTCCACGCGCGGATCATCGTACTTTTCCTTGCCCAGCATCAAGTCGATATGGAACTCGGGGCCGTTGATCCGCATGTTGAGGTAGTCGAACCAGGCAGCCGCCGTCCAACGGTACTTGGTGCCGATGGTGATGGGCGTAACGCCGTTCTCCTTGAGAGTTTCGCACACCTGCAAGAACTCTTCCCAAGTCTCGGGTGGCTCCAGCTCGTACTGGTCAAAGATATCTTTGCGATAGTAGACGGCCCACCAATACCAACTTGCAGGGACGAAGTATTGCTTGCCATCCACGGAGCTCATAGCGCGGAATCCGGCGGGATAGCTCTCGTTCCAGCCCTCTGATTCCCACACGTCGCTGACGTCCATGATCAAACCCTTGTCAATGAAGAAGCGGGCTCGGTTGCCAGCGAACCAGGTCATCACGTCCGGTGGAGTCGAGGCAGTCAGATACGCCCTGATAGCTTGCTTGAAGTCCTCGTGCGCGATGGTGCTATGCACCACGTCAATGTTCGGGTACTTCTCCTCGAACATCGCCACCTGCCCTGCGTCGGCTTCGCGGGGCTCGGGGTCGCTCATATAGGAGTTGTAGATCACGATCTCCTTCTCGACGGGCACCTCGACCTCGACCGGAACTTCGACGGTCTTTTCGACCGGAACCTCAACCTCGACCTCGACTGTCCTCTCGACGGGCACCTCGACCGTGACGGTCTGCGGGGTGCAAGCAGCCACTGTGCCCAGAACGATCACGATGGCCATTAGGATAGGCAGTACCTTTTTCACTTTTCCCTCCTCTTTCAACATTGGTTTTCGTCCGTCATCAAAACGTATGCTTTGTGGTGACCGGCCCCAAGCTTTCGATATACACCTCCTTTCATTCATTGAGCCTTCTCGGAAAAGGGCGAGAACCCGACTCTGTCGGGCATTTTCTGAGGCAGTATGGTCAGAAGGATGGGCCCACTATCCATCGAAAGGGCTCCTGTACGGCTTTCCGAGAAGTCCTTCACTCGCGCGGCGGCGCGCACGATGCTCGCTCGACGAGACGCGCCGGGATCAGAACCTGGGCAGGCGGACGTTGTGGGTTATGGATGGTCTCAATCAGCAGCCGAGCCGCTTGCCGGCCCGACTCCTCCAGTACTTGGTGTAAGGTCGTCAACGGGGGATCGAGATAAGAGGCTACTGGGATATCGTCAAAGCCGATCAGGGAAACGTCGTCTGGTACCCGGCGACCTGCTTCCTGCAGGGCGCGGATGGCTCCTATAGCCATGCGATCGTTCTGGGCGAAAATGGCTGAGAATTTGCGCGCTGTCTGCAGCAGCCGCTGGGTGGCCCGATAGCCTGACGTGACCGACCAGTCGCCGCCAACTGCGAGTGCTGGGTCCCAGCTCAGCCCTGCGTGAGACAGAGCCTGGCGATACCCTTCCAGCCGATCGATAGCACATTCCTCGTTGCTCGGACCGCTGAGGGTAGCGATAGCCGTGTGGCCCAGGTCAATCAGGTAGCGGGTGGCCCGATAGCCGCCATCTCGATCATCGCAGCGGATCGAAGAGACCGGTTCTTCGCATGGTGAATTGCCCACGTACGTAATTGCCACGCCCTTCTCGATCAAGGGGAGAAAGTAGCGGTAACGGCCGTCGGCGCGAGGGTTGATTATCAGCAAGCCGTCTACCCGGCGGCGCAGCATCTCTTCTAACAGTGGTTCTACGTCGGGCGCGGTCGGAGCACTACCGGTCAGGATGAAATAACCCTGGCGGCGTGCTTCCACTTGAGCGGCCTCAATGATGCTGGCGAAGGTGTAATCGGTGAGATTGGGGGAGATACAGCCCAGGGTGCAGGTGTGGCCGGCCACCATACTGCGAGCGACTGCATTGGGACGGTAGCCCAACGTCTCAATGGCCGACAGGACACGTGCCCGTGTCTCCTCAGCGACGTAGTCCTGATCGTTCAGAACACGCGAGACCGTCTGGCGTGAGACGCCTGCCAAGGCGGCGACATCTTTGATTGTGGCTCGTTTGCGTTTCATGCCACTCTGTCACGATCGGTCAGAAGCACAACGGGAGAGCATTCACACACCCAGAGTTTTCAGTGAACGTTCACAGAAGCTGCCCAACGAATCTATGTCAATGAGTGCTCCAGGGGGTAAACAGACGTTCAAGGTATTTCCCACACCCAATACCTGTGAACGTTCACATATAAATTATACACAGAGATGAAGGTTTTGTCAAGAGGGAGGACCTTAAAAACAGATCTTATACGTCTTACCGGTCCGACCAGATCGTGGTGAGGAACTTCACCTGCTCGACCTGCTGGAAGTTCCCGCCGCCTTCGTGGTCGTTGAAGCGATAGATGCGGATGTCTTTCGGGCCGGCGAAGTGGTTATAGGCCGCGAAGACGGTCGATGGGGGGCAGATCAGGTCCATCAGGGCCACGGAGAACAGCGCCTGGCCCTTTGATCGGGCCGCGAAGTTCATGCCGTCGAAATAGGAGAGCGTCTGGAAAACGGTGTCCACCTGGTCCCGATGAGCCTTGCAGTACTCGACAATCTCGCTATATGGATGGGCATCTGTGACCGTGGTGGCGCGGCGAAAGTGGCACAGGAAGGGGACGTCCGGCATAACCACCGCCACGCTGGGCGCCAGCCCGCCGATGGCGACCGTGATACCACCGCCCTGGCTCCTGCCGGTGATCGCGATACGCCCGGCGTCGACGTCTGGATGGGATCGGGCGGCCTCCACCGCCCGCACGCCATCGGTGAAGACGCGGCGATAGTAGTAGGTCTTGGGATCCAGAACGCCGCGGGTCATGAAGCCGGGATACTGGGGGTTGGAACCCGCCAACTCACAATCGGGCGTGTCGCCCTGCAGGCGATTGTTGTAGCCCTGGCCGCGGGTGTCCATCACCAGGTGGGCGTAGCCGGCGCTGCTCCAGAGCAGCCAGTCGGTGGGGAAGCCGCGCCCGCCGCTGTAGCCGATGTACTCCACCACGCAGGGCAGCGGGCCGGACCGCTGCCGCGGCAGCAGGAACCAGCCTTTGATGGGCTGGCCGCCGTAGCCGTTGAACGTGACGTCGAAGGTCTCCACGGTGCGCAGACCGTAATCCACCGGCTCGAATACGGCGTCCAGGGGAAAGCTCCGCGCCTCCGCCAGGGTCTGCTGCCAGAAAGCGTCGAAGTCAGGGGGTTCCTCGCGGGGAGGCAGGTAGGTCTTTAGCTGCTTCAGTGGCATGTCAAACAGCATCGTCGGCATCTCCTTTGTGTGAACCACGCATCTGTCGAGTTCTTCTCGATCAGGGGACCATTATACTTCGCCATCCCGGACAGGCAAGGGGAAACGCGGGCAAGCCCGCGCGTCCACCGCCTTTGGACGCCGCAGCTTGCTGCGGGCAGACGCGTCCAAGCCCGCGCGTCCACCCGGCCTTGGACGTCGCAGCTTGCTGCGG
>Ga0180438_10006843_pt1 | contig 15250 bp, 11 predicted proteins | sample SS_ome_12_FD_132455 | JGI IMG/M metagenome (GOLD analysis project Ga0180438, IMG submission 132455) | Hypersaline lake sediment archaeal communities from the Salton Sea, California, USA - SS_3_D_2 metaG | ecosystem: Environmental > Aquatic > Non-marine Saline and Alkaline > Hypersaline >...
CGTCAGCCGCTCTGTTGATACGCAAACCGCTGGATAGTCGCTCCAACGATTTGCCCAACCGCAGCGTTGTCCGGTTCAACTGCCTGGTGGCGTTGAGAGCCGGCACGTTTGTGTTTATTCGCAGACCCATAGGTCATTCCTCCTTGAGTTGAGTTTCTGCCCAGGTATCCTTACCTCGGCAGACAAAATTGGCCCCGGACTGAATCGTCAAAAAGGTTCATGCTCCCATCAAGAACATCGATCCCATCATCAAACGGTGGTGGGTGCCAGAAAGTACCGCACCACCCGTTCCTCCCGTCGCGCCAAATGCCGACAGGAGAGCCCGGAGAGCCCCTTTAAACGCGGGCGTAAAAGGTTCCATCTACCTTTCAGCCCGTTTTGCACGGTCCGCTTCTTCGAGTGTCACCGTGCTGGTGTCCCGGCAGCTTTCCCCCGCTTCTCAACCGGGACGGTGAATGGAGCGAAACTCAGAGACGTCGCCCCGCGCCTCATTGGTTGGGTATTATCATCTCCTTCCGCACCACCTGTTTTTCTGCCCCATTGGTCTCCGCCCAGTGGAGACCCACTCAAACTCAAAAGCTATTCCCGGACTGAATCGGTTCAACCAGACGCGCTCCCATCGGACGCGCAGCCATCCGGCGACAATCGGCTCGGGAATAGCGCAACCGTCAGTGTCAAACTGACGGGCTCAAAGCGAATTCCCTCCTTGCTCAAATCGCGCAGCGGCGATCCCGGTTCTACGATGCCGACTGCACGTTCGGTTCCATTTCTATGACACATAACTGTTATCTCCACAAACATCGCGTCACGCGGACATTTTCCGCAGGTTATCTCAGGTCAAACCAACCTTATCCTGCTATCAGCTGGAGCGCCACCTGCGGCAGCACGTTCGCCTGTGCAAGAACCGATATGCCGGCGTTTACCAGAATCTGGTTCCGCGTGAACTCGATCGTCTCGAGTGCGACGTTCGCATCGCGAATCCTGCTCTCGGACGCGGCCGCGTTCTCCTCCTGAATAGCGAGCGTCGAGATGGTGAACTCGAGCCGGTTCTGTGTTGCACCAAGACCGGCGCGGATGCTCGACACCGTCGCTATTGCGGAATCTACCTGCTCGATCGCGGTCGACGCCTGCGCCAACGACGAAATCGCGAACCCGGTGCTGATAGCCAGGTCAACGCTGTCGGCGCCCGTGAGCGTCAATGTCAGCGTTTGTCCGATGTTGGCCCCGGCCTGGATCGTTATGGTCGAAGGCGTTCCAGTGAGCAGGGAGACACCGTTGAACTCGGTATCCGACGCAATATCGTCAAGCTGTTCTATGAGCTGCTGGACCTCCTGCTGCAGCGCGGAGCGGTTTGTGTCCGATATGGTGCCGCTCGCCGACTGCACGGCCAGCTCCCGTATTCGTTGCAGTATGTTCGTAGTTTCGCTGAGCACACCCTCAGCAGTCTGTACCAGCGAGATGCCGTCCTGGCTATTTCGTTGTGCGACACGGTTGCCTAGGACCTGAGAACGGAATCCCTCGGCTATAGCCAGTCCGGCAGCGTCATCTGCCGCGGTGTTGATGCGCAGCCCACTGGAGAGTCGTTGGAACGACTTAGTGAGCCGCGCCGTCGTGCGGTTTATCTGGCGGGTCGTGTTTATCGCGGGTATGTTTGTGTTGATCCTGAGTCCCATGATCTATCCTCCTTGATCGCATAGCCTCGGCCTCCTTGCCTAGGCCCCCACCTGTTGGCGACGAGCTTGCTCCCACACGCTCATCGCTAAACGGAAAAGCTACGTGCCCCATCGACACTTCTCCGTTGAGCGCAGTTGCCCTCACAACGAAAGACAACTCACCTCCGTTTCTACAATATCGGCAGGACCGTCAAAAACTTTAGGGGAAATCGAGGGGCGGTTCGCAGCTGATCGCGGGGAACCGGTGTTACTGGCGTAAACGCTCTAGTGACAAGGCGTTGTGGCACGCTGAGCAAACCGAGATTGCTTCGTCCGCCTTGGCGGACTCGCAATGACGAGAGGGGATGGGCGTGCGCGCGTTGGCTGTGGTTCAACTTTGTAGGCGAAGATCTTGTACCCTCCCGCAGGAGCCCACGAGGGGCTCCCCTACATTGGGCCGCACGACGGCCGCCATATCCCACTAAAGACGCTATTTCGGAAAACTCTCGGACCTCGTGAGGCTTGATCCAACGGCGGATGGAGGAGTACAATGTAATCGGTCTCGATGGAATGATGTGGCTTTCGGGGCGGGATGTTGCACAAGGAGAACGACAGTGCAACGGCCGAAAACGAGCGGTTTGCGTGTCATAACGGGTGGAGACGGTCCACCGGGAACGGCGCCCTCCAAACCGAAGCTTCTAGATCGTGTCCGTGAGACCGTTCGTTCACGTCATTACAGCCGTAGCACCGAGCGGTCCTACTCCAATTGGGTCAAACGATCCATCATCTTCCACGTCAGAACAGTGCAAGAGCTCTTAGGTCATAAAGACGTGAGCACCACAATGGTCTACACTCATGTGCTGAATCGCGGCGCGAAGGGAGTGTGAAGTTCCGCGGACGCGTTATAGAGGAGGTTCAGGGTGTGTGTTATGTGGAAACCACATAACACGTAGCTGGGCAAGAGGAGACTCCATGAAACTGCTCTCGATCCGACCAAGGCCGGCCCGGCTTGGCGGTCGATGCAAGCAGGAAAAGCACGGTGGAGGTGAGTGCCAACCATGACGGTGCCGAACGACAATTCGTCGCTTTCCGAAGAGACCGACGCTGATCGTCGGCGGGGGATCCTTGCCGACAATGCGCTATCTCTGGATCTGGTGTCCGCTCTTGCCGGAGATCGACCGCTTACGGAAGCCGAGAAGAATCGTCTCGGCGATCTCAAGAAGAGCCGCGGCCTCAGATTCTTTTCGGATCTTTTATATTCGATTACCCACCAGTATTTTTTCCCGGAATTTGCCAAAGACCTCTGGGCTGGAATTCTGCGACACAAAGATGGGCTATCGACGGCGTTGGGGAGGAACGTCAGAATTGCTGTTGCCGCGCTGGATTACCTTTCGAACATAACAGCCAACATGGGCTCCGCTACGCTGGTTGGCGAAACGCATATTGAACAAATAGTTGGGCTGTCCTTTCGCGACGGTCTGACGGGCCTCTTCAACCATACTTACTTTTATCAACAGATCGACTTTGAAGTGAGGCGCTATGCGCGATATGGCACGCTCGTCTCCCTGGTGTTGATCGACATCGATGACTTCAAGGAGGTCAATGACGCATACGGGCACCAGGAAGGCGACAGGATTCTGGAAGCGATGGGAAGAACCCTCATGCGCGTGGCAAGAGATTCGGACATTTGCTGTCGCTACGGCGGAGAGGAGTTTGCGGTAATCCTGCCTTTGACTGATGTCCATGAAGCTGAAGTAATTGCCAACAGACTGAGAACGGAACTGGCGGAACGCCTGCCTGACGGCCGGACAGTGACCGTTAGCATAGGCGCGGCCTCTTGCGGAAAAAGAACCGGGACGTATCGAGATCTCGTGGAGAAGGCAGATGCTGCGCTATATAATGCCAAGAGAAGCGGAAAGAACCGGGTAGTGGTGGAAATAGGGGGGGAATAGGGGAACACCGCACTGAAAACGGGGTGAAATGAGTATGGATGTCCCCGAAATTACCGGAATTAAGCCGGAACTAATGAGGCATAACAAGCGCATCCACCTGACTCGCTCCGCTAGCACGTGATGCGCGTAACGTTCGACAGAAGGAAAGAGACATGAAGAAGGCAAAGACGGTAGTCGCCGGGTTAGGAATCGCAAACATCATTTTGTTCGCGGTGTGTTCGCATGGCCAGGTGCCGGCCGCGGATCACCCCAGTTCTGTCAGAAGAACTTCTCCCACAGAGGCGAAGCAGTCTGTAGCGATCTCCCAGGTGCCAGACGTTGTCAAAAAGGCTCTAAAGGACTCATTTCCCGAGGGAGACATCGTAGGCGTTGAGAAGGAAATCGAAGGCGAGGACGTTGGACAATATGACGTGGATATCCGTTCTGGCGGAAAACTGTACGAGGTCGAAGTTTCACCGGAGGGGAAGATTATCGAGAAGAAGGAGGTGCTTTCACGAGAAGTTGACCGTGACTCCAATGAGCGGCCATGGCAGAAAGAATTCAACCTGTCAAAGAGGACACTTCTGTCCAAAGGAAGAAATCCCTATTTCATTCTGGAACCGGGCTTCCAGCTCGCCTTCGCAAGCGAAGACGAGAAGCTGGTCATTACCGTTCTGGACGAGACCGTGGATGTGGGCGGCGTTATGACGCGCGTGGTTGAGGAACGTGAGTGGAAGAACGGAGAACTGGTCGAGGTCTCAAGAAACTTCTTTGCCATCTGCAAGGATACGAAAGACGTGTTTTACTTTGGTGAAGACGTGAATGATTACAAGAAGGGAGAAGTGACCGGCCATAGCGGAGCGTGGCGAGCGGACACTTCCAACAACAAGCCCGGGCTGATCATGTCAGGCGCACCCAAAGTGGGCATGAGGTATTTTCAGGAGATTGCCCCCGGCATCGCCATGGACCGAGCCGAGGTCATTAGTCTCAACGAGACGTTCAAAACCCCGGCTGGTACCTTTGACAAGTGTCTGAAAACACAGGAAGGCTCCGCCCTGAAACCCACGGAGAAGGAGTTCAAAATCTACGCCCCAGGGATCGGCCTGATTCGCGACGGAGATATGCTCCTGGTAAAGTACGGTATTATCAAGAACTAAAAACTGTCGAACAACAGCGTGGAGCCGACACGGAAGACCGCGCGGCTCACGCTGGACGTTGGACCACCAAGTTAAGCCGCATGGTTGAGCCGCTGTTTAGAAAAACGGGCCGTCGACCGCAGCAAACAGCGCAAGGGGACCTGCCTGTATCGAAACCGTTTTGCCATCGCGCGTCATCGTCTGTATCGGCGTTTATCAGGAGTATGTGTGCCGAGAGTTTGTAATGGTTGCACTAATAGGTGGATTTCCGGTATTATAGCCGTGCATAAGGTGGCGTTGTGAACAGAACAAGGAGGCACTTGTTATGAAACTTGGACGTCGCGAATTCATTGTCAAATCCGCTGTCGGAGTCGGGGCCGGTATGTTGGGGTCGCGTTTGGCCTCCGCTCAGCAGGACAGTTCCGCGTTCTTCGACCCGTATGAAATTGTGCCGCTGGGCAAGACCGGGCTGAAAGGTTCCCGGATGAGCTTCGGCACAGGTATGAAAGGATGGTTGCGGGAGTCGAACCAGACCAAACTCGGGAAAGAGGCGTTTGAATCGCTGCTCAGAGCGGCATACGACAGAGGCGTGCGTGCGTTCGATCTGGCTGACCTGTATGGAGCGCATCCGTACATGGCTGCTGCGCTGAAAGACAAGGATCGGGGAGACTACGTGGTCATAACTAAGATATGGTGGAAACCGAACGGTCTGCCCGAAGAGGACCGTCCGGATCCCGATGTGATTGTGCCGCGTTTTCTGAAGGAGCTGCAAACGGATTACATCGATGCGGTGCTTCTGCATTGTGTTACCTCGCCGCGATGGCCGCAGGAGCTGCGCAGGCAGATGGACATTCTGGCCAATCTGAAGGAGAAGGGTCTCGTGCGGGCTCACGGCGTGTCATGCCACTCGCTCGGCGCACTGGAGGCGGCTGCCGGGGAACCCTGGGTTGATACGGTGAATGCACGGATCAACCCGTATGGGGTGAAGATGGACGGACCAGCGGAGAAGGTTGCTCCGGTGCTGCAAAAGCTGCATAAGGCCGGCAAGGGCGTCGTGGGTATGAAGCTCATAGGTGAAGGCGAGTTCCGGGACGACGAAGAAAAACGTGACCATTCGGTCAGGTATGTGCTGGGTCTGGGCTGCGTGGACTTTCTGAACGTCGGTTTTGAGAAGGTCGAAGAGATCGACGATTTCGCGGCACGCGTGCGTAAAGTGCCCCGGTCAAGTGCCTGAACGATAGGTTTCGGTCCGCGCCTATACTTGCGAACACTCCGCCGGCCTCAAAGACAGATTGGTGATGCCGCAAAGGATCTTGTCGTTCGCATATTCCGGCATAGCGCTCAGTTTCTTCCAATCGGGATCGACCCTGAACCGCTTCCAGGCGGCCTCTTGCTCCTCCATGCTTTCGAACGCGAGCATGTAAGTCAGGTTGGGCATCTTTTCGCCGATCAAGGTCTCTCCAAAAAACACCGGATTGAGTCCCGTCTTTCGAAATATGGCTATCTCAGCGGTGTTGAACATCTCGATCTTCTTCTGGCCGGTCTTGACGCTGGGGCTCTCGTATGTACGCAGCTGAAAGACCCTGCTCTCCGACCTGGCCGGTGTCTCCAGATGCGGCATGCCGGTGAAGGCGACCATCAGTGAACTCTCAATGCGCGCATACGCGGGACTGGCGGCGGGCGCATTGAGGAAGTCTGCTCCCTTGCTGAGAAACTCCTCGTCGGCAAGCAGTTTCTGCGTCGCGGTGGCCAGGGATTCGATCGACGGGTGACGGAGCAGCACGTAGATCGGACTGATCTCGTCAGGCGGCTCGAAAACCCCGACCGGGCTGATGTCAATCCGGTTCAGCGCCGGAATCGCGGCATCTCTCATGAAACTCGCGAATCCATTTTTCTGTTCCTCTTTCTCGATATGATACCTGCGCAGCTCGTAGTAGTCGCGCGCGTCCGCGGCCTCCGCACCGCGTGCGCCTGCGAAACTGCCAAATGACGCTGCACCAGTCATACCGGATACCGCCATGAACTCTCTTCGGTTCAACATGTGCGCACCCTTTCCTCCGTGTGTAAGTCAGCTACGACTAAGCTTTTAGCTACTGGCTTCCCACCCCTTTGACCCGTGTCCGGATCATGTAAAGCCCCTTGCTGGCCGTGATGAACAGCGACCGCATGTCTTTTCCGCCAAAACACACGTTTGCCGTCCATCGTTCCTTCACAGCAATATGCTCGACCCGTTTTCCGGACTTATCGAACACGGTGACTCCCCTTCCGGTCAGGTAGACATTGCCCTGATCGTCGATTGTCATCCCGTCGGACCCCATCTCGCAGAACAGTGTTTTGTCGGTCAGCGAACCGTCGGCCTGTACTGTGTATGAATAGGTTTTCTTTGCCCTGATATCCGCGACGTAAAGAGTCTTGCCGTCCGGCGTGCCGATAATGCCGTTGGGTTGAACAAGATCGTCGATTACCCGAACGAGTTTCTTGCGATCCGGCGCGAGATAGTAAACGCCCTCGCAGTCCTGTTCCATAGGACCGCGATCCCAGTAATCCCTCTCGTAGAGGGGATCCGTGAAATAGGCGCCGCCATCCGGCCTTATCCAGATATCGTTAGGGCCGTTAAGCAGCTTGCCGAGATAAGCATCCACGACCACGGTCACGTTCTTCTCGGGATCAATACGCCATAGCTGGTTCTTCTCATCCGCGCATGCCCAGAGGAATCCCTTGTTATCGAAACACAGGCCGTTGGATCTGCCGCTGGGCTGCAAGTAGGTCGAGAGTTTTCCGTCGACACTCCATTTCATGATGCGGTCGTTCGGCTGATCCGTGAAAAAGACGTTTCCGTGCGCGTCGGATGCGGGTCCTTCCGTAAACTCGAATTCTCCAGCAAGCCTTTCGACCTTCGCACCCGGCTCGAGTATGCTGCTATCGGCAGAAACTGGTGAAGACGCCAAGATCAGTACGATAGATGATAACACTATTGTTGTGAGTTCCATAGATTTCGCTCCTTCATTTCGGTTGCGTTCCATACAATCAAGACACTCGTCAAGTATAGGCGGAGGCCGCCGTATTGTCAACGAGCGGGGCAAGCTGTGGCACGCGGCGGGAGCGTCTTGTTGTGCTCCGCCCCGTATGTGCCGGCAAGGCGTGTACGTTGCAATCGCTTATGAGTTCGTCATTGCTTCCAAACCGCCTTCAGCTTGACACCGGGTGGGCGGCTGAGTGACAATGAGCTGCGAACGTGGAGGAACGAGCTCATCTTTCGAGATGACGTTGGGTGCTGGGGGGATTACCCGCGCGCAGTTCACAGCGCGGACGGCAAAGTTGTTGCCGATTATTCCCGTCTTTTACTAAGGAGGAACCGTCATGAAGAAATACTCTGTGCAAGTTCGTCTGCTGTTAACATTGGTCTGTTGGGCGATACTGATTCCGTTTTGCGGAGCCGACCAACCCTCGATCCTGGTGGGGGCATCCTCCGCCGACATAAACCCGCCGGAAGGTATCTGCATGGGAGGCTACGGGAAAAACCGGCTGACCACCGGGGTGCACGACAATCTCTATGCGAAGGCGGTGGTCTTCGACGATGGGAAAACACCGGTCGCGCTGGTCGCTGTGGATTCTATCGGCGTTCCTTATGCTGACGTTAAGAAGATCCGCGCCGAAGCCTCATCGCGCGTTAAGGATATCGCTTTACCGCCGGAGCGCATCATCATTTCGTCAACGCACAGTCACTCCACGCCGGACATGAGCGGTATTTGGGGTCCTGACTTCAAGACGACGGGTCGCGATGCCGGGTACGTAGCGAAACTGGTCGATACGGCGGCCAATCAGATCGTTTTGGCGGTCAAGAATCGCAAGCCTGCCAAACTGATGTACGCTGTGACGAAATGCCACGGATGGGCGGTAAACGTGATCGATCCAGGCGTTTTTGATTTCTCGGTGACGACGCTTCAGTGCGTGGACGAGCAAGGTGAAACGATTGCTACCCTGACGAATTTTGCTTGCCATCCAACGATTCTTGATGATCCGAACACGCTGGCCAGCGCGGACTGGATCGGCTACTTTTACAAGCGAATGAGCAAGGCATTACCGGGCGAGCATCTGTTTCTGCAGGGAGCCATTGGCGGCTGGGTCCAGCCGTTCAATTACCGGCGCACCTTTGAGGTGGCCGAGGAATACGGAGGCGATCTTGCCAAGAAGACGTTGGCCGCGCTCAAAGAGGCGAAGCCGCTGAATGCATCCGAGATCCGCTTTGCCAGTAAGGTGTTCGAGATACCTCTCGAGAACGCCATGTTTCGCAAGCTTTTCGAGGCGGGTATCGTCCCGGGACGGCTAACGGGTGACAACGGCGAGAACGTTGAAACGGAAGTCGCCTGGTTTGCCGTCGGGAGCGCCGAATTTGCCACCCACCCCGGCGAGACGTCGCCGGCGTTTTCTCTGAAGACAAAGGCCCTTATGAAAGGAGAGCCGAGATTTATCCTGGGCCTGGGACTCGATCAGCTGGGATATATCATCGAGAAGGAGAAATTCGGTAAGAACCCGTTTGAGTACAATTCGTTGGTGTCGATAGGGAAGGAAACCGGGCCACGCATGATGGAGGCCTTAGCCTCAATCATACCTTGAATCTGCGGGGCCTCGGGGGGACTACGGGAGCAAGATTAACGGGAGAGGACAAGATGACCTATGGAACCAGGTTTCTGTTTGCTGTTTGTCTGGCGGCGTTTACGTTTTTGGCCGGTGCGAGTCACGCAAGCGGTGCCGACGGGCCAATCGAACTCGTGTCAGGAGGCGAGTCCGGGTATGCGATAGCGGTAGCACAGGAGGCGTCGGACGCCGAAGTGCATGCGGCCAAAGAACTCCAACAGTACATTGATAAGATGAGCGGCTGCACGCTTCCCATCGTCCGAGATCCGGACGACAGCCAGGTTGGGCCTTTCATTTGCATCGGAATGTCGAGAATCGCCGCCAGACTGAAACCCGATTTCGACATCGCGGCGCTGAAAGAAGAAGGAATCGCTATAAAGACGGTCGGTCCCAATATGCTCGTATTGGGTTCGCGCACGCGCGGGGCGCTTTACGCTACGTATACCTTTCTCGAGCAACTTGGTGTTCGGTTCTACTCGGCGGATGTCGAACGGGTGCCGAAGCGGTCGACAATTACGGTTTCGCCCACCGACATGACCCATCAGCCTTCGTTTCTCTACCGGCTCACCACGTACCCGGAAAGCCTGGACCCGCGCTTCTCCGTCAAGTTAAAAATCAATATGAACCCTTTTGGTCTCGATAGGGTAGGCGGTGGCTACCGTCCTTCGCGGCACATGACGCACACCTTCTACTCCCTGGTGCCGCCCCAGAAGTATTTTGACGACCATCCGGAGTACTTCGCCCTGGTAGACGGAGAGCGGCAACGCGCCTTTTCCCAGTTGTGTCTCACGAACCCCGGCACCATCCGTGTTGCCACAGAGACCGTGCTGAGGTGGATCGAAGAGGAGCCGGAGGCGTACAGCTTCGGCGTCGTACAGAACGATTGGCTGAAAAACTGCGAGTGCGAACCGTGTAAAGCCATAGACGACCGGGAAGGAACCCCGGCAGGCTCGCTTGTTTACTTCTGCAATGAAATCGCGAAGGCGGTCGCCGAGAAATATCCGGGTGTGGGGCTCGACGGCCGGCCGGAGAAGACGATCCACACGATCGCATACACGTACACAGAGAAACCACCTAAGGCTTTGAAACCCGCCCCAAACGTGGTCGTCACCCTGTGTCACATGTACCCGTCTTGCGATAGCCACCCAATCGAAACGTGCCCGAAGGATGCTCGCTACTTCGAGCATCTGAAGGGCTGGTTGGCTCTAACCGAAAACGTGATGGTTTGGCATTATCTTGTTGACTTCACCCATTTCAGCTTACCTTTTCCGAACTTCAACGCGATCCGGGCCGACTTGCCCATGTATGCGCGCAGCGGTGTGCAGGGTTTTCTCGGTCAAGCCGTTCCCCCCGGCGCTGGCAAGGAGATGAGCGAACTGCGCAATTACGTCTGCGCCAAGCTCGCCTGGAACATCGACGAGGATGTTGATGCACTGATTGACGATTTCATGGACGGCTTTTTCGGGCCGGCGGCAGGCCCCATGCGCGAGTATTTCAATTTGATCCACAAGGAAGTCGAAGATGCCGGCTGCCATATGCACCTCTATTCGGGCCTCGAGGCAGGTTATCTTACCGACGAGGTTATGACGAGAATCGGCGAACTGTTCGACGAAGCCGAGGTTGCGGTCGCGGACGACCCGGCATTCTTGAAGCGGGTGCGTAAGGAGCGGATGGGTGAGTGGTACGCGCGTCTGATCGCGCACCCGGGGTTCGTGACCAAAGAAGGGTATATCGAAGCCGTCGATCGCGAGCAGCGTGAGGTGTGGCTCAAAAGCTACCTGGAGACGGCCAGTGCAAACGGAATCACCCGCCACTGCGAAGACTTACCGATGCGCGTATTCGAGACACGCCAACGGTTCCTCACCGAAAAGCATGACATTGTGTTAATGGCCGAACTCGCGCCGTCGATAATGCAGATTATGGAAGAGGCCATGTCGGCCGCCCGTGAAATCACGCATCCCATCGACGGAAGGCCTCACTACGATGTCTACGACATGAAACAATCCGCCCCGAGGCGCCGGTTCGGCTCAAGCGGCATGACGGTACTGGAGCACTACTGGACCGAGTACGGTGTCAGCCAGTACTCCACGACCGATATCTGGCAACGGTACTTGTCGGAAGAGAAATTCAAGGAACTTCTGTCCCCGCGCCTGGTGGATTGACGCAGTAACCAGAAGGAGGTAATGCAGTGCGACTGAAGGAGCCGAGAATTCCGCCACTCGAGGAGTCGGATTGGGATGGCGAAGTTGTAGAGCTGTTGAGTGCCAACCGTAAGAAAGGAGAGGTGTACAACATCTTCAAGACGCTAGCCCACCACCCCAAACTGCTCAAGCGGTGGCGCGTTTTTGGGAACCACGTTCTATTCAAGTCATCGTTGCCGGTGCGTGAACGAGAGATCCTCATACTGCGTGTGGCCTGGCTGTGCCGCGCGGGGTACGAGTGGGGTCACCATGTGGTTATCGCGAGGCAGAGCGGACTGAGCGATGAGGAGATCAGACGCATTACCGAAGGTCCCGACGCGCCGGGTTGGGACGCTTTCGATGCGGCGGTGCTGCGGGCGGCGGACGAGTTACGCGATGATGCGTTCATAAGCGACGCCACCTGGAACGCGCTAGCGGAACGGTTTAATACGCAGCAGATGATGGATGTCGTATTCGCGGTCGGCCAGTACAACCTCGTGTCGATGGCGCTCAACAGTTTCGGTGTGCAACAGGATGTAGGATTCGACGACTTACCCAGATGAGACTGTTGTTGGCTCGTTTACTTCTTGGCGCTGAGTAACTATAATTGTGCGATGCGGGTATTCGGGGCAGTGATCAACCAGCGAAAGGGTAGTGGCCATGGCACTTGTTGATCTCGACATTTTCAGTCTTACCGACGAAGAGAAGGCCATCCAGAGCACGGCGAGGAAGTTCAGCGCGGAGGTGCTGCGGCCCGCCTCGATCGAGCTGGACAAACTGCCAAGCGCGGAAGACGTGATCGCCGACGGGTCGGTGTTGTGGGATGTGTTTCGGAAGTATCGGAAACTGGGCTTCCACAAGATGATGTATCCGGAAGAGTTTGGCGGTCTGGGACTGAGCGGTCTGGCGAACGCGCTGGTCGGTGAACAGTTGGGTTGGGGCGCATCGGATCTCGCCGTGAGTTTAGGCGCGTCCGCGATACCGTTCTTTCTTGCCATGCTGGCGCCGGACCCCGAGCTGCAGAAGTTGGCGATACAGTACACCGAAGATGATGACTCGGAACTGATCGGATGTTGGGCCATCACGGAGCCCGACCACGGATCGGACTGGATTCTATCAGGAAGCAAGGAGGGCCGTGACCCCGCCGTCGCGCCGTCGGTCAGGGCCGTTCTCGACGGCGACGAGTACGTCATCAACGGCCAGAAGTCGGCCTGGGTGAGCAACGCCACGATTGCCACGCATGCCGCCCTGTTTATCGGGCTGGACCCTTCCCTTGGTATGCACGGCACAGCGGTTGCACTCATGCCGTTGGATATGCCGGGGATCACCAGAGGCAAACCTCTGGAGAAGATGGCGAAACGGGCGCTGAACCAGGGTGAGATCTTCTTTGACGACCTGCGCATTCCTGCCGGCTACATGGTTACAACGGACCCGGATGTCAACGCCATGGTGGGCGAACGCATCCTGGCCGCGGCCAACGCCGGAATGGGGTCGCTATACACCGGCGTGGCGCAAGCGGCGTTCGACGAGGCGTTCGCCTACGCCAAAGAGCGGGTACAGGGCGGGAAACCTATTATCGAGCACCAGAACATCAAGCTGAAACTGTTCGACATGTTCAGGCAGGTCGAAGCGGCGCGGTCCCTGTCGCGCAGGACGGTCGTGTACAACAGCCTGGCCGATATGCCGGCACCTCAGTACTCAATCGCCGCCAAGACGTTCTGCACCGAGACGGCCTTCAAGGTGGCCAGCGAAGCCATCCAGATTCTCGGCGGGGTGGGGCTTACGAGGGAGTACCATGTCGAGAAGCTGTTCCGGGACGCGCGAGCAGGCATGATCGAGGATGGAGTCAACGAGACGCTGGCGCTCGGCGGGATGGATAGGCTGTGTGAATGAGGGGAGGGGTGAGTGACTGACGCGCCGCAGTTGATCTACTACGCCGACCTGATCGAGTATCACGGGAAATCGCTTGGAGATAAGCCTTACATCCTTTATGGAGATGAGATCGTCACGTTCGCCGAGTTCGACCGGGGGACGTGCCGCGCGGCCAACGGCATTGCCGCACAGGGTGGACAGCCGGGCGACGGTGTCGCCATTCTCATGGGGAACTGTCCGGAATTCCTGTACGTCTTCACCGGTATGCCCCGGGTCGGGCTGTACAGCGTGCCCGTTAACGTCGCACTGAAAGGTGACGGACTTCGCTACATACTCACCCATTCGGATGTGAAGTATCTGGTTGTGGACGATACCTTCTATCCGAACGTGGCGGAACTCGGCAGCCCCTTGGGTGCTGTTGAGAAAGTGTTCGTTCGGCGCACTACGGAAGCGCCTTTGCCCCAAGGTACGGTGGATCTCGAATCACTGCTGGATGCCCCGGACACGAAGCCGGACCATGCCATGGACCCTGAAGCCATAGCGTTCATCATTTACACATCGGGAACCACGGGATTTCCGAAAGGGGTGGTGAACAAGAACTGGCGGATGCCGGCTGAGGGACTTAAGGTGTTCGCCTCGGTCTGGGTGCAACCTGACGACGTGCTGTATACGTGTTTGCCGCTGTTCCACGCCAACGCTCTGCTGCTGACGGCCGCTTTCGCAATGAGCATAGGAGTTCCTTTCGGACTGGACAAGCGGTTCTCCGCCTCGCGGATTTGGGACAGTCTGCGCCGTTACGGCGCTACTCAGTTTAACGCGCTCGGGGCCATGATCCCGATCCTGATGAAACAGCCCGAGAAACCTGATGACGCGGACAACCCGGTTCGCCGTGTGAATTCGGCGGCATGTCCCGCGCACCTGTGGGAAGTTTTTGAGAAACGGTTCGGCGTTACGATCTGGGAAGGTTACGGTGCGGTTGACGGAGCGGGCGTGATGATGGGGAACTATGGAACCGCGCCGGTAGGTTCTGTGGGCAAGCCGGACGCCGGCGTCGACTGGAAGCTTGTGGATGACGATGGTAATGAAGTGCCGCAGGGAGAGGTCGGCGAGCTGGTGGTCGCTGTCACAAACAGAATGACCCAGTCGGTGGAGTATTACAAGAACGCCGAGGCCTCGGCCGAAAAAGTGAGGGACGGGTTGATTCGTACGGGCGACCTGTTTTACGCCGATGAAGACCGAAATTTGTACTTTGTGGACCGGAAAACGGATTCCATACGACGCCGGGGAGAGAATATCTCTTCGTGGGAGGTCGAGAACGCGGTCGAGAAACATCCGGATGTGGCTGAATGCGCCGCTTTCGGCGTACCTTCCGAACTTGGTGAGGACGATGTGATGATCTGGGTCAGGCCGGCGGAGGGCAAACAGCTCGATCTGGAATCCCTCATGCGTCATTGTGCCGAGAACATGGCGTACTTCATGGTGCCTCGATACGTGGATGTCGTGGATGAGATTCCTCGCACCGAAACCCATCGCATCATGAAGATGGAGATGAAGGAACGCGGTGTCACCGATCGGACGTGGGACCGCGAAAAGGAGATGCCAGATTTCAAGCTGAGATGACGTGAGAAAAGTGTTGCTACAATAAGAGGAGCTGCTATGCGTGACGTTTTCATAATAGGGGTCGGGATGACTCGTTTCGCCAAACACTTCGATCTTTCCGTCAAGGATCTGGCGAAAGAAGCATTGGAGGCGACCGTAGCCGATGCCGGCATACCAAAGGAGGATATCGAGGCGGTCTGGTTCTCGAACTCAGGTTGGGGCGGTTATTCCGGTCAGACGTC
>Ga0180438_10006844_pt1 | contig 15247 bp, 19 predicted proteins | sample SS_ome_12_FD_132455 | JGI IMG/M metagenome (GOLD analysis project Ga0180438, IMG submission 132455) | Hypersaline lake sediment archaeal communities from the Salton Sea, California, USA - SS_3_D_2 metaG | ecosystem: Environmental > Aquatic > Non-marine Saline and Alkaline > Hypersaline >...
AATATTTTATTTTCATTTATTTATTACAGATTCTAAAGGAAATCCTAAAACTGGATTAACTGTTACTTATAAAATTTATAAATCAAATGATAATAGTATCATTGCTTCAGGTACAGCTCTTAATGTAGGCAATGGTACTTATGATGGATCTTATACTTTTACAGAAGCTGGACAATATTATATAATTTATACAACACCTTCAAAATATACAGATGAAATTGAATCTATTTATGCAGATAAAGAATTTGCAAAACAAGAAGAATTGTTAAGATCTCTTGGATTAAATGATGAAAATAAAAAGATAATAAATCCAGTTTATGATGCAAATGGTTGTTTAACTTATGCAGAGGTAGAATTATATCCTTCGGCCTTAGATTTTGTAAATAATACAAATGTATTAGCTACTTATGTAATGAATGCTACTTACGATGCTAATGCTCGAATGGAAACGTTTGGAGTGAAGCGTACATCATGACTTGTTGTGCAATAGGCTTAGTAACACATGGTTGGATTTGTCCAGTTCGTGATGTTATTATTATTAATAGATATGTATTACCTTTAAATCTTCAAATAAAAGATCAAGAAGATTTAAATTTACAAATAAAAGATCAATCTGAATTAAATTTGAATTTACAAAATATTTTAGATAAGAATGTAAATTTAAAATTAAGTAAAGATGATATTAATATTAAAAAAAGTAATTCTATAGACATAAATATAGATAAATAGGAGCTTTAAATGTTATCTGGATTTGTAAAAGGCGATTCAATTGAATTGGAAATCACAGCTAATGTAGATATAACTGATTGGAAAATTAGATGTGAGATTTATGATGATTGTACTAATAGTATTAAATTGGCTACATCAAATAGTGGCGGAAGCGATGATCAAATCGAAGTAACAGATGCTACTAATGGGGTTTTTTTGGTTAAAGTGGCTAAAGGCGAAACAACAGATTTTAAAGATCAATCTTTTATTGAAATTGAACGAGAAGATGTAGATGGAAAAATTTTAACTATATATCAAGATACAATTCAATTTAAGAATGAACGAATAACCTGGACTTCTCCAGACGATTAATTATGAAAAATTATAATTCTAAAACTAGACAATATGCTGATAGAATTTTTCGTACATATTCACAAGATGTAGATGTATATTTACGCAATTCATATACAAAAGGCGACGATTATCATCCATATTATAAACAAACAGTTGATAAAACTTTTCAGAATTTAAGAACTATTAAAGCTATGATTCGCGAAAAAACCGCAGATAGTTTAATTATTCAGAAAATTGGTTTAATTGGATTAGGAGCTAAAATTATAACTGTTCAAGATTTTAATGTAAGTTTATTAGAATTATCAGAAAAAATTGTTATTGATGATAAAGAATATACACCTTATCATGATGCAGTTGGAAATAAATTTCAAGTAGTAGATGCTCAATTTGGATATAAAAGTGTTCTTTTATTTAGGAGTGGTCGTTAATGGCTGGTTCGGTTATTAATGTAACAATTAAAACCACACAGGGATTTTTAAAAAGGCAATTAACAAAAGTTGGCAATTTTTCGAAAAAACAAACTTTTTTGTTAGCCGAAGCAACTGTTTTAGCTATTCAACAGACCATAAGAGATAATGTTCGTAGGCCCGGTTCGACTGGAAGATTGGCAGAAGCATTTTTTGCAGAAGAAATTACAAATGGTTATGGTGTTGGCCGTATTAGTTTTTTAAATCAAGAAGTACCTTATTGGCGACACATTAATTATGGATCTTTAGCAATTAATGCTAATTGGCAACATCGCGTTCCAAATGGTCAATTTTCTCCTGGAAACCCAATGCCTATAACTGGCGAATTTCGCAATGGAAGATGGCAAACAGGTGGAGGGCAATATAGTTTTATTCCTAAAAATCCTATACCACCAATGAATTATATTGAAAAAGCTTTAGCTAAAGTTTTTGCTAAAAGTCAAACAATTATAAGAGGATAATATGAGTTTAGATTGGGGAGTTATTTCAAATATAGAGAGTTCTTTAAAAGATTTTTTAGTATCTCAAGCAAATACGGATAATATTACCGTTGATATAGATGTTGCTGATGAGTATTCTAATGATTGGACTTTACCACGAATTGTTATTGATAGTGATAGCAAACAAAAGCCAAGATTAGAAATTGGAACTAATAAGCGACAAAATTCTTATTTAATTATTATAGATATTCATGCACGCACTAATATCGAAAGAATTAATTTGGCAGATTGGATTGAAACAACTATTAACGATGGATTTGACTATTATGATTATTCTTCAAATCCTTCAAATAGAGATGTACCAATTAAATCACAAACTGCTTATGTTAATTTTGATTATGTTACAAGTCAAAAAGTACGATTAGGTGATAATGTAAATGATTATGATAAATGGCGTTATAGAATATCGATTCAAGCTTGGATTTCCGGAGCTTGTAATATATAGAAAAGGATAAATTATGGATTGGAAGTTAGCATCATTTGTTTTGAATTGTGCACAATTTTTAGGTTTTTTAGTTGCTTTTTGTGTTTTAAAATTTAACGATTTTAAGCATTTGGAAAAAGCAGTTGAAGAATTAAAAAATACACATGAAAAATTTCGTGAAGAAGAGCATCAAAAACATAGTCAAAATTTAGAAGTTTTAAGAGAATTAACTGGCCAAGTAGCTTATCTAAATGGGAAAGCTAATGCCACAGAAGAAATTAATAAAAAGAAATAAATTTTTTAGTTTAAACTAATTAGGAGGATAAAAATATGACAGTAATACGACGCGCGTCTGCCGTAAAGCCGATTACGATTCCTACAAATAATGCTGTAGATAAAGATAATGTAGATCGTGCTCAGACTTTTAGTGGTGGTTACAGTCAACCTAGTGAGGATGTATTTGAAATTGGTCGTTTGGATAAAGTTTGTACGGATAAAGGTATTCTTGAATCTACTTTATCTCTAGGCCAATTAGAGTATGGTACTATTGATACTTATTTGCAATTTGCTGGAAAATCAACTGAACCTGGTAGCGGTTTGCAATTAAGCGATTTTAGTACACCTTTAACAGATGTTTACTTACCTGGTAAAGATGAATATGACGGAACTGTAGAAGAAACTATTTGGTTACAAAAATTATCATTAGATTCTTTTACATTAGATATCGCTGATCCTGAAGCTAGATTAGAAAGAACTTTTGAACTTAGTGGTGACAAATTCAAAGTTCTACGTAAAGGAAATAGATATTTAATATTTAAATCCGATACAGCAGCTTCTGGTGTTTCTGGTAATTATGTAATAGATGTAAGTGATCCAGCTCCTGTAGAAGATCCAAACAATTCTGGTGTTTATATTTTACAACTTTATCGAGTTAGATCTGGTGAAGGAACTGAACTTGAATTAACTACAGATTATACTTATAATAACGGAACAAAAGAAGTTACTATTTTATCTGCACAAGCTGGAGATAATTATCGTATTTGGTATTCGGCTGCATCTTATGGTTCAGCTGGCGATCCTTTTGTTTTAAATGATGCTGATGATTGTTTTTTGAAAGCTGATAGTGTAACTGTACTTGTTGATGATGGTGTTAATCCAGCTGTAGAATTAGATCTTTTAACTTCTCTTTCTTTAACAGCTACTTTATCTCGTTTAGATGAAGCTGTTATTGGTAGCGATGAAAAGATTCTTCGTGATATCGAAGATTTTGAAGTTAGTTTATCTTTAGATGGACGTATCAAAGATTCAACTATTCAAGAAGTTTTAATGGGCGAAGCTGGCAATGATATTGGTATTATTGATCCCGATCTTTATGGTTCAATTAATGTTGTTATTAAAATTTATGAAGATTCAACAAAGACAACTTTTAAAATGGGTTATAAAATGACTGGCCTTGATATTAGCGATGATGCTGCTAATTATGAAGCTGATGAATTTGGTACTAATCCAATTACTGTAACTGGAACAAATTGTTTAATTACAGAATCAGAAGGTAATCTTTAATATATTATAAATGCTGAGAGGGAACAGAGGTTTCTCTCTATTCCCTCTTGGCCACGTAAGGGAGTTTGTATGGAATATAAACTAAGTAAGGATTTTTTAGAATCTACTTTGAGAGCTCAAAAGTTAGAATTAATTGGAAAATTAATGAAACGCTATGAAGTTATTTTTGAACAATCAAGGTTATCTGAAGGACAAGGAAAAAAATTATTTAAAAAAATAATTAAAGAAATGATTCATGAGAGTTTTCGCGATTTAAATACGAAATTTTCTTGTTTTTCTCAAGGTTTAAAATACTATAAAATTGATTTAAATTCCCCTACCGACTCTAAATAGTTTGGATAGGGTTTTTTTATGTAAGAGGAGATATGTATGGAAGAAACAAAAAAAGTAGAACAAATACAAGATATTTTAAAAAATTTAGAATTAGACTTGTTAGATAATTCAATTATTCAGGATAATAATTTACCCTTTACTTATAAAGGTGAATTATATCACGTTAGAATGCCAGATCAAAAAGAATTAGTATTGGCTCAAGATTATGCAGATGAAGTTAAATTAGATATTATTCAAAATAAAAAAATTATAACGCGCAAAAAATTAATTAAACTCCTAAAAAAACAAGATATTAATATCGAAGCTCTTTTAAAACAAAAAAATCAAATTATTCAAAAAATACGTGATATATACTTATCGTTAGCTACAATAAAAGATACAGAAAAAGCTAAAATTAGCAATAAAAGTCAACAAATTTTAAGTTATAGAGATCAATTACTCCAAATTAGTATGGAAATATCTCAACATTTAGAACCTTGTATTGAAAATAAATATGATAGTGCTTATATGCGTTATTTATCTTTTGCTTGTATAGAAAAATTTAAAGATGATAAATGGATAACTGTTTGGAAAAATTATAAAACATTTGAGGCCGATAGAACTGAATTGCCCCTATATTCTAAACTTTATTTTTCACGATTATATTCTCATGTGAGGTCTGAAGCATGAATCTAGATAGCCAAATTCGTAAATTAGCTCGAAGCGTTTATTGGCAAAATCTTTATCGAAGTTCCAAAGATGCTTATGGAATTGGCCTTTTTAAAAATACTGCAAATTTTAGTTCTGTTCAAGTAAATTTTTTATATTGGTTACAAATTTATGATATGTTATATACTGAACTTCAGAAACAAGAATGGGGTAGTATTTTAACAGAAAGAGTTATTAATAATGATATTAGATGCGATGCTTTTCTTTATTGGAGAACTAAATCAATTAAGAAACAAATTCGCAATCAAAAAATAGAAGAACAAAAACAAAAAATACGTTCGAAAGGTAATCATAAGGGGCCTATTACTCCTTTTGAAGTTGATTTAATTAGGTGATATAAATATGGAAGATTTTGTCATACAATATAGTGCAGATATTTCACAAGTTACTACAGATCTTCGTAAATTAGAAAGAATTAATTCTGAAGTTGCGAAAGAGTTTGGAAACGATTTTTCTAAAGCTACACGTATTGTAGGAGAAAGTTTAGATAAAATTTCTCGTACAACTGTTAGACAAAAAGTTGGCAATGAATTTAAAAATGTTTCAAAGGTTGTTCAACAAACTGGAACTGTTGTTCAATTGGCTAATGGAGAATTTCGAAATTTTGCCCAAACCTTAACTTTTTTAGATGGAAAATTAGTTGGAAGTCGTAGTGCATTAAAAAATGTTACTGGACAATTTGCCAAAACTCGTTTAGAAACTGAAAAAAGTGCAAAATCTACCAAAACCTTTGGTCAAAATTTGGCATTTTTGGCACAAAGAGCCGTTACTGTAATTCCTATTTGGTTTGCATTGCGTAGAGCCTTTACCTTAGTTACTGATACATTAAGAGATGGATTTACTTCTTTTGTTGACTTTGATCGTATTTTAGCTAAATCTCGTCAAAATTTACAAGGCAGTGCTACAGAAATTGCTCAAAATTTTCAAAGATTAAGATCTGAAGTTCAACAATTGGCAAGAGATACAGGCGAAAGTGTTGTAGACATTACAAGTGCTTTTCAAAGATTTGCCACTGTTGGGTTTGATTTTGAAACATCTTTGGCCGGAGCAACGGCAGCCACAAAATTGGCTGTAACTTTATTTGGTAATACTGAAAAAACTGCAAATGCATTAGCAAGAGCCTTTAAAGTATTACAAGATCGTACAACTGGTGCAGCTGCACCTTCGGAACAATTAACTCAAATTGTTGCCCAATTAAGAGATTTATGGGTTGATAACGCCTTTACTATTGATGAATTTTCAGGTGCCCTTGAAAGATTTGCTCCTGTTGCAAATATTGCTAATTTTTCAGCTCAACAAACAATTGCTATTTTAGCCGCTTTACAAACTGCCGGTATTAGAGGGACGCGAGCTGGTCGATTATTATCTACTGCCGTACTTCAATTAAACAAGAATTTTGCAGAAATTAATGGTTTACTTGGAACTCAAGTTAATCCTCGCTTACAAACAACATTTGAACGATTTACATTTGTACTTCAAGCTTTAAAAGAATTAAATGAAATTGATGAATTGGCAGCTACAAAAGCAGTACAAGAATTATTTGGTGGAGTTAGAGGTGCACAAGCAGTTCAAGCTCTTATTGCTATAGACGATGTTTTGGAACAAAATTTAAAAAGAACTGGTGATATTGAAAAATTTGGCGAAGCAGTTGCGGACGTTACAGAAGAAATTAATAGGCAAGTTGACCGTTTTAAAGAATTAAGAACAGAAATTTCAAGAAATTTTGTTGCTGGTATTCTTGGAGGAGATAATTTTAAAGATTCTTTAAAAGATGTTAATGATAGTTTAGATGGTACTGAAGATCGTGTTGTTGCTTTAGGTAGATCTGTTCGAACATTATTGCAAATTTTATCGGTTGTTGGTATTCCAAAGATTTTTGATGAATTAACTCAAGAAGCCAATGATAGTATTAGAGAATTTAATGCAAATACAATTAATTTAATTGATGAAGCTATTCGAGGAATACGTGGCAAATTAAGTCAAGCTGAAATTCAAGATGTATTGATTCGGTTTACAGCTGCTATTGATGAGGGTTCTTTAAAAATTTCTGATAAGGATCGTATTTTCTTAGAAGGTAATTTGAGAAAACAATTAGAAAAAGATCCTATTAAAGTGCCTATAACACCTGAAATTGATCAACCAAGAGCTCAATTGGCACCAGCGCAACAACAACAAATTGCCGAATTAATTCTTAAAAATGAATTAGAAAGGCAAAAAGCATTAGGCGCTACTAATTCTCAATTATTAAAAGCTGAACTTAATTTAATTCAACAATTAGGTTTAGAACGTGAAGAAATTAAATTATTAGAAAAACAATTAGATTTAGAACGAGCCATTTCTGAAGAAAGGGAATCGCAAACTCGTTTACAATCTGAAACTATAAAATTATTTAGAATTGCACAAACAGCTGGTGTTGATGTTGCTCAACAAATTGGTCGTTTTTTGCAAGGTGATATTGGTTTTGAAGCATTTGCTCGGCGTGGCGGAGAAGCTTTACGTGTATTTAAAGAAGAATTTCAGGATATTTTTGAAACACAACAAGCTATTCAATTTTTTACTGGTCGAAGAGTAGCTGGTGCTCCAACATTAAGAGGTGGTACGCGTGTTCCTATTGAAGAAGAATTTTTAAGAGGAAGAGTTGCACCAACATTTGATCCGAGAGTTGCTTTGCAACAAGCTAGAGCTGAAGCTCGTTTTCAAAGATTACAACAACCAGCAGCAGTAACAGTACCAGTTACAGCCCCTATTAGTGTTAATGTAAATGTGGACAGTTTAAACGAGTTGGCTGCTAAAGTTGAAGATGAATTGGCTAAAAATATTACCCAAGTGGGTACTAAAGTCCATAATGCTGTTAGAGATGTTATTTTTACAGTATAAAGGAGATTAATATGAGTATTGTTCCAGATTTTGTTTTATGGAATTCCACAGAAACCGGAATTATCTATCAAATTCCTAATGTTACACGTACTAATGAACCTCAAGATCCTGGAAGATTTATTGAAATCGAAAGTTTACGTGGACAAGGAAGTATTATTATTCCAGGTGCAGATCCGGCTCCTTGGGATTTAGAATTAGATTTTGTTTTATGTGGTACAGATTATGAAGATATAATTGATCAAATAGATGAAATTGAAAGTACAATTGTTAAAAATACAAAATATGTTTTAAAGATTGATAGAACTTCAACAACTACAAAAGATTACAAGGTTAAACGTTTGCAACCAATTATTTGGGAATCTAGTAAAAGAATAAGTACTCAAAGAGGTACTTTAGTTTTACGTGTTAATTCTTGGAGTTAAGGAGAAAAAAATATGGCTCTTACTGTTTATGTGAATACAGGAACAAGTGATCAAGAATTGGGTACATCGGGTGCAGAATTTACAGAATTTAGTGAAGGTAATGATACTTTAATATTTTCTGCTGGTTCTAATGTTGTAAAAGATGGTGAACCTATTCCATCACAATCTGATTTGATTCAAGCTGGTGTTATTTTAACTGGATCCGAGCAAATTGTTCCTAAATATTTTTTAGCAGATGCTAGTGATAATGAATTAAAAGAAATTCATAACATGGGAAATCAAGATAAACAATATGTTATGGCTTTTGATTTTGATGCAGCAACTGCTTCTGAACCTGTTTTAGAATTATGGGATGATTCGGATTTAGATTCGATTGATGATGTTACTTTAGGTGGTGGTGTTCCTTCTTCATCTTGGTGGAGAGGTGTTGTTACTACAAGTAGTTCTCCTGGAGATAATTGGACAGGACAAAGATTAGCTGGTTCTGGTTCTGGCTATTTTCTAGAATTAAATGATGGTAATGGCGCATTATCTGGAGCCGATACATTATATTGCCAGTTAAAAATTGTGATTCCAGCTTCAGCTACTACAGGAGGAAGTGCAGTACCAGTTTTTGCAGTTAAGTTTACTAGTAATTAATACATCTGTGAAAGGTTTATTATGGGTAAATATAAAGGACAACCAATTGTTTATGATTATTGGGTCGATTTAGATGAATTTCGTGTATATGCTATAGTTGCATGGACAGATGAACCTGAAGATGATAAACATTCTAATTTAATTTTAATAAGTACGGAATATTATGGTTATTAAACGCAAATTTGATTATACAGAGCCAACAATAACGGCACAAGCAGTTGATGATAGCAATCAATATTTATGGTTAGCTTTTTCTCAAGATGTTAATGGTAATTGTGTTTTAAAAAAAGTAAGTGCTTTTCAACCTGATCAAGTTTTTTTCTCTTTAGAAATTGCAGTTAATGAAATTACTGCAATGCAAATTTCAGGTTCTTATATATATTTAGCTTATGATGATGATAGTTTAATTGGAGCTCGTTATTCAACAAGTAGTCCATTAACTTCATCTATAGATTTTAGCATTCCTTCAGGAATTACAGAAGCTCCTGTTGATTTGGTTATAGATAATAGTACTTTATTTTATTTAATTCCAGGAAATGTAAGTGGAACAAATTCTAAAGTTGTTGAATTTACACTCACTGGTACATTTGTTGAAACTATTGATTTAGTAAAAAGTGGAAATATTGTAACTAATGCAAGTTCTATTGCTGTTGATACAAACAGTAATTTATGGCTTGTTACATATACATCACCAGCTACTCTTGTAAGAGTTTATGAAACTGGTGGATTTTGGGATTTTACAATTACAATTTTGTAAAACAAAAGAGAGGATAAAAATATGAAAGAAGTAAAAGCTGGTACTTTCAAATTTATAGAAAATTGGACAATTAAAACTATAGATAGAAATACTCGTAAAATTTTAGAAAAAGAAGATATATGTAATACTATTGTTAATGATGGTTTAGAACGTGTTGCTAAATTAATTAATGGTATTTCAAGTACTTATTTTCGAGCTTTAGCAATTGGAACTGGAACAACAGCTGTTCAAAATACAGATATTGCTTTAGAAACAGAGTATACAAGGGCTTTAGCTGTATTAACTTATGAAGCCGATTACAAAGCTAAATTTAGTAAAACTTTTAGTTTTGGTTCAGGTGTTTCAGAAGATATTACAGAAGCTGGTATTTTTGATAGTGATACTGCATCAGGTTCGACAATGTTAGCACGTACTACATTTAGTGCAAAACCTATTAGTGCAGATATAGATTTAATCGTTGAAGCAACAATTACAGTAGCCCGCGTCTAAAAAGGAATATAAAATTTTATGGCTGGTATAGATAATTTTACAAAATTATTACTTCATTGCAATGGTACTGATGGTTCTACAGATTTTCCAGATAGTTCCTATTCAGAACATACGGTTACAGCTGTTGGTAATGCACAAGTAGATACAGCTCAAAAGAAATTTGGCACAGGCAGTGCTTTATTTGATGGTAGTGGAGATTATTTAAATGTACCCGATTCTACAGATTGGGATTTAGGTACTGATGATTTTACTATTGATTTTTGGGTAAGATTTAATTCACTTGCCGGTGGTCAAGGTTTTTGTTCTCGATATACAGACGGATCAAGTTATTTTTATTTTGCTATGGAAGTAGGTTTGATTCGACTTAGAGATTATGTTGGTGGAGATGTTATTGATTTACAATTTGGAACTCCATCATTATCTACAGATACATGGTATCATTTTGCGGTTGTAAGAAATGGAAATAATTTTAAATTTTTCATAGATGGTATTCAATTTGGAAGTACATTAACAAGTTCTTCTGCATTTACTAATCGTAGCGATGAGTTGCGAGTTGGTGCATTTGGTGGTTTTTATTATATGAATGGTTGGATAGATGAATTTAGATTTTCCAATGGTATTGCACGTTGGACATCTAATTTTACCCCTCCAACAGAAGAATATACAGAAAATAAAGCTGAAATCAATGAAACTGTTACTATCGATGATTCATGGCATGTACAACCTAATCCAGATACTATTTCTTTTGAAGAAACTATTGAAATTGGAGATAGTTGGTTTATTAATAGAGATGCAGAAGCTGATTATGCAACTTCAGTTATATCAATTAATCCTCTCATAATTGTAACTGATACTGATCCGGCTAAAATTGTATCTGTCGATATAACCGATCCAACAAATCCAATAGAAACTAGTTTAGATATTATAGGTGTTAAAAATGCACAAGATGTTTCTTATAATGCTACAACAGGTTTTTTATATATTGCATGTGCCGATGGCAAAGTTGTTAAAATTGATATTAATGATTTAGATGATCAAACAATTATCAATTTAAATGATACAGATGATTTGCAAACTATTGATTGTTTTGATGATGAATCAATTACATTTACTAGTACAGATAATTCAGATGGCGAATTATATATGATTGATGAGCGTGTAACAGCTCTTTTAGATACCAATTTTCAATATTTACAAGAAAATATTTTTACAATTCAAAATCAATTTAATTTTATAGAGGGTTTTTTATTAGATTCTAATTTTCAATATTTAGAAACTGTCAAAACTTTGTTAAATACTGATTTTAAATGGTTAGAAGATACACAAGAAAATATTGTTCCATATCAACAAACAGATTTTCATGTTTATATAGATGATGTAGAATTGGGAAATACAGATCTTGTATTAGATTCTATTCAAATTACACATACAATTAATGAACAAAGTCAAGCTACATTTAATTTAGCTCGCAATCATGATAATATAAATTCACCTTTAGATGGTGGAACTGTTACAATTACTAATCAAAATGATGTTAAAATTTATATTGGAACTAATTTAGAATTCCATGGAAAAGTATCAAATATTAGTTGTATTTATAGTCCAGCTCAAGAAATTATTCAAGTTAATGCTTTAATGAATCAACCAAATGATCAAAGACAACAAGTTACATTATCTTTACCTTCAAATGATAGCCCATTAGGTTTATATAATGTTTTAGTTCAAAATCCTGTTATATATAATCCTTATATTGATCCAAATGATGAAGAACCAGTACAATTTAAAGGTGTACGTGTTGATTTAGGAACGCGTATTACTCAATCTATTTCTCGTTATCGTATTATAGAAACGATTAGTGGAGGAAAAGGAAAAATAGCTGAAAGTATTGAAGATGGTTCTTTTGAAATTTTACAAAATTGGGTTTATTTTTGGTTTGCAAGAGCTCGTAATTTTATAACTAACAGAGAATGGACAATTAGTAGATATATTGGAACAAGTTTATCTTCATTAACTTCTGATACATGGGAATTAATAGGTACACCATATTATCGTCAAAGGCAACATGTAGATACAGAAGTTGATTTAGGAGAATATACAGTAGGTTCTGCTCCATATTTGGATGTTTCAGTTCAAAATGGAGAATTAAAAGCCGTTGATCGTTGGGCAGATAAAACGGATGGAATTTATCGTGAAAAAGATGAAAGTTATAATTATGTTGGAGATGTTCAATTAGTTGGCGGATCTTATCAAACTATTGTTAAAGGATATGCACAAACAGTTGCAGATCTTGAATATTCTAAATTATTAAATATTAATGGAACAATATTACCTCAAACAAGTGCTGATATGACTGTTACTATTGATACTTATTATTATTATACTTTAAAATTATTAACTCGTATTAATGTTGATAATACAACATCTGCTGGTATTTTTGAAAATAGTAATGGATTTCCAGTAAGTATTAAATCTATTACAATTAGCTCTAGAGATATGCGCATTAGATTAAGAACAGATAATTCATTATCACTTGTCGAATTAAAAGAAATTGATGATGAATATCCGGATCCAGAATCAGATGAATATCTTTTTCCAGCCGAATCAGTGCGTCAATCTCGCAAATATGATCCAAATAGAGGAGTATTTGTAGACTAATGGCCAAAGAACAAAAAAGAACTGTTCAAACAATTTTTGAAACGGCTCAAAATAATGCAAATATTGTTAATAATTTAAAAAAAATTGAAATTATTAATCAACCAGTAGCCTTTAATTCTAATATTGAAGAATTAATTTTATTTGAAAAAGAAGATGCTAGTATAGGTTATTCTAATGCTATTAAAATAAATCAACAATTAGAAAATTTTCCAGAATGGATGATTCCATATACATATGTAAAACAACAATTTTATTCTGAAAATGGAGTTGATTTAGAAAATGCTTCTTTAGGTGGTAGTACAGGTTATTATTGGAAAGAAAATGGCGAAAATATCTGGATTTTTCAATTTTTTATATATCAATCGGCCTTTATAGTTAATCAACAACGTGTTGCAACATATTTTGATTTAAGTTTACATTTTTGGAACCCAAGAAATTATCATGAAATTTAAAACAACAAAATTTAAAATTAAAACAACTTTTGAACAAACAGATAAAAATACTGTTGATCTAACAAATAAAAAAAATAATTCTCAAATTTTACCTACCAGAAATAAAGTTAATCAAGTTCCAAGAACTATTTATGATAGTGGATGGATTGAAGCCCTTTCATGGGATGGAATAACAGTACCAGATAATGCTGATCCTAATGCTCGTGTATTAGTTCAATCAGGTGGTAGTTCTGGTACAACTCGTATTGATGATCCATATCCTTCTCAAATTACTTATCGTTTTAATCAATTTATGGATATTCCGGAACAATTTTTACCTTATGTTGAAACAGATATTTTAGTAAAATCATATCCAACAGCAACATTTCTTCAAGGTGAAGTTTTTAATTATTATAGTTGGAAAGATAAATATACTCAATTAAAAGGTGATAGTACTCTTCTTTATAAAGGTTATGATCCACCAAATAACGAAGCAGATGAGTATACAACTGAAGAAATTAATAGTGGTATAACAACACCTAGTTTAACCAGTAAATATTTTGAAGGAGAAGTTGAATATACTATTGGCGGAGATAATTATCGTATTGTTGGCAAAGTTGATAGAATGACAGCTTATTATAATGTTGTTTATGTGCCAGAAGTAGATGATTATAATTATGATTATTTTTATAATTGTTTTGGCTTTACCGATTTAAATGGTTCTACTTTTAGAGGTCGAGGTACACATTTAAATATTACTTGGGTAGAAAGTCCTCCAGGAAATTGGACACAAGTTGGTACAACTACTAAAAATGTTCTGCAAACTGTTCCTGTAGATGAAGATACTACATATATGCGTTGGTTTGGAACTAAATATAAAAATGGTGTACAACAATCTGGCGGAATTCACACAATTGTTACAAGTGGAACTTTTGGAGGAAATGCAACATTAACTAGTTTAGATGTTGATTATTTGCAAAATAATCGTATATTTTATAGTGATAAATGGGCTAGACAATTACTTGTTAATACAAGTACTAGAGTATATATCAATACACCAAGTACAAACGATTACGAAACTGCAATTTTGCCTTATACAAATTTAACTTATGAAGTAAATCCAAATGATTTTCCAGAAGATGAAATTGGATCACCACCGATTTATACTTTTTTTGAACAAGTTATTCGATGGATTAGATTAGATGAAAATTCTGATACTTATAGATTAAGTTTTCAAGGAAATTTATATTATTCTTCTCCAGCTAATCAAGCTTCTACACAAGATGTTGATATTCAAGATGAAACTTATTCTCAATCTGGATCTAGCTATTCAAGAGATTCTATAAATCGCGGAACCAAAGAAAAAGATATTTACTTTTCAGAATTATTTCCAATTGAATTAAAATTAGTAGTTAGATTAATTAATCCTTTGCGTTATCACGATAACCAAAAATTTAAAATAGAATAAAATGTCATTTAATACTCAAAATAGAAAAATAGATTATATTCAAAATAAACAAATTGCCAATGAATCAGAAATAAATCTGCAAATTTCTGAAAATCAGTTTATTGTGCAAAATGTAGGAGATACAGATAAAAAAAATAATGTTTTAAGTGTTTTGCGCGAAATAGAAACTGAATGGACTTTAATGGAAGTTACAGGAGCATTAGTAGAAAGTCCAAGTACAGTAGATCAAGCTTTAGGTTTATCAATTGAAATAGACGAAGTACCTGAAAATTTTATATCTTTTATTAAACCAGAAATTGTATATAGAAATGTTACAAATACAGGAGATACTACAGTTTTTTTTAATAATCTTTATCCTCCCGGAAAAGGTTATTATAAAGAGATTGAAGAATTGCCTAGTGGAAGATATAGAGTTACAGTTTATGCTAGTTTGCGATTTGTAGCTTTTTTCT
>Ga0180438_10006846_pt1 | contig 15245 bp, 29 predicted proteins | sample SS_ome_12_FD_132455 | JGI IMG/M metagenome (GOLD analysis project Ga0180438, IMG submission 132455) | Hypersaline lake sediment archaeal communities from the Salton Sea, California, USA - SS_3_D_2 metaG | ecosystem: Environmental > Aquatic > Non-marine Saline and Alkaline > Hypersaline >...
CCATATGCGGGCTCCAAATAAACAAGCCATCCAAGGCCTGATGCCTTGATGGCCGTTTTGGAGTCCATCTCGCCTTCGAGGACATTCCCGCGAAAATGCCACGCGGGCGTGTTATTTGCCAAGGCCAGGTCGTCATGCTCCAACATACCTACTGTCATGGTTTAATCCCCTTTTTCGACTGTGAATCTTTCGAATTCGTTACTTCCGTCCGCTTCTAGTTTACCCCAAGAAATAACGAGATGCAAAAATTAGTCACTGATTTTCTCAAAATCATCAAGAAAAAACTCGGCTGCCCTAGTCCGGGGCAGCCGAGCAATCTTAACATGCGTTCTCTTATATTCCATATTTAGACGGTAGTAAGGTATCTCCGGCGGTCCGCGACATTTAGGTAAGATGGTGAACGCATGATTACTGGTTAGTTGTGCGGTCGGATTAAGAGATGGGGTGGTTTCCCCATCATACCAAACAGGGTGGTAGAAACCGCCAAGGCGTAGGATATTGTTCAGAACGGCTCTGGGCCGGACCCGCCACTTAGGCCCCCTTCCTGATTCCCACGACTGATCGTGACTTTTCCTTAGAACTAGGGAAGGGCGGGGTGACTGACTGCATCCAATGTTGTGGTATTCCGATAGGCTACAGTTTACAGTTGGTACAGGGTTGGACGGTTCCGACCGTCCTCCCTGAATACCAACAACCAAACTTATCAGAAAAAGAGTCCGCAAAGCAGTCTCAGTTCCTCAATAGTCGCCATCCCAGTTATAGGGGACGCCTGGCTCAATCGGCGTTTTGCTTCTTAGATTGATTTGGTCTCGTGTTACCTCATCAGGAGTAAATCTGTTCGCAAGCAAGAGAGTCTTTGCTTCTCGCAGATCATGGGCTAGCACAACTGCGGCTCCTCCCAGGAATATCCCTGGATAACTAAGGTGGAAGGCAAACATGGGTTTTTCGTCCGGCATGATGTTCTCCTACCCCGCTAAGGTTTTGGTTGGTTCTTCCTCATCTTCCAAACCTCTAATAAGTGGAATTGTCTGCCCAGCAATAAAACCGTCCTGGGCTGCATATTCTTGGATAGCAACCGCCTTCCGATTAGTTTTTTTAACCTCTTTTTGTTTCATCCAAACTTCTATGCGATCTTTCTTAATAGGAACCAAATTTGTTCCTGTTTCAGATTGGATAGCCTCAGCCTCTCTTTGAAGTCTTATTCGAATGGCATCTGCGGCCCCACAAATAAAACTCTTTTTATACCGTTGCTTTCCTTTTTTATTCAGTATATAGTTCTCTGCCCCATCCTCGGCTAGCCGAGTCAATTCCCTAACTACAGTTTCAAAGAGAAAAGCCGCTGCTTGAGCATCGGATTCTAGGCCAACAAATGAAAGATTCCGAGCCCACTTAAGTACGTCAGGATGTACCCTACGAGTACTTACTAATGCACAGTCGAACCCAAGGGCTATTTGACCCGCAAGATATCGATACCACTGGGGAATAGCCCCCCATTTCTTCTCAGCCCCAATCTCAACAATACCCTCAGATTCGTAAACAACTTCATCGCAGTGATTTTTTACATCTTGCATACTGAGTTGATACTTGGCAAGAAGACGTTTAACGGCTGCGGCAGCAGCCTGGAGATCACCTTCAGTAGCATTGTCCTCATCGAAGGACAAGAGTTTTTTAATCTTATCCAAGATCTGTTTTTTCTCGTCGTCAGGCATTATCGTCCTCAATTAAGAAGGGCGGGGGACCGGATTCGAACCGGCGTACCCGGATTCACAGTCCGGTATCCTAGACCGCTAGATGACCCTCGCCATATTGTTTAGACAGTCGCTTTAATCTGCTGGAGAACTTTATGTCGTCCAACGATTAGAGCAAACAAGTTGTTCATCGAAGTCAGGGTCGAGCCCATATGTATATTCTCAACTCCCCTTCCATGTTCCATAATTCCTTGCAGTTCCTCGAATTTCTTTTGGAAGTGCGCCTTCATTCGCTCCAGATCATGCTCCGCGAAGCGGATATTCGCCTCTAGTTGGGCTTTCGTCAGCTTTTTAGCGTGGTTTTTAGGCCTTACTAAGACCTTGGGTTCACTTGTCATTATACGTCCTCGGGAATCTCCATACCTTCCGGCAGGAGAATGAATTTCTCTCGAAACTGTTCATCGCTCATAAGCCGTGGAATCTCCCAACAATCAGCCATGACTCGTTCGATGATCCATTTTCCTTGGGGCACCAATTCATCATCACCTTCCCCATCTGGCACCCATTCACCTTTCGGGTCCAGGACCTGATGGGCCTTAACGATTTCGTCCCGAGGGATAAATTGTGGATACTTATCCGCCAATTCTAGCTCCAGTCGGGAAACTCGGCCGGGGTTATCTTGCAACTGTAGCGATCATGCGGCAGCGGGATAACCGTGAAGTAGTAATGGTATCTGTTATAGTGAATCGTATACCTAACTCCTGGGTTGTAACCCATCTGAAAAGCTAGCGTACCCAATTGCTCAGCCAATTCGGCTGCTTTTGTATTATTTTTCGTATCTTGTACTTCAAGCAATTCGAATAGAATCTTGCCCAGTGTTCGACCATCGCCTTTGGCAGGCCTTTCATCTGACGAAGGCAATTCGTTCGGTGGATTCGGCCAATGTCGAAAAACCGCTTGCCAGTCATTCCTGGGGGCCCAAAAAACCTCCCCTGGCTCGGCTTTGGCTACTTGAATCTCCCGCCGGTTGCCAGTTTCACAGAAACAGAATAACCTTTGCGTGCTGGAAACGCCCATCTTCTCAGCGACTGCCTTTTGGGTTGTAGCTGCCATAATGACCCGAGCCTGGCCATGTTTCCCAGCAACTTCCCCTATGTGATCCGTCCAGCCAAAAACCTTCATTCTACGAGCCATCGGTCGCTCCGCTCCAGTCAAAATCGGCGAAATTACCGCCTTTGGCCTTATGGGCTCGTAGTTCGGCTGCCACCTTGAGCCCAAGGTCGGTCATGGAAACGAATCCGTTCACGTACGAGAGCAGCACAACAAACCCAGCTTTCTCCAGATCATCAAGACAATGCCAATCATCATGCTGGTCGAGGCCTTGCTCTACAAGAAAAGCCAGTTTATCTTCATCGGAGGCAGTCCACGGGAACGACTTTGTCCTGGTACCGTACTTCGGTCTCCAGCCCTCCTGGCCCGGTCTGCGTCCAACAGGGGCCCGCATTTCCGGGTTGCATCGAAGGCAACTATGGTCAAGTTCTCCACCAGGAGCAGTCGGACTATCGACACAAACGGTCTCGATATATCCAAGCAAGGACCAATGGTCCTTTCCGAATTCGGTAACTGGAATAACCTTCATGTTTGGATCTCACTTTTCGCCAGGCCAGAACGCTTTGAGCAACTCGTAATACTCTTCTGATTCAGGCTCATACGTTTGAGGATTCTGGTCGGCTCGCAGCAACTGAACATCTACCTCGACAGGGGTTCTCGGATCAGAATCGAACGATACCATCACAGTCATTTTGTTCTTATTGTCCTTTTCTGAGGCATCTACAAGACCTTTGCCCCTGGCTGCATGAACAACAGCGTTGCTGATCTTAAAGGTCTTCTTATATTCCTCCGGATTGTCACAGGCCCAATCCTGGAACATACCCTCATCGCAGAATACATCATCGGCCCGAAGCCTTAGTAGCGAAACCATGGCGTCTTTGAACGCCAGGAGAAAACCAGGAGCCACCGCGATTTCGACGAGGTCTACGTCGTCAGTCCCTTCCTCGGGACAGGGCGTACTTACCGGCTTACGAACGATCCAGTGGATTTGTCCACTTTGATGGTCGGGAATAAAAGCTTCCATGTACAGGGCACCATCCCCGATATCGATAGCCAGCAGTTCGTCTTCATCCTCCGACGTAATGAGTTTGGCCTCGCATTCCCCTTGCTCGGCAATGCCGAGCAAGCCCCGGATCAGGGACGAAAACTGGCCTTGGATTACCCGATGGGTCATCAGAAACCATTTACTTGTTTCTTCGTTCAGTTTCTCGACTTCGGGGTTCATGATTCCACCAAGAAACCTTTCTCGTCACGCTTCGGACTATGCCATTCCCCCTGCTCTGCCTCTTCTCGGAGGATTTCGCAAAGATCCTCCCCGGTCTCTGGCGAGTACCACTCTTCCCACTCACCCTCATCCTCATTGAAAAACTCAAGCCCGGTCGCGTTAGCGTAATCCGGCTTGATACGGTTGTGATACTGGAAGAGATCGTAATCCCAGAGAGTGGAGATGAGGAGTTTTGCCTCATCAATGCTCCGAACAGGGATCTGAAAAGGCCCTACTGCTCCGACCTGTGGGATATGCCAAACCCTGAGTTTCATCGGCTCGTTCCTTTCACTTGTAGTGTAACTCATCTTCCCGAGAATGCAAGTCATGTTTGAGAAATGTGTCAATAAAAAAGCCCGGATCTCCAAGCCCCGCCGTTGGGAGGGCTGGGTACATCCGGGCTTGACGACGGTTACAGCCTTGCACAGCCGTCACCGAGCCACCACATTCCATTGGGCAGCCTCTGAAAATAGTTTACCACGAAGTTGGACCTGGGTCAAGTTTGAAGAAAACATTTCTCCTAATACCTGGCACGCCATCGATTTAACAAGATGGGCCCAAATAAGTTGAAATCCTGAATATTCTTGCAGGAACAGGTAGGGAGAATATGTATAGAGTAGTAGCATTATCAGAACCGCGTAAGTTCTGATAAAAACGGAGAATTAGTATGTTTGAGAATATTTTTGGACCCGGAACAGAGGAGGGTACAGACATGGGTGATGAGACCAAAAGTGAGAGAATTTTCCAGAGAGCAGCTATTGAACAGAATCCGCAGAAGGGCGAGGACAACTATCAGCTTTTGCTGAATAACGCCAAGCTGACTTACGATACAGTCCTTCAGTTGCTAGCTGCCCAGGCGTGGCGTAGCCAAGGCCATTATGACGCCGTAACGATTGCCGAGCGTGATGGTCGTCAGAGAGTAGATAATGTATCGCTTCAAGCTCTCCAGAATGCTGTGGAAACCGCAAATATGATTAGCAAGCAAGCGGTTCGCCACAATGACGTTTCAATGGATCGTCAATGGAACAAAGAGCCGAGCGAGGGTGCTGCCGAATCCACCATCCTGCGTCAGATTCTGAGCGAGCCTGCTCAGGGAGCGATCAATGCGATGATCGCCCAGGCTGTCGCGGATGCCGTTAAGAAAGTAGCAGCCGACTAAGCTGCGGAGCAGTTTCAGAAAACAACCGGATCTAGCCGCGAGACAGCGGCCAGGTCCGGTTTAATTTGTGCTGGCTGCACACCTCAAATGTGTTTTTTAGTCTTTCCCGGCGGGTTTAGGCTTTACATTGTCTACTTTGTTGAGAAGTCGGAAGAGTTCAGTTAAACCGTCGTTTGCCCCTTTATCAGCCCCTCCCAGAAGCTCAGCAAGATCGACCGCATCAAGCTGGTCTTTGAAGTCTTCCTCTCCACGGAAGCCCCGACTCATGATGTCGATAAGTATCTTCACGACTGCTCTCGATGCATTCTTCTTCGAGATATCTCGACGCTGGTAATACTTCTGGAGACGCATAAGAGAAGATAGGGGATAATTAGACCCGGTGTACCATGAATCATTCGTGGCCCTGGCGACCACATAGTCATCAGTCCAATCGACATTCATGAACTTGTATTCGGTGTCGGCAAGCCGAAATTGGGCTCCGATCTGGATATGGGCAAAATCGAAAGACCAAATTAACGTTTGTAAATCAATTCTGGAATAATTACAGAATTGGACGATATGATCGTCCTTGGTTCGGACTGTGATTGCATTACGAGTCAGGCTAACGATATTCTTGGCGGTTGGAGATAACTGGAATCTGTCATTATTGACAGGGAATATATCAATGTCACCCGGAACCAAGTTAAGGCTGTTGCCACCGATAATGACCCTATCTGGCTTTTGATCTAGGGCGTCATCAAAGGCCGGGAAAGCTCTTTCCATAAGGAATTCGGCCCGAACCTTCATCAGTTCGGTGAGGCGTTCGTTAAGAACCATACAGACCTCCAAAGCCATCGGTGGGACTCGAACCCACGACTTCATCCTTACCGAGGATGTACTCTGCCAACTGAGTTACGATGGCGATTATATACCAGTAATGACTTGGACCTCTTTACCAGCTTGCTTGCTGATGTTAATCATGTCTTGGGTACCGGAAGATCTATTATTCTGGAAGGCGAGCACTTTTATTGGACTAGTCTCCCTGAGCATCTGTCTATTTCGTACGGGACCTGCCTTCTTACCCAGTCGGTCCCAATCAGCGGGAAACGACAGAACCTCAAAGCCAAGCTGACGACCAATAGCACCTGCAAGCGAGTCGGCTCCTGGGGCCGCTCCATGAACCAAAACCCGGAAGCCTTCGGCCCAAGCTTCTTGAAGCATTATGCGGATTGTATCCGCATCATTCCAGTCACGGCTACCGCAAACCAGTAAAACCATATAAGACCTCAAAGCCGAGCGTGGGAATTGAACCCACAACCTGTCACTTACGAGGCGACCGCTCTGCCAGTTGAGCTAGCCCGGCGTTTCTTACGCCCTCGCTTCTTGCCTGCCTTCAGGTACTCATCAGATAGGGCTGGCAAGTGATAACAAACATAGATGGCCCATTGGGGCATCCATCTAGTAGTCCCTGCATCGAACCATTTCCTCTTTTTTCTATCCCACTGTATCACCTGCCAACCATAGGCAGTATAGGCAAATACTTGAGTATGCCGCTTCGCTGACTCATAAGGTAATTCAACCAAGGCCAGCCAATGCTGCTGATCTCGGATCGATTTATCTATAATTTCTTGACCATAAATGGGCATCTGATAATACGTCCAGGTTATACTGCTCTCAACTTGACCATTTCAGGGGGATACGGGGCCACTTGGCTGTGTTCCTTCGGGTCATCATCACCGATAGGAAATTCCACCATAATATCCCCATTTTCCATAATTTCGTGAACCACCCCATGGTTATTCGGTTTCGATCCTGGTGGAGCAAACTGCCGAAGCATCGCTAGACCTGGGTCCGCTACTTCCACAGGATCACCAACTGCGAAATCGACCACTTTGTTTTTTGCCATGGTACCAATACTCCAATCGGTTAGGCCTCGGCTCGCTTCTCTGCCAACTGCTGCTTCATCTGGTCGTTCCTGGCGATGGCCTCACGAATTTCGGGCAATATACCATCTGGATCGGTTTCCGCTCGTCGCATAATCGACTGGGCCATATTCCAATCAAATGCCTCTTCCAGCTTAGCCTGCTCTTTAGGGGGGCCAATACCCCAAATCAGCGTTGCCGCCAAGATTGCCCGGCCCTCTTTCGTCTTTGAACACTCATTCCAGAAAAGTTGCTTCTTTTCATCTTCAGTAAGTTCTAGGACTGGCTTACTTACTGCCCCAGTTCTTCTACGTACCATGTCCATTCTCCTGGAAAAAGCCCACAACCCGGCCCCTCTAGCATCTCTTTTAACTGTTGCATCTGCCAGTCACAGAAATCACTGCCCGAGTACCACGTCTGAGTTTTAGGCTCAAATACAACAGTTCTCGCTAATGTTTCTTGGAGGGGCATGTCTTACAAGCATCTCCAGAGCAATCACTACATGATTGCGTCGTTGTCGGCTTGCTGACATCCGGAGCCAGGTACTCGACCTCCGGTATCCAGAATCGATCTTTCACAACGATCCGAGAAACATCATCCTTAGTGGCTGGTTTGCGGTCAGGACCGTCGCTGCTGATAACTACAACGAGAGCATCAAACATGCCGAATATCTGTTTGAAATATGGCTTGCCCCAAGGGTCACTCGGTTGATCCTTCTCCCATTCCCGGAGTCGTTTATCGGCAGGCCAGGTTTTCTCTAACTGGCTGGCATAGTTCCAAGCCCGATTACCACACTCAACTAGGGCGATCTGCCGGTTCCTCTCCAAGCGGAGAGCCCAGAGCCAGAGAACAAATAGGACTACACCCAATAGGATCGGAAACAATCCTCTCCTGTCTTTCAAAAATGGCATTCTATTTTAACTCCCCAGGCTCACCAACTTCGAGACCTACATTCCTGATGCATTCTCTGCCAACACGGGTCACAGTGGCGTCCCGCATCTAAACAGGCATCCGTTCTTTGTTTTCCCTTACGTTCACAGCGTTGAAGAGAACCATCGGGCTGCCTAATATACGATTGACAGATCCCATCATCGCTTCGCTCAGAAGATTTTATGGCATCCGTCATCGCGACTTCTTGTCGGCTTTAGACCGACAAATCTTGCATACATCCTGGTTCTTGTCGTCTTTGTACATCAGCTTGACGCCGGTCCTGCCACAGACTGGACATCTGCCCCGAGGACGTGAGCCTTCCTTACCCTTGATTCCTTTGCCACGATGCGGTTTGGGCATCAATTATCTCCTAAACTGCTACTTCATTCAGATCGCTTTTGGAGTCGCCGAGAGCGATGATATCCCCTTTTATTGCCCCTGGGCATCTTTGCAATCCTACTACGGTCCTCTCTTGGTCCGACTCTATTATAACACCAGAACGCAGTCTTGTCCAGTGAAAGCCAGCGGTGGGAATCGAACCCACAACCACCGGTTTGTCAAAGACAGTCAGAATCGAGTGTCCTTGACAAAACCGGCACTCTATCCAATTGAGCTACGCTGGCGACTTTTTGGTAAGTTTGACTCGTTTCACAGTATCGACTAGTAGATTCCTCTCGCTTGGCGTAAAGACTGTAATAGTCGTCCTATGTGTCGATCGGTCGTACTTGGTAACCCAATCCCACTCTTCTCCCATTGTCTCCGGTACTTCTATCCGGAACTCTTCTACCGGGATGCCTGTTTTAACACGATGCATCGTTACAACATCGTGGCTACGAATCACAAAGCCGAAAATTCGGCCACGTAGGACCGCCCAAATCTTACGCCACTTGCTTGCCTTTGAAAGTTTGGTGGCGTAAACTGAAATCTCTTTCCTGAGTTTTTTACGCTTATAGACAACTCCGGGCCTGGAAATTACAAGGAATTCACCATCACGTTCGATAGTCAAATCTGGCTTATGGATCTTCACCCAGATCGTCATCATAGCTCGCCAACTCCTCTTCCGTGAATGCGTGCCTCATACCTTCTTGCCCCTGGCCCATCTTTCTCTGAACTCGAAGATGGACAAATCTTCTCTTTGATCCCATACCTGACGAGTCAGTCTCATTTTACTAGCCAAAACGATATTGAGTCGGCTGTGGCTTTTCGGGCGAATACCCTTGTATTCTACCTTGACGACTGCTCTGTTAGCAACATTCTTGACTGTCTTCAGCCAGTCAAGAATGGCTTCTTTATCGACGAATAAATGGAAACCCGACTCGTACCAGGTCTTTCCTGAGCCATCTCGAACTTTCTTTCTCTCAGCAGTCAGCCATTTGTCTAGCTCGACTGCTCTTGCCCCATGCAGTCCATGAAACAAGAATAGAGGCTGTCCATCTGATTGCCGCAGGTCAAATACTTTATACATCGCTCTCACTTGAAGATTAAAGGTCGATGCTTAAATGGTGGCTCGGCAGCAACAGCGACCAGATGGTCGCTCAGGATCACGTCCGACGTTGTAAACTGGGCTCCCAGGTCAGCCAGGTGACGCATCTTCTTGACGGCATCGTCGTGGCTTACTGCTCGAATACAGTCCTCGACAATAATTACCTCTGATGATCCAAAATGATGCAAAAGGTCCTTAGCAGTCTCATATACGCAGTATTCGGCGGCAAGACCTACCAAGAAAAACCGATTTACCATCAGGCCCTGGAGTACGGTGAAATTACCCTCATGGATCTGGCCGTACTCATTGGTGACCACGCTGTAGGCTTCTTCACGACCCGTACCCTTGTTTAGTACAATAGCGGGTACCGTCTTGAGATCCCCAACAAACTGAGATCCTAGATCATGCTTGACCGTATGTATGGGCCATGGCCCACCTTGTTCCACGAAACTTGAATGGTCCTCATCATGCCAGTCTCGTGACCGGATGATAGGACATCGCTTCATCAAGAACCAACCTTGAAGCATGTTAATAGGAGCTACAATATCGAATGCTCCCTCAATACCCAAAGATCCCCCAGGAAAGAAATCCTTCTGGAGGTCTACCTCTAGCAACGCCGGACGGATAGTCGTGCCCATTACCGTTTCCTTCTTCTGATAGGAGTGAAATCCTTACTTGCCATCTTCTCCCTTATTGTATCAATCGAGACTGGCTTGTAGCCCCAGCAGTCAACGCCTACGTCGCATCGTAATGCCTCTGGATCTTCAGGTAGATTGCCATGACAATGGCCATGAAGATTCCATGAGCCATAATGGCTCAAAGGCCAACGCAACATCGGATAGTGGCAGACCACAATCAGTTGTCGGCCACGATCCATTGTTCCTTTATACCGAAGCGAAAGCCGCAACAGGTCTTCGACTTTCTGGAAGCAACCTTCAGGCAGAGCACCTTTCTTGGTTCCATGATCTCCTGTTACCAGAATCACGTTTCGGCATCGGATTAGATCACGGTATCTTTGAGTCCGAGCAGGGTCTTCAACCATCGTGAAGTCCCCACCGATAACCAACCAATCATGAGGCTGTACCAGGGAGTTGATTCCATCCAATTGAGCCTGGTCATGTTCCTTTATGTTATCGAAAGGTCTATCGCAATAGTCTAAAATATTGCGATGACCAAGATGATTATCCGCTGTAAACCAATACTTCATTATCAATTCTCTTGAAAAAGCCGAGCAGGCGGGAATCTCACCAAGCCGTCTCCGGGACTTACATGACTTATAGGGCCCATGTCTAGAATTAGGCTTCAGGCACTGCCTCAGCGTCCTTTACATGAACGATACCCGGCTTGTTCCTATGTTGTCCAACCGAGTTCATCTCGGAAGAAGAAATACTCTCTTAATTGACTCTTTTCCAATGAGACCTGTAGTTTCAACAGGTCTAAGTTTACCCCCCGAATCTGTTGCCAAGTCCTCCCACCCAACTGATGCATATTATCGCAAAGATGGTTAACCAGGCAGATGAATCTCGGCCAACATTCTATCCTCTTTTTCTCAAATTGAGACAAACGTCCGATCGCAGCCAGGGTATGGGAGGCTAATCCAGCCGACAAAAATGGGGGAACCGACTTGCGGATATCGTTATACATTGACCGTGGATCATCGGGTTGGTCGTAACGTATCTGCGATAGCTTCTCCTGTAGATTCCCCATCGTCGATTTCGCGTCATACTGAGGACAAACCATTACACGACCCAGCCACGAAGCAACATCCCTCAAGCCCTGCGGGGCTTTGGCTATATCCGGGTCCATAATAGCTTTGGCTAGACGGTCGAACTGGCGGATGATTTTACGGCCGCTTCCCCAACTTTCATCAAACGGGTAAGGCCACCGAAAGATGCCTAGTACAATGCCGGTAGCTGCTGGATCACCTTCGACAGCCTTCTCGATAATCTCTTGAAGCAAGGATTCCCGAAGGTCTTCATCTGCTTTTCGGAGAGCCATAACTGCTGGATAGAAGATAGCGTCCATTCGGCCAACCGAAAGCCCATCATAATACTGGGCCATGATAACGGCTTGTTCACCAGAGCCAAATATCTCCCCTGACCCGGATTCTGGCTTTTCGGCTATGTCAGCCATCGAAATCCCCTGAAGGGGATTGGTGCCAATAGACAATCCGCCAACCCCAATGGCCGATAGGAAACTTCTACGATTCATCTTCTGCGTCCTTATTTTCAGTAAACGCCTCTTTGTTGATTCGCCGATATTCCTCATTGATTTCGCGTAGGCATTGGTGAATCTGCCCTAGCAGGGCCACGCGATATTCTTGGTCTTCGGGACTTTCATCGATGCCAGCAGGAGGCATTTCTAAGGCCTTGCCTGCTAGATCTAGATCGGAAAATTCCAGAGTAAACTCATCGTTGTCTCGACGTTCTTGCTCTTCGACAAACTTGAGTTTCATCGACCAGCCATGGAAAGTCCCACCCGGACAAGGAACCGCCCCCTCTCGGACTCGTCGATCGTAATGATGCTTCGCCGAGTGAAGAATGCAATCGATGTCCCGACGACTAAGCCGAACAACGCGATTCACATTATACCAAAAGCCCCTGGTTTCCATACTGTAGTTTAACACACGTTGAGGGAGATGGCAAGGAGATTCTTGCTAAGTTACTCGTATAGTTCAGGATGTCTAGGGAAAAGACCCCAGCCAAATTCATCTTGCATTGTGGTCACGTGAATATCTGCCGACCATATATGTCCAAATAGTCCATTTGTTAAAATCTCAGCCTGTGTGACTTCATCGAAGTCACCGGTCTGAAAAGTTCTGGCAACCGAACCAATTTGATTGCCATCCTTATCAATAACAGGCGTTCCAGGTTTAATATTGGGTTCAGTCATCATAGTCTATATCTTCTGGGGCGATCAATCCATAGCCGGTTTCCCGGCCCCTCCCTTGCTGAAAGTCAACGTTGAGTCGGTCGGGGGCAATGTGATGAACTGTTCCATCTTTCATCTTAATCATGACCGAGCCACCCATAGTCATCGCCTCTTCTATGACCTGGGAAAATGGATCGGGTTTAATTGCATGTACGAAACTTGGCAGGGCCATAATTACTCAATACTCGTAATGCTCGTTACTTCCTGCGAAACATCCCCAGCCCGGCCGCTGCCACCATATTATCGGTGGATCATCTAGGGTTGGAGAAACACTAAGAATAGTACCATCAGCCATCTCAAAAGAGCAGGGGTAACCTGATCCATCTGTATGGATTATAGCTGCATCCTCACTTAAACGACGATAAACAGAAAGTTCATACGCCATATTCACCAGTTAATTCCCCATTAGCCGGTTTTCTGGCATATCTATTCCAAATTTCCAAGTCGAACTCGGCGACTGATTTCCCGGACTTATGAGCATATCTCAGGAATAATTGCTCCAGTTCAGAGTACCGCTTCCCGGTCGGGGTAGCCCTGGGGACATTATGCCCTTGGTCAGATAAGAAATGGAGGACGTGAGTATCAAGAGCGGCTATGTCTGTTACGCCCTCCCTCGAATGAAGGATGAAAAAACGAGAGGATTTGGGGCCGATACCAGGAATCTGCTCAAGCTCTTGCCAGGATGCCGTGCGAAGATTGATCGGGTGGGCGACAAGGTACCGCAAGGCCTTCTCTAGAAGGCCATGTTTACCCAGGCTGGACCTTTTGATCGCCCGGCGTAGTTGTCCCGAGGTTATGAGATGTTGGACTTTCTCGAATGGGGAACCTGATACAGGGACGGCTTCCAGAAAATCACGAAGGGCATATGAGATTTGAAAAGCTGTCTTGCCTGCGACACAGATCGTGAAGATGATGAATCTCTCCAACTCCGCATCGCTCATCTCGTAGTCGGTGATGTTGCTCGGATCGATAGCATCGGCCATAGTGTTTAATGGTAGCCACCCGGCCGATCTCTCTCAAACAAAAAAAAACCGCCACCCCCCTCCGGCTTTAGGAGAGGGGTGGCGGGACTCATGGATTCCGGCTAGTCGGGAGCCTACTCGCTCGCGGCCGGAGTACCGCAGAACTGGTCCACGAACTTCTCGATGGTCATGCCACCGAGGACATCGCGAACCGCGTCCGTCGCCGAACCGAAGACCTCGGAGAGACCCGTCTGAATCCCCTCCGGGGCACCGCTCTGCTCGGCATCCTGGCGACCGTCGATGATGCCGTTGACGGCCTCGATGGTTTCCAGCATCGTGATCTCGCTCGCCGGGCGGGCCAACTGGAAGCCACCACGGGGACCGCGATCGGAACGCAGAATCCGCGAGCGGGCCAACTGGCTCATCACCTTGGCGGCGTAAGCTGTGGGCAGCCCGTAGACCTCTGCGACCTCACCGGCCTGCACGCCGGTCGGCTTGTCCGCCCCGGCCGCTCGCTTGGCGATCTCCAGAATGGACAGAACTGCGTACGTCGAAGCCTTGTTCCGAAACATGTGTTTCTCCTGTACTACTCGTTACAACTGACCTTGTTTTTAGGCTGCCCTTTGCAGCCACTCATGCGACTTCTGACATGGTTAGTATAACCCATGATAGCTTGGAGTCAAGCCGAATATTGTTTTTTTCTTCGGAGACGAAGATCGCCCAATAATTCGGCTATTCGGTAAAATCACCTAGTTCTTGACCAATGCTGTGAGCCATAGCCCTTTTCAGCTTAAATCGCTGGCCGTCCATAAGGCTTTTGAACAGTTGGTCTTCCGGCGTTGACCCTTTGGGGACCCTACTACGAATGAGTCGTTGATCGGCGTACTCTGCACCAGCCACCAATAGACCCCAGGCCGTGCCAGGGATTCCCTGCGGCTGGTCAGCACCCTGGAAACCCAGAAAGAGATCGAGAATCTCTTGCGAGATAGAGTCGATCGTTTTCTGCGGGCTGCGTCTCCCCCACCACTGAGATACAGCCCTGTGGATGGTCCGGTCTGCCTTTTTGGACGCAACTTCCCTGGCAGCCATTCGAGCCGCTACTTCCTGGAATCGTCCGAAATAGTCAGCCGATCGTTTCACCAGCCTCTTCGCGTCAGCGACCCTTTCCTTGACCTTGGGGGTATGCCGTAAGCTCCATTCATAGGGGAAGCCCTTGATGGGTAGCAACAAGCTACTGCGGCTTGCAAGCCGCAAAGGGGTGATCCTGATCTTGTTTGAGTTCTTCGCATCATGGCTTCCCATAATGAGAACCTGCTTCTGTACCCGGTCAGCCCCTACATCAATATGGTTTTCTTCCCACTCCAGGAGCATGAACCATCTCTCGCCCTTGCCAATCGAACCACAACGCAGAATCCGAATCGACTCGATTTCAGCGATATAGTCAATCAGCGAGGCAAGCTCCTGGTTCTGTACGACCGTATACCGGTCACGGACCACGGCAAGGACATCGAGTGTGTCCTGGCGAATAATGGCGTAGAATCCCTTGATTCTTCTATGTGGACGCAAGGGGTTACACAGTGGCACCTTGCCCACAGTGAAATTGAGACCGGCCTCATGAAGGAAGGCCTGGGCCTTAACATTCTTCTGGTTTGGTTGACTTATTGCTTCATATGGATCTTTTACTACCATGGGCTCCCTCTCCGCCTACGCGAAGACGAAACCGAGACCACAAGAAGCTTACCACAGAATTGAACTAAAGTCAAATACGGGCCTATTTTCTTGGCTACCTTGGTGGCGAATAAACTACGTACCAGCCC
>Ga0180438_10006848_pt1 | contig 15243 bp, 19 predicted proteins | sample SS_ome_12_FD_132455 | JGI IMG/M metagenome (GOLD analysis project Ga0180438, IMG submission 132455) | Hypersaline lake sediment archaeal communities from the Salton Sea, California, USA - SS_3_D_2 metaG | ecosystem: Environmental > Aquatic > Non-marine Saline and Alkaline > Hypersaline >...
CGGATCTGGAAAAAGCTCCTCGATAGAGTCCAACTGATCCTCTGTCATGCCCGATGCTCGGGCGATGCCAGCCATGATCTTGGCTCCATCGAGTTCCACCTTGACGACTTCTGAGGCAAAATAATAGAGTCTGAGGTCCCGGGGGTCTTTGGGAGCTGGAATACCATAGTAATCTCTCTGCTCCTCTGCCCAGGCGTCCAGATCAAAGGGGTCTGCGAACTCTGTTGCCTTCAAGGACATGACCCTCGTTCGCATTAGTTCCTTCTGCCCCCTGATCTGCATGACTTCGGAGTCGTACTCTGCCATCTGATCCAAGTATTCTGCCCAGAGGGCTTTGTCCTCGTCGGGGGTCTTTGGATCGTCAATGGCTTCCTGGGTATAGGGGATCTCAAACTCATCCTTATCAGCATCAATCATGGTGTAGGTCGGTGCGTCGGGCTTGTCTGGAAAAGAGAGAGCCGACCCTGCCATAATGACCTCGTTCCAGTAGGGTAGGCACTTGAGTCGTACGCCGGTGGATACGGTCACGATGACCGAACCATCCTCGATGGTGTAGAATTTGCTCACGTCAATTCCTCCCTTTATACTCCGCAATGCGGAGTTGGCAACGACTGGGGTTGGGTCAGTGGGAGGGGTTATACCGACCTTCCCCCCAGTCGATTGCACCGAGTCTAGAAGCTTGTCCATCCTGCCGGCATCAGGGACCAGACCTGGCTGTACGTATCTGTTGCCAGGGCCTCTGTTGCCGCGATCAAGTGGTTAGGATCGCAGAACTTGAGGTCGTTGATCCCAAAGTGTGCTACCGCTGCATTGAACTCTCCAGCCTCTGTGGGGTTGAACTGTTCCCAGGAAAAGCCTCCGTCAAACGTCCGGTAGATGACCGGGACGCCATTGCCCGCGCCGGTCTTGTAGCCACCGATCGCGCCGATGTGATCGTTCAGGAATACTCCTACACCGGTGTTGGCCAGGGCCTCTGGGAGAGAGCGCTGTGTCCAGGTCGCGCCCCAGTTGTTGGTGTAGTAGACTGTACCATCATCTAGGCCGACCCAGGCGCGGGAGCCGTCGAGCACCTGCACCCAGTTGCCTTGTTCCACCTTGGGTTCGGTCGCCATCAGGTTCCAGTGCTCTCCACCGTCCGTGGACTGGAGGAAAAAGCCGGTCGGAGTCGTCCGGAAGCCACCGACTGCCATACCGTAGGACTCGTCCACAAAGTGGATGCCCCAAAGCCCCTCGGACGCGCCGGGGGTTGGCGCGTTCTGGTCGGTCCAGGTCAGGCCACCGTCCTTGCTGAAGTAGATGTTACTAAGGTCGGTTCCGATCCAGATATGCCGGTAGTCAAGGGCAAACATCGCTTGAGAGTGGTTGACGAACTCACCATTGGTAGAACCAACATCGACGTTGGTCCAGGTCGCGCCCCCGTCGTCACTGTAAGCGATCTCGGCGGCGGCAGCTCCATCGGTCGTGCCTCGGGCCGCGATCAGGCGTTCTGTGCTCTTGCCGATCTTGACGCAAGCCAGGGCAGAGATGTGCTCGTCAGCGGCGAACGGTTGTGTAGTCCATGCCGCGCAGGACGAGAGGGCATCTGAGGAGACATAGCCATCAGCAACGGCAGCAGCGGCGGCGTCAGCCCCAATGTGTACCTCGTCGCACCGTGAAGTGTAAGAGCCGCACGGTCCGCTTTGACACATCGTTTCGGAGCAAATCGCCAGAGCGCGGAACGGTTCATCCTCATTGACACACGTCAGGTAGGTGTTCAGGAGGTCGGCGTAGATCTCGGGAGCATAGGGATCTGTTGACAGGGAATAGGCCAATCCCACCATCTCGGGCGTGTCGTTCTCCTCCCTCTGCCCTCGGGCGTTCGTGCTGCTCGACTTGTTGGTCAAGATGCCAGTCATGAGCGGCTGGGTTGTGATGTAGTTAAGGAACGTGTCTTGACGCCCGCACAATCCGTGATGGGCATAGACGGAGACTGGGCAGCGTTCGTCTACTGCCTTCTGGAGAACGTTCCTCTTTTTGGACTTCCAGAGCGTGATGTCAAAGGTCACAGAGGAGGGCGTTCCCTGTGAGGTCTTGACGGTACGGATGCCACCGGACCCGGTACGGCAGAACCGGCGCGTCACGTCGCCCAGAGGTTGATCGATCCCGTCCACCGTGGCGCATAGAACCGGGATCGGCTCGGTGTTAGGGCCATTCGGCTGTACCCAGATTACACCGTCGAACTCGTCAAAATACTCACTTTTGCCTGTAGTCATGGGACTATCCTTTCTCGGCGGCTGATCTGACAGCCTTGGTGATCATGTTCGTTGCGAGACGAATGAGAAGCCGATCCTTGTGATCGAGGTCGGCCCGTGTCCAGATCCCGAACTTGTGCAGTTCCTGCTCAATCCGTTCGGGAGTGAGGTCCGAAAGGTCAAGCATCGCCGCCCAAGGGATACCAAAGGGGATCGCTAGTTCTAAAAGGTCCAAAGAGATCTTGTCCTTGCCCTCTACTTCTGAGGTCGGGAGGTACGCCCGAAGGGGATAGCCTTCCTTATCGTGGTACTCGATCAGGGCAGACTCGTCTTTTGTCTGGAGGATCTTGATCTCTACTTTTTTCGCTCTAGTCGTTGCCATTCTTTCCTCTTTTTCTCCATCACCTTGGTCGTGGCTCTGCGTACATGCCTTCTGTACTTGGGCCGGTAACGTTTCATGGTCCGTTCCTCAAAAAGCCGCGCTTTGGTGCCTGGATGATCTATAGGCTTTTGAGTGTAGACCCATTCGACCGGGCCGCTCCCATAGGACTCCCCCTGCGGCAAGGTCTTTGGGTTGGGGTTATAGTTGCCTCGTACCCCATCCCACGGAAAAGCCAAGAATCCCTTTTCACCTACGGGGATGTCATGCCGTTTGGTTCCTCTGGAGGTCCAGAGCCAGTACATTTTGTTCGGCCCTTTGGCGTTGATGTAGGTAACGATCTGATCGCCTCGGGCCTGGACCCTCACAGACCAGTCCGTTTGATGCTCCCAGTCCTTCTGCCAGAGGTCTAGTTGATCGGTAACCTCTGGCACGACCCGCGTGCGGGTTTCCTTGGCTATCTCTCGGAGATAGTCATGGGGGTTCAGATGTTTACTCCCCTTGCCTTTGCTGACTCTGTAGGCCAGGACTTTCATAGGGTCTCCAGATGGGAGCCGCGCCACCGTGCAGGGTCTGGTTGATGAACTTTATGGCGTCTCGGGCGTCGACGTAGCCTACTGTCCGGTCTCTCCCAAAGGGGTAGAGTGTGCCGGTGTATGGTCCGCGCCAGTATCGCACGCCCGGGGCCTTGCCGGTGTATTGTAGAAGGATGAAACCATTTTCTCCCGGTATAGGTTCGGGAGGTTGATCGTCCTCCGTTGGCGTTTGGAACCGACCCGATCCCTTGCCACCACCGTTTCAGTAGCGTGCGCCTGGGGCGAGTCGTCTCAGTTCTGAGGTCAGATCAAGCATGGTTCCTCAGTATGTCGTTCCAGATGATCTGGGCCATCTGGAACTCGCTATGGCCCTGCTGCGCCCATCCCATCGCCGGGAAATTCTTGCCGGTTGCGCCCTGGCAGATGTCAAGTTCTCCGTCCCTGAGTTGTCGGAGCTGTTCAGACATCCACTTGAGATAGTTGTCACGTTCGCCCGACGAGAATTGAGTTGATCCACACTTACAGTTGTAATAGGCGGCGGCATCAATGATGTTCAACTTGGCAAGGAGGCCGACAGTTGTATCCGTCGAGAGCGCCCAGGCTGACGAGTTACAGTCACATTGGCCCGAGGCCGCTAGTGCAACAATGATGTCACCTGCCGCGACGTTCAGGTAGTGCTCTATGGTAGAGATCTCGATCCCGTTGATCAGGCAGATCCGGTAGAGGTCGGCTGTGTCCCAAGTGACGCCTGTTGCCGTGATCGTGGTCTGCGTGACAGCGGTCACAGGGCCATCGGTTCCTTGAGTCAGATTGTAGAGGATCATCCCCACGTTAGGTTGTACGCCACGCGTCAAAAAGTCCCCTTGTGAGTCGGTCAAGGTAGGAGCCGCCATAGCCCCCTCATGGGCTCCGGTGATCAACTGCCCGTAGCACCAGAAGGCTGCGAACTCCCAAGCCTCTGCGAATCGCTCTCCGCTACATGTGGTTGCTGTGGTCAAGGTCCCTCCCTACACCAACCGGGCCAGGCCCAACGGACCATGGCCCGGTCATACAGTGACAGGATCGTCGGGGATCAGGGACCGACGATCCGCTCCGTTGCCTCATAGATCTTGTGTTCTGCAAGTTTCTTTTTTGCCTTTGAGGTTGCAGCCTTTCGCACCTCTGGGACAAGAGCCAGCAAGTCAGAGATCGAGGAGGCTTGTTCCAAGGCATTGATCTTGTCGTCAAACTTGGACATGGATCCTCCTACGTTGGTGCCAGGATGCTGAAACCGTTGTCTCCGACCTCAGCCTCTGCCACATCGTCACACATGTTGCCGATCCAGATGTCTGCTGCGCCGCCACTGTACCCACCGGCGACGGAGTAGTCTCCGGTCATGACGTTCTGCGTGACAAGGTTGTCGTCTCCAGGGTTCCCGCCAACGGTCGTGTTCAGGGATTGTACAGCGGTGTAGGCATAGCCGACCTGCTGGAAACGGTTGCCCACAAACTCGCACCCGTTGCACGGAAAGATCGCATGGTTGTCGTTGTCCCAAAAGACACAACCAATGATGTGGTTGCGGTATGGGATTGCCAGGGGAGTTGTCCCCGCGAACAGGCCACAAGCATCGTTCGCTACGTTGTTCCAGAGTTGGAACACACAGTCGATGATCCAGACGTCATAGCAGCCGTGCGACCAGATGCCATACTGCCCTGTGGTCAGGCCGTCAAACAGGCAGTTCTGGATGACGGTACGGATCGCGATGTCATCTGCCCCTGAGTCAGTATGCCGCAACTCGATGCACGCGGCAGCGGTCTGCCCCAGGAACCGGAATCCCTGGACCATCCAGCCGACTGCGCGCATGTCTAGGGCTGGTTCATCGGCAGCATCTGACTGCCAGGAGGGGCTGTAGCCGGTAGGCCCTGCCCCGATGATCGAGACGTAACTGGGGCCGGTCACATAGTCGGGCGTGACCACTGACTCCTCAACCGTCCCATTGACCACGATGATAGAATAGTCGGTCAGGAGTGAGGAGCTAACAGCCGCCTGGACGGTCGCCAAGGGCTGTTCTGGGTTGGTTCCGTCCGCGTTGTCGCTGGCGTCTGCATGGCCAGAGTCAACGTAGAGAACCACAGCGTCGGGGCTCCACCTGAGTCCCTGTGGAGCTTCTGAACCCGGCACCCCAAACTGACCACCGAAAAATGGCTTCAGCTTGAGGAGCGGGAAGTGCATGTTTGTGATCATGACGTCTCCTTCTAGGATGAAACGGAAGGCTTATAGATGTGCATCCCAGGAGGACTAAAGATCGCTGGTGCATCTGGCGGCGGTTGGGGGATGCCACTTTCCAGGCAGTTGATCTTTTGACGGAGAACCAGTTTGATCGCCTTGGTCGGTTCAATGGGGCGCATCATACGGATCGCTGCCATTTCGTCGGCCAGACGAAAATGCCGGTCGCTCTCTCGGGCTGCCAGAAAAGTGTACTGATCCTCCTTTGCCGCGTCTAGATCCTTGACTTCGATCAGACCCAGAAAGGTAGCATGCTCTTCCGACCCAAAGGCTATGTAGTCGGATCGTTCCTCGGGGCGTGCCGCCTTGTCTGGAGGTACGACCCCGAGTTGCTCAAGCATCGCTTGCATCTGCGCGACTTGTTCCCTGAGTGCCTTTACTTCTTGTGCCGTTGTTGCCATTTTTACCCCTCCCTAGGGTAGAGTCTAGGCGACGGTTCCGCTGGAGTAGTAACCGCCACGAAAATCAAACCAGTTGCCTTCCGTCGAGTCGACATAGGTCCCGAACACATCCATGACCTTGAGCACCACATTGCCGGTATCAAAGTCTCCCATCATCGGCTCAACCGCTGCACCCGCACCGAGCATTGAGGTTACAGCCTCGATGTCGGACTTTTTGCGGAAGATCTTTGGTCCTGCCCATCCCGACATGCGCGCCAGCACGAACGGACGGATGTTATTTTCTGTCCAGGCCGGGAACCCGTACCAAGGGAGGTTGGGCGCTGTGCCCGCCATGTAGGGGTCCTCGATGGGGGTGAAGTTCCTGGCGACGTTGACAGCATTGGTCGCCAGTTCAGGAACCAGTTCACTGTTCAAGATCTGGAGGACCGTGTCTGCGAGGCCAGCGTGATGGACGATGTACCGCAGGGAGGCATTGATCGGCTCATTGCGGGCATCGACCCGCTGATTGTAGGCCATCCGGGCCTCAGAGACTCGGGCCGAGGTCAAACGTCCGTTCTGGGAGTAGAGTGCACCCAGGCCGGTGAGTCGGGCGATCGATACGGCGTTGGTGTACATTCGGGAGACGAACTTTTCCAGGGTTCGGCGTGCGGCCTCACCCATTTGTCGGGCCGTGTCCTCAAAATAGCCCAGATCGTCGTTGCGAATGGCCTCCCAGGAAAAGTCAACTGCTTCTCCCACCGATAGACCCGATAGGACCGGGCGGTTGCGTCATCGACGGAGCCGGGACGCGCCTGTCCCTTTTCGCCCACCAGTTCCAGGTCATCAAGAGAGCCGCGATTCTGGTAACGGTCGTGCGGCAAAAAGTTGGTCAGTGTATCCATCCAGACCAGAGGCTCAAAGGCGAAAACCTTTTGCTCATAGCCGGGGATCGCCAGTCGGCTCACAAACGTCTGGATCGCGTTTGTAAAGTCTGCACTGGTCATGGTCTCCTGAAGCAGGAGGTTGTTGGTTCCGGTTGGTGACATGCCTGAGAGGTTGTGATCGATGTCCTCAAACAGGCCCTGGCATTCTGCCAGTCGTTCTGGAGTCGCCCCAGCGTCAGCGAGTTCGCCTTTCCAGGTCTCGCACATCGCTCGGAGCAGTTTCCTTGTGATCATGATGATCCTCCTATGATCTCTGTTCAGTAGGTCAGTACGCCCCGAGATCTAGATGTCGCGGGTTGCGTTGGTCAAAACGATGCAGAATACCTGTTCTACCAGCGAGTTGGCCAGGGCCGTGTCGAACGTTGGTGCCTCGTTCGGGCCACCGGCGAACGAGTCTCCCATTTCATCCTGGCAGTAGGTCAGGTAACCAGCCAGGGGGTTGTCGTCGCCGTTTTCGTTCGAGGGAGACATAGAGAGAGTCACACCCTCCCCGATGTCATCTGAGTCATCGACATAGACCGGCTGTCCAGGCTGTGGGGTCTGCTCGAACGTAGCTGGCACCCCAGCCACATACGTCAAGACGTTAGCGACATAGTCTCGGATGATCATGCCGGGGGCAATGTTGACCACGATAAAATCATAGTCTCCATTGATCGAGTTCTCTGCAACGGTATAGACAACGCCGGTGAGGAGTTGACCACGGAAAGCAGCGGTGCGTTCACCGATCGCCACCACTGGGTGATGACCGGGCTCCAATTCGTCCTTGGTTCCCGATCGGCTATTGTCTGAGATGGGCCAAATGTCTTTTTCGTGAACGTTGAACGGGATCAGCGGCCCTGAACTCTGTTCCCAGTCTGTGCCTGTACGGAAAGTTGCTGGCATTGGATATTCCTCCTATAGCTAGGTCTGGTTGATGGGTAGAGTCCTAGAGCCTCTGGGAGTAGGTCGGATCGACCTCTGCCATAATGGCCTTGAACCTGTCCCGTGCATTTTTCTCCCGCTCCGCGGCTGTGACCTGTTTGGGAGTCTCTGGCTCACTCTCGCCCAAAGCGAATGGGCGACCCGCACCGGTCTGGAGAGACGTGACAAACTCTGTCATCTCCCGAATGGCTTGGTCCAGTTCCTCCCGGCTGGCATAGCTCGAGCGGACCAGGAATGACTTGGCGTCAGGAGAGAGGTCCGATTCATCTAGCACATCCTGGACCTGATCGGGAGTGAACTCGGGAGCTGCTTCCGTGGTCTCTGCAGAATCCGGTTCGGTCTCCGATTCAGGAGCGGGATCGGCGTCGGTCTCGGGAGCCTCTGCCTCCGGTGCCTCGTCGTCCTGGGTTGCTTCTGCTTCTGGGGCTTCGGTTTCCTGTTCCTCGATAGGGACTTTCTCCTGTTCCCCCTCCGTGATGGTTTCTTTCTGGTCCTTGTCGTTCATGGTCGGATCTCCTTCCATTTCAGAGAGGGACAGTGCGTGCCCCCCTGCACCTGCCTTTGAGACGAGATCGACGCTGGACGCATCAGTGATCTCCTCTACGATAAAAGCCTTGCGCCCGGCGTGCTCTCCCATTCGGCCTAGGCCAGAAGCATAGATCGAACAATGTAGGGAGGAGAGCTCCCCGGCGTCGGCCCGGTTGCGGGTCTTTTCGGCCATGTCTGGATCGTAGATCAGGAACTGCCCGACAAGGCCGTGTTCAGAGAGGCCCACGACGGATCGGACTTTGCCGACTTTGGTACGTTCGCTCTTTTCCGTTTCCTTGTGGTTGGTAGCGTACACGTCCACGCCCTCAAAGACCGATCCGTCGCGTTCCAGTAGCTGGGGAGAGTAGTACCGGTTATCCCTGGTGTTACCCATCCCCGGCTTGACGATCACAAAATCGACCAGAACAGGGAGTCGGCGCGGGTTCTCTGCCGTGACCGCTAGCTCTTCGAGTTCTGCCTGATCGAGTTCAGAGAGGGAGAGGACGTTGCCGGTCTCCTCCATATCCCCATCAGAGAGGGAGAGACCTACAACCTGTAGGAACTCCCCAAAGAGAGCCGAGAGAGCCGTTCCCTTGTCGTCTATCTCTGGATCATTCAGCGTGTTGTGCATCAGCATCCAGAGTTGGGCCATTCTCTCTTGGAGGTCTGCGACCTGTTCCTGGGCCTCGATCTCCTTGTCAAGGTCAGAGAAGGACGTTGCCGACCAGGAGTAGTGATCAGGGACCATCCACCCTTGGTATTCTTGGAGGTTGGGATCATCGGTCTGCTGATCGTCCACCGGTTGCTCAATCTCTTTTTGCAGTAGAGTCATTTCCTGTTCCTCCAAGGTAGAGTTGGCGATACGGATCGCTCTCGCCTCACATGTTTTGGTCGTGCCGCCATCATCTAGGCACTTGGCTAGGGCCGAGTTGGCGGCAGCGGCCCAGGCTTTTTTCTGCTTGTCGGTCTTGGCCTTTTTGGTATGCTTGGTGGCATCAGACGGTTCCCAGGGCATCACGAAATTCCTTGCGGGGGCATGTCGCTATCGTGCCTCGACATTCTTACCCCTCATACTCATGGAGGCCAAAGTAAAAGTCCATCCAACCATCGACTGCACCGGGAACCTTGCACTGAGCCCAGAGCAAAGAGCCTGCGGGAGCACGACCCGTCTGAACAGGGATGATACCCGTCTCTTTTTGCACCGAGGCCCCATAGACGAACTCAGTATAGGTGCCCGCCGCTAGAGCCGCGGCCCCGCTTGCACCACGACCCACCCGAACGAAGTAGGTAGAGGCTCGCTCCGTGTCATCCACGATGAACTGGTGAGGGTCAAAGTAGGCTTTGCCTACCACGGTCGGTGTATCCGTACCGCCCAGTATCTGGACCCACGTCCCCCAGTCATCATTGCCTGCGTCAATGCGGAACGGCCCGTTGCCTGAACCGATCTCGTCCGCAGCATGATCCGTCAGATTGGGCACCGCAGCGACCTCAAACCAACGTGCTGCACTGTGCAGGTGCCTTTCGATCTCATGCACCTTATAGGCCAGGGAGTTGTTTGTCCCGAGAAGGCCCTCAACCGTTTTCCGATCAATAAGTTCTGTACTTGTCTGCGTGTATCTTGGCATTATTGCACCCTATGTCCTATGCCCAGGATATACATGGAGTCCAATCCGGTTAGGTCATCATGAATGACCATTCTCAACTCATCCCGGCCTCCTGGTGTGAGCACTCCGCTTGTAGTCCCACGCAAGCGAATGGTTACCCCCCAGGCATATCGGAACTCGGCCCGAACCAGAACGGTATAGCTGCCTGCTCCACCTTTGTCAGTGTACACTGTCTGAACGCCAGTGAACAGAGTCATGTCCCCGTTCCTACGAGCAGTGCCAAGGTTGTTGATCTCGCCTGTCTCGCCGTTCAACTGGTACAGCTCGACCCCGTTGGTCAGTGCTGCCAAATCTCCAAACAGGGACTCGTCTGGCTGGCTGGAGCAATTGATAAAAATATGCATCTCTGTCACATCGAGATCATAGGCAGGCAGAGAAGCCGTGTAACTGACTATGGGAGTCACAGAGCCATTGACCGCAAGGTCAACGTTGATCTCCTCAACCTGGGTGCCTATGGCATAGTCGGTATTGATCACACGATCCATCGTCAGGGTATTGACCGCTACGGATACTACATAGCCGATATATCCCTCTGTTGCTGTACCGATGGCGATCCATTCACCGCCAGTCAACCCGTGACCAGCCGACACGACTACCGTGTAGTCGCCGGGGGATGCAGCGCTGGCTAGAGTCATCACATTGCCAGCGAGATACAGAAACGGTCCAAACACAAGGTTGGTATGCTGATCCTGTTGGTTGATCGCCAGGGCACCAACACCAATCTCAGGATCGATCTTGATCGGGAGAATGGAACCACCCCACCCGGTCAACCCATAGATTAGGTTAGAACCAGCATATCTGGGCATCGCTACACCACCGCGTATGGTACGTTCACAGAGCCAGCCCCACCGCCTCCACATTGCAGAGTGATCTTGAGGTCAGAATAGACTGTGAATCCTTCGACCAAGACGCCATCGTCGTCAGCTACCGCCCAGACATTCTCTTGGAACTTGCGGTAGTTGGTTCCGTCGATCTTGTGATAGACACTGATCGTGGTCTGCTGGGTGACGTTGACCATATCCAACCAGATCGATCCGATGTGGACGGGAGAGGCGATAGCCTGATCGAGCAAGGTTTGCTCTGTATTGTCGGTTTCATCATAGGAAAAAGTAGCAGAGATCGCGGGGATGTCGCCAAGGACGACGCCACCGCCAGCGGCTGTAGGAGACTGGTTAACGAGGGAGGTCGTTCGCTTCATGCTAGTTCTCCTATCACGCCAAGAGTACCGGGAGTACCAACGGCCCCTGACTCTCGGGCGACGATGCGGTATCGCTCCACATTGCCAGAAAGGGGGACGTCAACAGCAAAAGTCTCGACTGCCGCGCCTGTGGCTTGGTAGGTGTAGTACTCTCGCTGTAGGTCGCTTTGGGTGTCTGCACCGGGGACGACCGCACCGGCTGCATAGATGGGTTGGCGGTGCCATGCCTGTTGGCCTGCGGGGACGGTCGCGGTAGCAGAGAAGGGAGAGATCTCCAGGTAGTAGTCAAACGCACCTCCCACACCACCCCGAGTATAGGTAAAATGTAGGTGCAGGGTCTGGGCGTACGCACTGAGTTGGGTTACGGGAGTGGTCCATGCCCCGGCAGCGGGGAGAGCCGCGGCAGCAAGGATCTCTTGCTGGTTACTGTGCCCGGTTGGATAGGGCCACAATGGATCGTTTGGGCTGCGCATAGTCACTCCTCAAGGTAAAACGAAAACGGGCCACCCCTCCCTATGGAGGTAGTGCGGCCCGTTTTCCGCTGGGTAGTATTCTGCTGAGATCATTGTACCATAGGAGGCATCGGATTGTCAAGAGAGCATTGACTTGGAGGTCTGGATCTGGTATAATGGGGACAACTTAGAGAGTTCCACCGCAACACCCATTATGAGACCAAGGGGCTCAGCGCGCCGAGGCATCCATATGGGTGTTTCGTTGTCGAACGGTGTGTAAGAGGAGAGGCCAACCGCTGGGTGTGACGGTTGGCCTCTTTTTGTGCGGGGCTGTTTGGTAGGATGCCGCCTACCGGAGTGGGACTGAGAGCTTTGGGACGGTCGCCGGGTTGTGACGATGGAGTGGTAGGAGGTTGCGGTAGGATGGGTAGGTGCGGCAGGTCTGGCGGTAGAGTTGACGGCGGGTCAGGAGCCGAGAGCCAGACAGGTATTGCTTACGGGTTGGGTTGGGTGTGAAGGAAATGCCCAGGGCATCATTGTATCGTTCAATGAAGTCCTGGAGACGCTGGATCACCTCCTCTATGGGTCCGTGGAATGCGGAGCAGATGTCGGCAAAGTAGGAGACGGCTTGACGTAACTCTATGGCCCAGGTCACAGTAGAACTCTATGCGGGTGATTGTCTCTCGGGAGAGGCCAGGCCAGTGGTCCCAGTGGTCCCAAGAGGTCGTGCCTGTGTCTGGGGGATCTGGATCTGGATCAGTGTAGCTTGTATCGTACATCAGTCCTCCTGTTCAGAGATCGCCATAGCCAGGAATGAGGTCATGGCATCTTTGGGTTCTACCTTGCGGTAGATCGGCTCGTACCACGCAACGGGTTGGCCTCCTTTGACTAGGACGGTTATGTTGATCACGGCGGTTCCGGTCGGGAGCTTGGTTGAGCAGAGTAGCCGGAGGCGGCGAACGATCGCGTCCCAAGGGTAGGCCTGGAGGGGGAGCGGTTTTTTTAGTTGCATAGAGCACCTGCGGGAAAACGCCCCTTTGTGATCGGGAGGTCGGGAGCAGGAGTCAGGCGACACTGGCAGTATCGACCGGTGCAGCACAGGCGGTAGGATCTCGGGATCGCGTTGTGCTTGAGCCACGTGGATGCACGATAGACGCGACCGGAGAACGTGAGGCAGGTTGAGCAGTGATCGGTCGGTCCCATCGTCCAGATCATTTTCTGGTCTTGTCGGGCCAGGAGTTCTGCACGCGTGGCGACTTCGCTGTAGCGGTTGGTCCATTGGACCGCACGATTGTAGGCTTGGTCCAGGGCCAGCTTTTTCTCTCCATCCGCGTACATCACGTTCCGGACGGAGAGAAAAGAGGCAAAAGACGGTACGTGCATATAGTCTGTGCTGATCGCTTGGGCCAGCATCTGTTGACCTTCGGGAGGGAGGTCAAGGACGGTGGAGCCGCCCCGCTTTGCGCCTTCACTCCAGGCTTGGGTCAGGCCTTGATCGATGATCGAGTACATCGACTCGATGAAACCGGGCGTGTCAAAGATGTCCGTCACGTAGCCGCGTACCATCGCCCGAATCGCCTTGATGTAGGATCGCTCTCCTTTGGAGGGGGAACGGTCAGGCGGGTAGAAGGCAACCTCAGCCAGAGGAGCATGGACGATCACGCCCTCGGGAGGCAAGAGATCGTCGTCCGATGGTTCAGGATGGGCAATGTACGGATACTTAGTCTCCATTGTCTGCGACTCCCGCAAGGACGAATTGGGCAAACTGGTCTGGGGAGATGTAGCCCGATTGTAGGCGGGCGTGGGCTTGTTCATAGACCGAGATCACCATCTCCTCTAGGTCCGGTTCCTCTGGGGCCTCCTCTGTTTCATCCCCGCCCATTTCGTCGTCGTCGGGAGGGGTCTCCTCGTCGTCCGTGTCTGGAGGAGTGGGATCGTCCTCCTCCTCCGGTTCAGTGTAGAATAGGTCCAGGGAGGCGAGATCTGGGGCGTTGTTGATCCCGAGGGCTTGGAGAGTCACGCGCCAGAGTTCTGCAGCGAGACCGGCAGCGGCCTTGGGCTCGATGATGCCACCGGAGACCAGGGGCGTGAGCATCTGGGAAGCGAAAGAGCCGATGGACGATGCGACGTCCGGAAAGTCCGAGAGGGAGAACGAGTCTATGGAGATCTGGGCGACTCGTTGGGGTTCTGGGATCGTGACCGGGGCATACTTGTCTGCCAGGGTCAGGACGGCGTAGGCCAGGGTCTCCATCGTCTCGATCCAGAGATCCTGGTATCGCTCGAAAACCATCGCCTGGGCCTTGTCCATCTCCAGAGCCGTCGCCCATCGGGACGTGTCCAGGCCGGCAGAGGTCGGGAATAGGCCCGAGCCTAACAGGGCCATCCAGGAAAACTGCTCGTTTTCGGCCTTGGCGTCGGACGCGCCGGTACGCATGGGTAGCTCTTTGGTGTTTGATGCTTTGTTCTCGACGTGCCAGGACCCGGCAGCGCCAGGCGGGTTTCCGTCCAGATAGTTGGACCGGGAGAGGGTAGAGGCTATCGTGTTGATCACAGAGTCTACGGCACGGGAGCCGCCTTCGACCTGGGTACGGCGCACGAACTGGGCGGTGGCGAGAGCCACGCCCAGGCGCGACTCTGCGAACTTTTTGTGTCCTCGGATCCAGGGAGCGGAGGTTGTGGAGAGAGGCCAGCCGAGTGGGTCGGACTCCTCCTTCTGGTTATGGGCGATGTGGAGGATACAGACGTTTGTGTCGGCCTTGGTCTGGTCGGCGCGCTTGGCGTCGGCAGGGACTTTCTTGGAGGTCTGGAGGAGGGTCCAGCGCTCCTCGAGATCGGGAGCAAGAGAGGTCTCCCAGGATGGGTAGTAGTAGGTCTCTGAGCCGGTGCCGGTCGTGTTGTCGCTCCAGGTACGTTTCCAGAACCAGATGTCGGCCTTGTCGTCTGGGTTGAATATGGGGGACATCTCGGACTGTTCGATCACTCGGAGCGTCGTGCGCCCGGCGTTCTCTCCGGAGGTCGCGGTGAATAGGGCCAGGAACCGGTTGCCTTTGATCAGGAGCCAGTCAGACAAGCGGTGGATCGCCTCTCTGCCCAGGACGGATCTGTTGCGTCGGGAGAGGTAGAACTCGTCCCACCATTTTTGGGCTTTGGTGGTCGGGAGAGTGGCGGTCACGTTGTCGCCTAATCCCCATCCGGTCCAGAGCCAGATGGACCACTGGTAGAGTGGGGAATATCGCCAGAGTCGAACGGATTGCTTGACCGCCCGTTCGCGTTCGCTGGTCAGGGAGGAGGACGAGCCGTAAGCTGCGAGTTGGTCCCACCCGAGTTGTGTCGTGAGATCGAGTAGCAGGGCCTCGTCTACCCCGCCCTCCTTGAGGGAAGCCAGCGCTTCGGCGGGAGCAAGGGAGAGACCGGACTGGTCCAGGTGTAGGCCCAGGACGGCGATCGAGTCCTTGAGGGCGCGGATCGTGGTCTCGGACTCTCCCAGGAGACGGTCACGCTCTTGTGACATAACAAGAAGTTCTTTTGCCATGTCCTCATGTTGTCCCGCAAGCAGCGTTTTCTCTAGGCGATGTTGCTCCCGAATGTCGTCTATCAAGTCTGCGTATTTTCCGCAGATCTCGACAGTGGCACGATGATCGTCATGTTGCTTGGGAAAAACGAGATTATGGATCTTTTCTTTCCAAGTCAGGGGCTGAGTGCTTGGCATTGGGGATCTCCTTCTTGCGGTTGTACACTACAGCGA
>Ga0180438_10006849_pt1 | contig 15242 bp, 12 predicted proteins | sample SS_ome_12_FD_132455 | JGI IMG/M metagenome (GOLD analysis project Ga0180438, IMG submission 132455) | Hypersaline lake sediment archaeal communities from the Salton Sea, California, USA - SS_3_D_2 metaG | ecosystem: Environmental > Aquatic > Non-marine Saline and Alkaline > Hypersaline >...
ATTGATGCCCATTGTACCACCCTGGTCACCTGGATTGCCATTCGCTGCAGCATGTGCGTCGACACGGACTGCCCGGCTTCCTTCATGAACTACTGCGGACTCAAATGAGCAGGTCGTAAACCAAGCATCCCAAAAGTAATTGCCCCCTCCTGGAGGAGTACCGTTATCTGGCTCAAAATTCTGGAAAGACACCTGTGTGGGCATGGCGGTTACAGTTGGCGGGGGCGGTGTTGAGACGATGGGAATCCTTTCAGTAGGAAGATTCATGGTCACGAGGTCTGCCCGGTTGATCACCCAGCCCTCTTGCATCTGATCGGTATTGACCTGTAGCCAAGTTGCATCCTTGTTGCGCCCCGTCACTGTCAGTACCTGACTCGGGCTCAAAGTAGTGATGATGTCATACACTGTTCCCGGGCCGCTTCGCAGATTAACGTAGCCAACGATAATAGCATCTGGCGCTGGCACAGGCATCGGTGCCTCAGTGGTTGGCGGGGGCGTTAGTGTAGCGGTTGGAGTGAGAGTCAGAGTCGCAGTGCTAGTAGGCGTCGGTGTACTGGTTGGGGTTAGCGTCGGAGTTACAATATCAGTGGATGTTGGTACAGAGACGTTGAAAGTGATAGTTCTAATCGTGCTTACGCCATCGCTTGTAACTTCGACGCTGACAGTATCAGGACCCGGTGTGTCGGGTGCGGTGTAAATGACAGCCGGGGCAGTTTGAGGTGAGAGCTTACCTTTGAGGGCCGTCCAGTTGAACTGGAGGTTCGTCCCAGTAGCTTCGACCGTCAGACTAGCGGTCTCACCTGCTAAAATATCGGTCCCTGGTTCGACGCTGATGTCGGTTACATCAGGGGGTTTAACTGGCCCACAGCCTGCAATCCAAAGTGTGGTTGCTGTGATGACCAATAAACCGAACCACTTGATGGGTAGCCTTTTCGCAATCATCTTTCGTCCTCCTCGTATGCTTGGGCCACAGCCTGAAGTCAGGGGGTGGTCCGCGCCGCCCTGATATGAAATCCTGCAAACACTCCAGGGTCTGTCCGGCACGGTGACGACACCAGAACAGCAACATTGTCCCAATTAGCACTTCGCGGCGCGCTATAGGTAAGAGAGCACCTATCTGTTCCCAATTTGGTACCAATATTGGTGTACCACTTACACGTAGAACCCTCTGGCCCTTCAACACTAGCACTTACACGGACAATTTCCCCTGGGGCGACAAGCAGCGTATCTCCTGGGTGAATAGCCTCGGTTGAGGATGAAGTTGTGTGCTGAACAGTGAAGCCTGAGAGGAGAATAGGGACACCATGTCTCGACGGTGACAGCCAGATCAATGCTGAAGCGATAACGAGGGCGACTCCGAGTGAAGCCCCCAGTCCACGGTCATTGAGTTCTATTGGCTGGAGATAGGGAAACATATCAAGCAAAAACTGACCGACTTTGATAGTTAAGGAGTCTGCACCTTCCACAAGCTTTTCCAGTGGTCCTCGAAAATTCCGCCAAATGAGATGGGCTACCACCAAGAGAATGAGTGCGGCTCCGAGAGTTTGAAACGTGCTGGGAGGGCACGAAGAGAAATTTTTTAAAAGTGTTACAAATACGTTATTGAGGGGAATGAGCAAAACAAGCCAGATCACTATGAGAATTAGTACGTTGGAGATTAGGATGCCTCCTAGTGATAGCTTGCTATTGCCTGCCGCTTGGTTGTTCTTGCTCATCGGTCACCACCCACTGAGTATGTGAGAAATCTGCAACCATGGTCCGCACTGCATAACTTGATCCGCGCTACTTATTGTCACTGGCAATGGCTCTCCAGTGTTGATGATCAACGGTCAGTTTGCTATAGTTCAGAGTGTTGCATAACTCTTGCGAGGCCCACCCAATCAGGCTTCGCGTCTATTTACTTTTTTCCGAAAACTACAAAGCCGCTCCCATCGTTCAGGAAGCGGCTTTCTCACCAAATACCCCTTCAAGCTCGCCTGAACACACAGGAATCACAGGATATGAGAGTCCGACGTAAGACTGCGATGCCGTCGTATGAGATTTGTTGACTTTCATGAAAAGTGTATCATACTCTTATAGCTCACATCCTCTCTATTATACCACATTTCGCCTGTTTGGGAAGTACTAAAAAAGTATTATTTTTCAGATGGCTTTGGGTTAGTAAATTTCGCCTCTGGGGTATTAATACTTTGCGCATTTCTTCACGAATTTAGCCTCTAAAAGCAGGGAGAATGACAACAAAAAAGTGCGACGCACTTTCTTGTCTCAAGTGCGTCGCACCTGCCAAGCCGAGATGGCTTCGGCCAAAAACGCCTGGCAACGATAGTGGACCAAGCCTACTTGGCCATGTCTTTCAGCTTCACGTAAGCTGCTCGGAGTTTGAGCTCAGGGTAGCCAGGTTCAATGATGGCCCACCAATATTCCTCTTTGTCCTGAGTCCAGCCGGGATCAGGCATGTAAATGAGGCTCATCACCCCGATCCAGGGCGACCAGTGCTGCCTGGCGTACTGATAAGCCCGCACCAGGTAATCCCCCTTCTGCTCCTCGGTGACGCGGAACCAGGCGTACTCAGGATGGACTGGATCGCTGGTCCAGCCGAATTCCAGGAGGGCGACCTGCTTGTCGCCGTCGCCGTTTTCCACCATGATCCGCCTCAGGTCCTCGACGTGGCGGAAACAGTAGATGCGCTTGCGCTCCTCCGGGCTGGGGTCGTTGTTGTTGAGGGCCGGGTCCCTGGCTACAGCCGCCGGATCGGTCTCTGGCGGCACCTTGTAACCAGCACCATGAGCGCCCAGCACGTCAAAGTAGGGCTTGGCCCCGGCGGCGTACATCCCCTTCAAAAACTCTACGTCGGGCATGGCCTGGTCGTCCCAACGGCTGGTCGGCGAGAGGCCGGCACTGATGACCATGGCGTTGGGATCGGCCTGCTTGATGGCCTGGTAGGCCACCCGCAACAGAGCAGTGTACTCGCCCGGATTGGGGGGGCGTCCGCCCCACTCGCTGCGACCGGCGACGTTCAGATTGGGCTCGTTCCAAATCTGATAGGCCCGGATGCGTCCCTTGTAACGGCTGGCCATGGCATAGAGGAAATCGGCATAGTCCTGGTAATTGCCAGGAGGACCGTTCTGAGGGTATCCCCCACCCGCCCATTGGGGCTGTTGGTCCACGCGGGCGATCAAGTCGAGGCCGAACTCGTTCGCTTGCTGGACGATGCGGTCGGCGCGGCTCCAATCAAAGTGGCCCTTGGCGGCCCCTTCGATGTCCCGCCAGGAAAAAGTCTGCTTGACCCAGGTGAAACCGGCGTCCCGGATCAATCCCAGGTCACGGTGGGCCGTCTCGGACCGCCACCAGAGAAAAGCCTGCATGCCGTACTCGGGGGAATTCATGCGCAATGGCTTGGGTCCCGGCGCGGGCGGAACAGGAGTCGGCACGATGGGCTCCTCGCCCTTGTCGGATGGCGTTGGCGCTGGACCTCCGCTCCGAACAAAATCCACGTGGGTGACGCCAGTGCCATCGAGTTCGACGTCCAGGGACACTCCCTGTCCCTCCAGGATGATGGTAACAGGCCCCCATCCAAGAGGGGCAAACTCACAGGTATACTCCCCATACTCCGGCTTGCTTCCGGTGAGCTCTCTGAGGGTAAGGGTGCCCGTGCGGACGATCACTGGCAGGCCCTTCCAGCCAGCCACCGAGACGCGCAGCACAGAACCGCTGGAAACCTGCCTCGTTGTGGTGGTATAGACATTACTGACCCAGTGCGAGGTAGCTGGAGGGACTGTTGATGGGGAAGGCACTACAATGGGAGGCCCTGGCGTAGGCGTCACCACCACCGGTGGGGGAAAGGTTTTGGGAGGGGCAGGAGGTAGCGGGGCAGGAGCCACGCCAGGGATGACCAGACACTGACCCGGCCAGATGAAAGACGGATTGGCCAGGTTGTTGGCCAGAGCGATGGCAGAGACGGTGGTACCATGACGCAGGGCGATGGAGACCAGGGTATCACCCTTTCGGACAACGTAGCAGGTAGCCACCGGTGGAGATGGGACAGGCAATTGGCCTGTAGGAATGACCAATCTCTGACCGGTGTAGATAAAAGAAGGGTTGTAGATGTGGTTGGCGGCGGCGATGGCGCTGACCGTCGTCCCGTAGCGGTAGGCAATAGAATACAGGGTATCGCCCCTCTGCACGGTGTAATAGGTCACGGTGCCCGGCGCGGTTGGAGGAACGGCCGGCCCGCCTGTGGGGACGATCAACCTCTGACCCGTATAGATACAATTGGGATTGGCCAGATTATTGGCCTGGACGATGGCTGCCACCGTGGTGCCATAGTGCCGTGCCAGAGAGTACAGGGTGTCGCCCCATTGCACGACGTGCACTTTTCCTCCACCTTGAGCGGGCGGCGCCCCCTGGACGACGCTGGCACTCAACATCAGCGCTGCCAACAGCAGAATCAAAATCGTCAATTTTCTGAGACTGGCTCTCATCTCGTGCCTCCTTTCTCGGAAAGACACGGCTGATACCGAGACTATTTTGTGACTCCGTCGGCTTTCAGCATCTGGCTGTAACCCAGACATCAGGCCAACACCATTATCGTTTACCTATTATGTCATCTCCTCAAATAGTATAACACGCCTTGAATTTATTGTCAAGTTTCTTTCAAAACAAAACGCAGTCCCACCTTCCAACTCTCCCCCGCCTCCAACTGTATGCTCCAATGCGGCAAAAGGCACGAGCATTGGTAGATCCGCTCAAAGCCGCCCTCCGAGTTGGAGATGGCCTCGATGGGCAGCCGCCACAAGGTGGCCGGTCTGTCAAGGAACAGGGCGATTTCCAGGCCGAAATACTCGTGGACCAGAGCCAGCTCGCTGACCCCTCCGATCTCGCCCTTCGAGTCCAGGTGGCGGTCGCCCAACTCCATGCCGGGTATACGGTAGTAAGCATCGTCGGCGTGACCTGAGAGGAGGCCAAAGTTGAACTCGACGCCAAAACGGGTCTCCAGCGGCTCTGCGCCCTTGTTAAGGATGACATAGCTCACGGGTAGTTCCAGCGCACCGGGGGCCACGTGCACGGCCTTCTCCAGCCGCACCGGGCAAAACCGCTCGCCGACCCACACCCCGCCGTCGCGGTAGAGCCGCACCGTCACACCGCCATCGGCGGCCGGCTCGACCTGCCAGGCAAAGGGCTCGGCCACGAAATCACCGGCCTCGCCATAGTCGGCCCGGTAAAAGCTTTCCAGGTCTACCCCAGCGTGCAAAAAGTGGTCAATGAGAGCCGCGCGCCGGTACCAGTCATAGTAGAGCAACTTTTCCAGGCCCTCTTCCTTGGCCCGCACAATCTCGTGGATGGTCAGCACCTTCTCACCCTCACCTGCCGCCTCCTCTTGTTGAGCCTTCTTCAGGGCCGCATCCACCAGGGTCTGGTGATAGCCTTCCGGGCGCCGGGTCAGGTTGTTGACCAGGTTGAACTTTTTAGCACGCCAGTCCCACTCGAACAGGGTGCCTCCCCGCGCCGGGTCAAAGTACAGGTTCATGGCCGTGCCCTCGACCAAAAGCTCGGGCTGGCTGTCGCGGTCCAGGTCAACCTCGTTGGCCTCAACCCAGGCCTGGCTTCCGCGTCGGGTCTCATCGGCCAGGTTCTCGGCGGCCAGCAGGTGCGCATAGTTGGCCGTGCGGATGTGGGGCAGGTAGATGCCGCCAAAGACCCCGTGCCAGTAGGGGCAATTGCATTGAGCAGCCCACAGATCATCCAGAGCTTCGGCCAGACGATGACCAGGGCTCCCTCCAGCCCCCCCCTCCAAACTGTGCACCTTCTCGCTGACCCGCAGCATCTTCTTGTGCATGGTGTTCACTTCGGGATACTTGACCATAAAGTAGCGCCAGAAGCCGCCGCGCACGAAACGCAGGATGTCCGTCCGCCCCTCGTCTTTAAGCCGGTGCTTGAGGGCCACAATCTCGCCCGAGAGCCTGGCCGGCAAAGCCCACTCGGTCATCTCGTCGTAAGAAGCCGTGGGCAAATAGATGCGGCCCAGAGCGGGGAAGCGGCGGATGTATTCCCCCGGCGGGATGGTCTCTAGCCAGGCAGCGCTCTCCTCCAAAGCCCCGAAGAACTGCTCCATCCAGCCGCCCGTCCTCGATTTCCCTCCCCAGACGTGCTGGTAGGTCCCAGGCCACAGGCCGAACTTTTCGCCGTCGTCGCCCATGACGGCCACCTTAGTTCCGGCCTCGGTGGCTTCGCCTTGCAGCCAGGCCATGACCTCTTCTACCGCTGCCCAGGGAATGGTATAGCGCAACTTCATGCTGGTGCCAAAGATCTTGAGAGGTATCCCCTGTTCTTCGGTGACGTAATAGCCAAAGAGGTCCCTGTCCTCCAGCCCGACGTACTTGAAATGGGTGTCATCCACGATGGTGTATTCCACCCCCGCCTCGGCCAGCGGTTTGGCCAGGTGAGGCTCCCAGACCCGTTCAGCCAGCCAACCCCCTGTAGGAGTGTAGCCAAAATCATCCTGGACGGCCTGGGTGAGCTTGCGGACCTGACCCAGCTTGTCCGCGTCGGGGACAGCCACCAGGATGGGCTCGTAATAGCCGCCGGTCATCATCTCCACCTGCCCCCGGGCCACCAGGGCCGCAACGCGTTCTACCAGTTCAGGACGGTTGGCGACCAGCCAATCACGCAGAGGACCCGTATAGTGCAACGCCAACCGGATGGTCGGATGCTTCTCCAAAGCCTCGATCATGGGCAGATAAGCCCTCTCGTAGGCCTCGGCAAAGACAAAGTCGAAATTGCCGACGGGCTGATGATTGTGAATGGCCAGAGCAAGATATATCTTCTTGGACATCGGTGTCTCCTCCAATAAAAATAGGGCTTTAAACTATTCTACCATAGAATCACCCAGGAGCCAAGAGGTTGACAAATCTCGTTATGGAGGTATAATACTGAAAGGCAAGGGAGAGCAAATTGTGAGCAAATTGGGGCTGCGAGCGCACACAGGAATCTGGATTCTGGCCCGGTGGCGTTTTAAAGCTGTTGGGCGTGGCAGAGGACCATCCATCTTCAGTATAATGGCCCTGGCCATCCCTTTGATTGTGGGCCTGGCGAGTTGCGGGCCGGCAGAGGCTCCAACCATTGAGGTAACGGAGCCAACTTTGCCGACGGCTTTGGAAACGGCAGCACCAACAATGGTTGAGGCAGCCAGCCCAACGCCGGCCACCGTTCCTGAACAGCCTCTGGCGGCCAGGGTAAACGGGCAACCCATCTCGCTGGCCGACTATGAGGAGCAAGTGGCTCAATTCCAGGCCGCCCTGTCGGATCAAGGGCTGGATTTGGACAGCGAAGAAGGTCAAGCGGCTCTGGCCCAGATCCGCCGCCAGGTTCTCGAAGCGATGATCAATCAGCTTCTTACTGAACAGGCTGCTGCCAGAGAAGGTATCGCCATCAGCGATGAAGAACTGGACTCCCACATACAAACCGACATTCAAGTCGTGGGCGATGAGGGCAAGTTTGACCAATGGCTGGCGGACAACAACCTCACCCGCGAGGACTATAGGGCTCTCCTGCGTTCGGAGCTGATCTATGGAGCCATGTTTGAACGGGTCACAGCGGCGGTGCCTGCCAGCGCCGAGCAGATCCACATCCGCTATATCCTGCTGGAAAGTGAGGAAGAGGCCCGCAACGTGCTGGCCCAGCTTCAAGCTGGCGGAGATTTTGCTGCCCTGGCTCAAGAGTTCTCCCTCGACGAGAGCACCAGAGAGAGCGGCGGCGACCGGGGCTGGTTTCCCAGAGGACTGGACCTGATGCCCCCTGAGGCAGAGGCCACCGCCTTTGCCCTGGAGGCAGGCCAGATCAGTGGAGTGGTACCGAGCCCATTCGGATACTACATCTTCCAACTTTTGGAGAGGGACTCCAACCGTCCCTTATCACCTGAGATGTGGCAAGGCTTGAAGGAACAAACCTTCGCCCATTGGCTGGAAGAGCAACGAGCCGCTGCTGCTATAGAGCGCTTTGTGGAGACGGACTAGCATTATATGAGATACACTAGAAAATGGCTCTTTTTCATTCTGGTCAGTGGCTTTCTCATTTTTGTGCTGGCCGGGATAGTTGCCTTTGGCGCTTATTTTTTCACGTCCAGGCGTGAGGTCTCATTGTCCGCCTGGAGTGACCCCATTGCCCATGTAGAAATCGAGAATGTCAAACCCGCCCTGGCTTTGCTGCCCCTGGCAGGGGTACCCTCTTCGGAGGCTTTCAAGCAAGCCCTGGAAGCCGACGATCTGGAGAGCGCTTATGCCGTTCTCGTCTTCAGTCTCGATCTCTCCGAGCGAGAGAGAGTAGGCAGTTCTCTGTTATTGGCCAGGCGTTACGCCGAAGCCGAGAACGCAACCCAGGCTAAATTATGCTATCGTCAGGCCAGCACCATCGCCACCCTGAGCCCTGTCCTGTCCGATTTTAGCCGGGCTGATGCCTACCTGCAAGTGGGCCATGGTCTGGCGAGCCTGAGGGAACAAGGCGAGGCCAGACTCAACTATGATCAGGCCTATACCATCGCTCTGTATAGCCCCTATCTGAAGAAGGCGCACCAAAAGTCTGTCCTCGATAAACTTGTATCAGCCTACGAGGCCATTGGCGAGAACCAGAGAGCGGAACAAGCTCTGAACCAAAGCATTGCCTTGAACCTGGGAGCAAGCGATTCGACTGAATCGGAACCCGCTGACCAAGACAGAGAGTTTCTGCTCGGTCATCCGAATGAGCCAACCCTGATAACCCAGGAGATAGTCGAGGCCGAGGCAGCCCGTCGAGAGGCGGCGCGCACCCTCAGCGACTACCTGCGATCCACCTTGAAACAGCCACCTGAGAACCTGGCGGCCAACCTGGCCGAGGCGTTGTGGATTGAAGATGAGGCCAAACAGAGTTTTTACTACACTGAACCAGCGGAACCGCTCATGCTTTTGGAGAAGGTAGCCATGACCTGGCATAAAGTACGCTGGCTGACCATCAAATACCAGGTAGCCACGGGCGGCTATGGCCTCAGCCCGGTGCCAGAGTGGGAGGCCCAGGCGGCTGAGATCCAATCAGAGCTCAGCAAAGCTTACGAAGATTTGTACGCTCTTTACGGTGAGCAAGTCATCGCCTTGCCCCAAGCTGATGCCATTGACCGGGCCTGGGTCCAGATATTCAGACAGGAGATAGAAGTCGGACGGCTTGGGCTTTATCCCAACTATCCGGAAGAGCAACTTGTAGCCAAGTTAAAAGAGGCTACGGAGAAACTTGTCGCTGCTGGCCAGGACAGGTCTCTACGCGTGGATGTCCTTTCCCAAGATCATGCCAATATCTTTATCCTGGCCAGTGATGAATCCTATGGGCAAAGCCAATAACAGGGAGCCAGCGATGGTCTAGCTAATCAAGGAGGTAATTAGATGCTGAGCCAAGTAGACGACAGAGTACTGGAAATAGCAACTATCCTCGTGGTGATGATGACCATTTTCGTTTGCATATGTTATGCGGCCATCTTTCGCAACCCTTACGTTGCCTTCAATCCTTTCAAGCCCCCGACGGCAACCCCATGGGGAATGGCCGAAGGGCCTCCAGCTACCTTCCCTCCTACCTGGACGCCTACTGTCACCGGTATGCCAACGGATACCCCCACGGTGACCAATACACCCACAGTGACCAATACACCCACAGCCACAGGCACCGCTACGCCTACAGCCACTCAAACGCACACCGTAACCCCGACCAGCCGACCTACAGTGCCCCCTACCGCTACGCCACTGCCCACTCCGACGCCCCCGCCACGTTATACTCTGGACCCCGGAAAGCCGCCGGAAGGCATCACCTACTGCGTCTACACGGAGATTCGGGTAAACGTCGCAGACTACGATGGCTTGCCCAAACAGGGGGTCAGCGTCCGTATCTGGAGTGGGGACATCGGTTTCGATACCATGATGGTCACTGATTCCCTCGGCCAAGCCTGGAAACGGATCGCTGATGGTGAGTATTTCGATGCTGCCTGGAGCATCCAATTGTTGGAGAACGGCCTTCCCGCCTCTGAAATCAAGACTGTCGCCACATCCTCCGAGTGCAAGGACGAAAAGGTCAGTAAGGGGTATCCCACAGTGTGGGTCCTCCACTTTAGAGAAAGAAGGCCCTGATTGCGTATTAAGGAGTTTAAAGATGCCCAAAATAGCTATTAGCGGTAAGGGCGGAGTAGGCAAGACGACTTTGGCCGGGCTACTGGCCCACATTTACGCTGGCCAGGGCCAGAAGGTGCTGGCCATTGATGCCGACCCTGCTTCCAACCTGGCCTCGGCTCTGGGTTTCCCCGAAGACCTGGTGGCCCAGGTCACGCCCATCGCGGAGATGGAGGATCTCATCGCCGAACGCACAGAGTCCAAGCCTGGGACTTTTGGTGGCTTCTTCAAGATGAATCCCAAGGTAGATGATATACCCGATCGCTTCGCTGTCACTCACCGCGGGATCAAGCTTTTGGTTATGGGCACCATTGACCGCGGTGGCTCCGGCTGTATCTGCCCCGAGAGCGTGCTTCTCAAAAACCTCGTCACCCATCTCTTGCTGGGCCGCGATGAGGTGCTGATCATGGACATGGAAGCGGGCATCGAACACCTGGGACGCGCTACAGCACAGGCTGTGGATGCCTTCATTATCATCGTCGAACCAGGAAAGCGGAGCTTGCAGACAGCCAAAGCGATCAAAAAGTTGGCTGGCGATATCGGTATCAAGCGGACATACGTCGTCGGCAATAAAGTACGAGATCAGGCCGACCGGGACTTTGTCCTCGAGAGTCTGCCTGATTTCCAGGTGGTTGGTTTTCTTTCAAACAGTCCCCAGGCTATTGAAGCGGACCGCCGAGGTATCTCGGTTTTCGATCTGGATGCCACTATGGTCGAAGAAGCCCAAGCTATCGCCGGCCAATTAGAAGAGGTTATAAGCTAATCATAGCACCCTGATATGGGAGGCAGGCCAATGGAAAGCCCAACGGAGCAAAGAAGTGAAAAAGCCATCTCTCTTACTTCCGACGTGACGAACTATACGGTGAGAAAGCGGGTGAAAACAGGCATCCTCGGCCTGGACGAGATGCTCTCAGGTGGGCTGTTTGGAGGCTCTACCACCCTGGTTAGAGGGGCTCCAGGGACAGGGAAAACCACTTTGGGGATGCAGTTTCTCTATTCTGGTATTACTGAGGAGAATGAACGGGGCCTTCTGATAAGCTTTGAAGAGTTCCCTCTTTCTTTACACCGCGATGCTCTTTCCTTCGGTTGGGACCTGCGCAAACTGGAGAAGGAAGAAAAGCTGCGCCTTATTTTTACCTCCCCCCGCATTTTCCTGTCCAGCCTGCAATCGCCCTCAAGCCCTCTGAACCGCACCATTCAGGAGTGGGACGTCCGGCGCGTGGTCCTTGATAGCATTTCCCATTTCACTCGTATGACCAGAGACTCCAAAGAACTGCGTGAGATATATAACAATATCATCAATGGCCTGAAACGGGAGGGAATAACCTCTATTTTGACCAGCGAGGACAGTGGCACCAGCTTGTCAACTGAAGAGAGGGGACGAATCTCCTTTATCGTGGATAACATCATCCTGATGCGCTACGTGGAGATTGACAGCGCCATGCAAAGAGCGATATTGGTGCTTAAAACACGGGGCAGCGACCATACCAAGGAGATAAGACGTTTTGAACTCCGAGAGGGTGGCTTCATCGTGGGAACTAGGTTCGAGGGACGAGAAGCTTTGCTGAGCGGCAGCCCCCGGTTAATAGGACCTGGGCCATAAGAAATTGAGTCTCAGTTGAGGCCACGGAGTCTTTCCACTATCCGCAACTGGGCCCTGATCCTGGACAGTAGTTCGTGGGCATCAAAGGGCTTTGTCAAATAGTCGTCGGCTCCTACCTTCAGGCCAGCGATCTTTTCCACTGTGTCTCTTCTGCCAGTGAGCATGATAATGCTCAGGCTGGCAAAGCGCGGGTCCTGGCGTAGACGGCGGCATATCTCATAGCCGTCTATGTCCGGTAGCATCAGGTCCAGGACCAACAAATCTACATCCTCGGCTTCGGAAGCAAGTTTCTCCAGGCATTCCTCACCACTATAGGCATAGAGGACTTGATACTTCTCCCCCTCCAGCAGCCCACCTAGCATTTCAACTATGTCGGGATCATCGTCAACCAACATGATCCTCTGTTTCATAGTCTTCTCTCTTCCTGACTCGATTGTTTTTGTTCACTCCTCGTCGGAAGGTCCACTGATGACATTGTCAATGGGGTAAGCGGTCATAATGCGGATTGTCTGTTTGAAGCCCAGTTTCTTTAGCAAATCCAGATTGCCGGCTGCGACCACAGACAGATTATTGGCCCCCTTGGCCTTGAACCTCCTGGCAATCTCACTAACCAGAGCTGTCCCGATACCACGGCGCTGATAGTCGGGATGCACTGACACGACGTTAACGATAGCCCTCGACCCGTCGAAGACTCCCCTGATGAACCCTACTGCACGGCCATCCTCCTCAGCGACGAGGAACTCGGCCGCCTCGCAGTCGCAGACCCGTAACATGGCCTGGGGGCCATCTATCTCTGGATGCCCAAACTGCAAGTTGGCCTTCAGAACCTCCACCAACGGGTCACAATCGGCCGGTACGAAATCTCTGATCAGCATCTGGCCTTCCCCCTATCTGAAGTCTTATCCTAATGACATTGAACCCCTGCTCACTTCCCGAGCAGGCTCAATAGCATACAGAATCGTCATCAACCGCTCGTACTCGTGCTTGAGGAGCGAGGCCATCTCACGGGCTGTCCGCTCCAACCATTCGGCGTCCTCTCCCCGCTGGCGGTATGCCTCCCGCACGTGGGCAGCAACGAGTTGTTCGGCTGGCACCTCAACGGGGGCCAAAAGAAGCAAGCGCAGATAATAGAGCCGTTGGGTAAAAGCCTTCACCTCTTCAGGTCCACACTGATAGACAGAGTGGTGCAAAGGCGGCGGCTGGGGCGGCAGGTGCTGGTGAACGACACCGTCCTCGACCCACCCTACCAGAATGACGTTGAACTCGGTGTGCAAAATGCGCCGGAGTTGCGGATGTTCGTCGTAGATGGCCTCGTCAAAGACCTCCTCGGTACTACGGCGCACGACCCGGCGGCCTGGCTCGGGGCTGGTAGTAGTGCCATAACTGACGACGCCATAAGCGTAATCGGCACCTCCTACCTGAACCTTGACCAGACTGCCCAAGGCCGGTGGCCGGTTCAGTTCCTCACTCTCAGCCACAAAGCCAATGGTAGTCGTCTCAATGATCTCACCGATTTTCATTGTACGTCCCACTTATAGCTTCTTCACCCTCAGGCGAAAGCCTTCAACATCTATCACCTGTACCCTTTCGCCCTTTTGCGCCGTACCTTCCTCGAGCACCGCCTTCCAATGCTCGCCCCGCAGGAAAACCGTCCCCTCGGGTGTGAGGTCTGTCCGCGCCTCAGCCATCTGGCCAATCAGTCCCTCGCGCCCGGTGGCGACGTACCACTTCTGGGCACGCAGGGCCTTGGCCATCACGAAGGCGAAGAAAGCCCCCGTAGCCAAAGCCACGCCAAAGATCAGGCTTTTGGAGACGGCATAATAAGGCGAGTTGAAGAGAATAAGGGCGCCCAAAACAAAGGTGACAATGCCGCCTACTGTGAGGACGCCGTGGGTAGGAGCCTTGATGTCCAGGACGAAAAGGACAAAGGCCAGGGCGATCAAAGCCAGCCCCATATAGTTGACCGTGAGCACCTGAAAAGCGTAGAGGGACAGGAGCAGACACACGGTTCCGACGATGCCTGCCACGTAGCCGCCAGGGCTGGAAAGTTCAAGGATCAAGCCATTGACGCCTAACGTCAGGAGGATAAAGGCCACGTTGGGGTTGATCAAGATAGACAGCAATTGCTCAATAAAAGTCATGGGAATGTGGATGACGGTAGCCCCACGAGTATGCAGAGTGAACTCCTGCGTGCCCACCGTCACCTCGCGCCCGTCCAATTGGCCCATCAAATCATCCAGGTCACCCGCTATCAGGTCAATGACACCTTTCTCCAGGGCCTCCTGTTCGGTGGCCACCAGGCTCTCGCGCACCGCTTTCTCGACCCACTCGACTGCTTCCTCGCCCCGCCTTTGGGCAAAGTTCTTGGCCTGCCCGGCCAGAGCATTGACCAGCTTCTCTTTTGCAGTCTCGGGCAGCTCCTGGCCTTGTCCAGAGATGGGAGCCGCAGCCCCGATGGTGGTCTTGGGGGCCATGGCGGCCACGTGAGCGGCCAGGGTGATATAAGTGCCAGCTGAGGCAGCCATGCCGCCGCGCGGCCAGATAAAGACCACCAGCGGTACACGGGCGTTTTCAAAGCGCTCCATGATCTTTAGCGTAGCGCCGAGTTCACCGCCCGGCGTATTCAACTGGATGACCACACAACTGGCCCCATCCTGCTCGGCCGTCTCAATGCCCCGGTCGAAATAGTCAAAGGTGGCTGTAGAGACCGCCCCGTCAAAGGTCAACACGTCCACATGAGGGGCGCCTTGAGCCCCCGCATGGGACACAATAGACAGAGATGCCAGAAGAACGATAAATACCCATCCCAGAAGCCTGATTCTTTTCATTTCCCTCACCTTTACCGCTACGCTAAATCAAGTTGGCTTTGACCAGAATATCTTGTCCCAGAAATTCGACTCGACCTCTATTATATCTCATTTCCATTCCAAATACAAAACAAAGGACCGGACGAGGAGTCTCGTCCGGCCTTTTACAAAAGAACCATCCGAGTTCAAAACCAATCAAGCTGGCAAAGCATGGTAGATCTTTTCATAGTTGTCATAGCGGGTCGCCGATACACGGCCCTGTTGTACGGCCGCTTTCACGGCACAGCCCGGCTCGTGGATATGGGCGCAGTCACCAAAGCGACAGCCCCTGGCTGCGGCTGCGATCTCGGGGTAAAAGCGGGCCAATTCACCTCGCCTCAGGCCGCTCACACCAAACTCGCGGATGCCTGGCGTATCCACGACAAAGCCCCCCACCTTTAACAGATGCAAAACAACCTGAGCCGTGGTGTGCCGTCCCTGGCCATTGTACTCGCTCACCTCCCCAGTGCGGAGTTGCAAGTCCGGCTGTACTGCCGACAGCAGCGATGACTTGCCCACCCCCGACAACCCCGCCAGCACGGTCGTCTGCCCGCGCAGCAGCTTCCGCAACTTGCCCACACCTTCACCGTCAAGGGCGCAGGTGAAAATCACCCG
>Ga0180438_10006850_pt1 | contig 15234 bp, 12 predicted proteins | sample SS_ome_12_FD_132455 | JGI IMG/M metagenome (GOLD analysis project Ga0180438, IMG submission 132455) | Hypersaline lake sediment archaeal communities from the Salton Sea, California, USA - SS_3_D_2 metaG | ecosystem: Environmental > Aquatic > Non-marine Saline and Alkaline > Hypersaline >...
AGGTTGGCTGATGACCGCACTCTCTCTCATCAAGAGGCCCTCCGGGGCCTCTTTTCTGTTGCCCCGAACCTCTTGTCATTCAATTCGGCCAAAGGCTGATCAAACAGCGTGACCGCTAACACCCCAGAGCGCAGACCTACGGTACCCTCAAATAGTCCCTAGTACCCATGGACAATCGGACCAATTTAGGGTAAACTGCTAGGGAACGAGTTGAAGCCCGGCGTTGCACCTGCCCGCCGCGGCGGTCCTGGAGTGTGGATATGAAGATGAGAAGCATTCTCTTGACTCTGTTTTTGGGCATTGTGCTGCTGCAGCCAGCCCCTGCTGCGGCAGGGCAACCGTCCTGGTCAGAAACAGGTGTAGGACAAGGCAGCATCCTGTCCGACACACTGACCCTCTATTTCTATCGAGAGGGCCAGGCTGTGCCAGTTGCCCGGCCCGGTGTGCTCAGCGGCGATTCCCAGGCCGACGCCGAGGCTCTCTTGCAAGCAACATTGGCTGGTCCCACAGCCGCGGAGCAGGCCAGCGGCCTCCTCTCGCCCCTTCCCCCAGGCACAAGCCTGAGGGCCGTGACGGTGTCAGGTGAGGAGGTCATCGTAGACCTGCAAATGCCCTTCGATTTCCTCCACCACGAGCTCGATCCCTACCGCAGCGACTATATCGTTGAGCAAGTGGTCAAGACCGTCCACCCGCTAGGGCTAAACCGCGTCCACGTCCGGGCCGAGAGGGAGGACGGCGCACGCGTGCCCATCTCTGATTTCTTGCCACGCCCCCTCGTGGCTCCCCTGGCCATACCACCCAACGACGATCCCGCACCGGACAGGATGGGTCTGCCAACAGCGGAGGACAGCCGCTCTGCCCCCACGATTGACTACACCGGCCAGCCGCCCGCTTTCGGGCAGGGACAGCCCGAGGGTCCCCTCTCGGGCAAGGCGGTGTGGCTCAGCGCCGGACACGGCTGGTATTGGAGCGATACCCTGAACCGCTGGAATACACAACGGCCCAATACCTACGGGATTGTCGAAGATTTCTCCAATGCCGAGGCGGTGAACTACTACCTGGCCCGCTACCTGTGGAATGCCGGCGCCGACGTGTGGCTCGTCCGCGAACGGGCCATGACCGAGCACGAGATCATTGTAGACAATGACGACGGCGCACCGGCCTACGTGGAGACCGGTTCCTGGACGACCAGCACCACTCCTGGCTACAACGGCGGCACCTATCGATACGACATCACGGCCGAAGTTCTATCAGGCACCGCTACCTGGACGCCCAGCCTGCCCGAAGCAGGCTGGTACCCTGTATGGGCCTGGTACCGCCACGGCCCGAATCGCCCGACCGATGTCCGCTACGAGATCCACCACGCGGGCGGGGTGACGACGGTCAGTATTTCGCAGGAAGTGCACGGCCAGACCTGGCGCTTCCTGGGCGAGTACTATTTCGAGGCTGGCACATCGGGGCACGTGACGCTGCTCAACGAATCGGACGATCCCCTGCAGGCCGTGGTCGCCGACGCCATCCGCTTTGGCGGCGGGCTGGGCAGTATCGAGGAGCCGGGCGGAACCAGCGGGGAGCCCCGCTGGGAGGAAGCCGCCAAGTACTGGGCCCGCTACCAGGGTGCACCATCCGAGGTCTATGCCAATGATGTCACTGCCCGCCCCCTCTACGCCGAATGGGAGAGCGCCAAAGGTTACCCCGGCGAGGCCGAAAACGCGGTCTTTATCTCATGGCACACCAACGCCGGCGGGGGCACCGGCACCGAGAGTTACATCCACAACACCGAACCCACGACCGGCAGCGCCGAACTGCAGGATTGGATCCAGCCCGAGATGATCTACGATCTGCGACACGCCTGGGATCCAGACTGGGTGAACCGCGGCCAAAAGACTGCCAACTTTGGCGAATTGCGCGAGCTTTCGACCATCCCTGGGGTCCTACTGGAGGTGGCCTTCCACGATACCGAGGAGCCGGGCGACGCCGATGACCTCCGCGAGCCGCTGTTCCGCCAGACCATCGCCCGGGCTGTGTACCAGGGCATCGCCAAATACCACGCTGAACGGGAAAGCACCCCGGTGTATCTCCTGCCCGAACCGCCGGAACGCCTGGTTGCGCGCAACACCGCGCCGGGTGAGGTGACCCTGACCTGGGAACCCCCTCCCTGTTGTGACGACGTCGTGGGCGATGCGGCGACTGCGTACAAGATCTACCATAGCACCGGTGGCCGTGCCTTTGAAGATGGCGTGGAAACCACCGATCCGGCCCTGACCCTGACGGGGCTGGCCCCGGGTACGCTCCACTTCTTCCGCGTCACAGCGATCAACGACGGGGGCGAGTCATTTCCCTCCCCAGTCGTCGCCGCGCGGACCCCGGCTCACGGCGAACCGCCCTCCGCCCTCGTGGTGGACGGCTTTGACCGGCTGGATGAGACGTCCATGATCCCCCAATGGGAAAGCAGTGCCCTGGGCACCGCCCAGCGCATGTTCCTGGAACGGATGAACCGCTACGACTATGCCGTCGAACATGGTACGGCCCTGGCTGCCTGCGGTCTGGCCTTTGACGGTGCAGTCAACGAGGCAGTAGAGGCTGGCGACGTGGCCTTGGATGTCTATCCTATGTTGGATTGGTTCGTCGGCGAGGATTCGGTCGCTGACGCGGCCCTCAGTGACACTGAACGGGGACTGCTGGCAACCTATCTCGACGGCGGCGGACGGTTGCTCATCTCTGGCTCCGAGATCGGCTACGACCTGGTGGAAAACGGCCGCGATCCGGCCTTCTATCAAGACTACCTCCAGGCCGGCTACCTGGGCGATGATGCCGGCACCTACGACTTTGCCGGGGCGCCTGGCGGCATCTTTGACGGGCTGGCAGGCAGCTTTGACGACAGCACCGGCGGCGCCTATGACGTAGGTTATCCCGACCGGTTGGCTGCCGGCAGCAATTCGACGCTGGCGATGTCCTATACCGGCGGCCCGAACCCGGGGGATGGCGCTGCCGTGACCTACGCTGGAGATTTCGGGATCGTGCACTTTGGCTTTCCCCTGGAGACTGTGATCGACGTCTCAACGCGTACAGCACTCTTTTGCGCTGCAGCCAACTATCTGCTGCCGCCCAGCGGACCAGCCCTGGCTTTCTATCCCGATCACAGTAGTGTCACGTACCCTGGCCAGACTGCTGTGTACACCCACACTCTGGTCAACCTGGGCAGCGCGACCGACGCGTTCACCCTCACACACACCAGCAGCCAGGGCTGGGCGGTGACCTATACGACACCCATCACCCTGGGGGGTGGCCTGGCCGCAGACCTGCCGTTCAGCATCGGCGTGCCGCAGGACGCGCCCAGCGGAACAGTGGACATCACCGTGTTCACCGCTACATCCCACAGCGATCCGGCCGTGTTTGCCACCGTCCGCGACGTAACCACGGTGGTCCACGAGCCGACGGTGCCCCCGCCCATCGCTGGCCGTCTCATCAACCCCGGGTTCGAAGGAGGGCTCAACCAATCAGCCTGGCAGGTGAGCACGCCTGGCAGCAATCCGGTCTTTACCCACCGTGACGACCTGCCTGCCTATGTCGAGCCCTACGGAGGAGACTGGCTGGCCTGGTTGGGCGCCTACACCCCCGGCGTGTCCACGACTGTCACCCTCTCCCAGGTGGTGGCCTTGCCCTCAGGGGAACCGACGGCGACGCTGACCCTGGCCTGGTTCGCCCACCCGGAGGCATCCGCCCGAGCGGTGACCGACACCCTCTCGGTTGGTATCTACGACCTGAGCGGGACGCTCCAGGCCGACCTATTGGTCGTGACCTACGAATCGCCCACGGACACCTGGAGCACAGAGGAAATCGACCTGGGTGCCTTTGTCGGGCAGACGGTACAACTCGCCCTCCGATCCACTAGCCGCGACACCGCCTTTTTCGTGGACGACATTAACCTGGTCACCTCCGGGCGAGTAGGGCCTGACGAGTTCCGTGCCCTGTGGGTGGACGCCTACCACGAGGGCATCAAGAGCCCCAAGCAGATCGACGAGTTGGTTGAGACTGCCCAGGCTGGCAGCTTTAATGCGCTCGTCGTCCAGGTGCGGCGCCGGGGTGACACCTACTACCCGTCGAGCCTCGATCCCTGGGCCCCCGACGCCAATCCTAACTTTGACGCCCTGGCCTATCTCATCACCCGGGCGCACGCGGCTGGCATCGAGGTCCACGCCTGGGCCACCACGCTGGCCATCTGGGGTGGGGATACACCCCCTAGCGCGCCCGACCACACCTTCAACGTACACGGACCAGGAGCCACTGGTCAAGGCTACTGGCTGATGACCAGCTACACCGGCGAGGACATGCCGGGCAACGAGCTGTACTATCTGGACCCAGGCCACCCCGATGTAGTGGACTATACCGTGGCCATCTATGCTGAACTGGCCGCGAACTATGATCTTGACGGTTTGCACCTGGACCGCATCCGCTATCCCGAGCACAAGGGCACATACTGTCAGAGTCAGGTTTGGTACTGCCAGGATTGGGGGTACAATCCCGCTTCGATTGCCCGCTTCCAGGCCCAGACAGGACGGACAGACGTGCCTGATCCCCTCGACCCCGATTGGGTTCAGTGGCGACGTGACCAGGTGACAGCTTTGGTGCGCAGGGTGTACGTGACCACATCAGCTATCAACCCCCGTCTGCGGGTGAGCGGTGCACTAGCGACCTCAGGCGCCGCCCCCATAACGGACGAAGATTGGTATCTACGCACTCCCTACCGGCATCACCTGCAAGACTGGCGTGGCTGGTTGGAGGAAGGTATCCTTGACCTGGCAATTCCCATGACCTACCGCGACGACGACGAGTACGCAGGCCAGTTCAACGATTGGATCCTCTGGCAGAAGGATCATCAGTACGATCGGGGCACCGTGGTTGGCACGGGCCTATACCGCAACAGCGTCGAGGACAGCATGGACCAGTGGCTCCGGGTGCGCACTCCTTCCGACTTGGGAAACCAGGCACTGGGGGTGTGCGGGTACAGCTATGGCACGCCCAGTGACGCCGGTACATCACGCCGGGAACTGGTCAACGCCGCGGTGACGGTCGTATTCACCCAGCCAGCTTCCATCCCCGCGATCCCCTGGAAGAAGACGCCTACACTGGGGCACCTGATGGGCACCCTGTCCCAGTCACCTCCTTGCCAGGACCTGAACGACTATCCCCTGGCCCTGACAGGCCCCGAAACGCGAACGATCATCACGGATGGCAGCGGCTGGTTCGGCACCACGGACCTGCTGCCCGGTGAGTATCTGCTTTCGGTGGACGTCGTGAGTCCCAGCACCACCATCGTCCTGCCGGTGACCGTGCTCGCCGGAGCCGTCACCGAGCAGGAGGTTATCCTGCCAAGTTGCAGGTCAGCGGGATATATCTACCTGCCTTTGGTGCTTAGGAACGCAGGGCCATGATGCGATTTTTCGCACGATAAGCAGCATATCGGTACGAAAATTGATATTTTGACCCCTCCCTCTTGACATTTTTCGTGTACTGTGATATAATTCACAACAGAGGGTAAGGAGGGAGGGGTACATGCCATACAGCCTCGATTCTGTGGATACTCGGATCATCCAGGTCCTGCAGCGGGACGGGCGGACACCGAATGTGGAAATTGCCCGTCAGGTTGGCATCTCTGAAGCCACAGTCCGGAAACGGCTGGATCGCCTGGTGTCGGATGGCGCGATCCAGATCACCGCCGTGCCCAGCGCAGTCAGAGTCGGATTGCCCACGATCACTTTCCTGACCCTCAAGGTCGATCTGTCACAACTCGATCGCATCGCCAATGAACTGGTCCGCCTGCCGGAGGTGCGCGCCGTCCACTACACCAGCGGCGAGAGCGATCTCATCCTCGAGGCCTGGTTCCCTTCGAGTGACGACCTCCTACGCTTTCTGACGCTGCATGTCGCCTCAATTCCAGGAATCAATCACACGGCCACGTCCCATGTTCTGAGGACAATCAAAGACAGCAGCGAGTGGATATTGCCTCCCTCCTCCCCTCCCCATATTCTGATCGTAGATGACGATCCAGACTTTGTGGAGGTTGCTCGCCTGACGCTGGCCAAGGAAGGGTATGAGATCAGCTCTGCCAGCAATGGCGAAGAAGCCATGGCTGCGATGCGGGTGATCAAGCCCGACCTGGTCGTGCTTGATATCATGATGTGTGGCATCCTCGACGGATTCAGGACCGGGCAGGAAATGCGGACCGACGGCGACCTGCGGTCGGTGCCCATCCTGATGGTCTCCTCTATCACCGATTCGTCCTTTGCCAGCCTGTTGCCCAAAGGGGACCAGCTACCAGCCGACAATTTCCTGGTGAAACCGATCCAGCCTGACCAATTCGTCGCCGAGGTGCGGCGGCTCATACGCACCTAGTCACAAGCCCTGTCAGTGGGGCGCTAGCGCCAAAAGCTCTTGAATCGCTGAAAAGGGGGTAATGATGCCAAGAATACTAGTGGTAGACGACGATCCTGACTTTGTGGATGTCACAACCAGGATCCTCGAGAAGAACGGCTACGACGTTTTGATAGCCGCCAGCGGTGACCAAGCCCTGAACGCAATGCACCAGCAGAAACCAGACCTGGTGCTGCTGGACATCATGATGAGTACAATCCTGGATGGGCTGAGTGTCAGCGAGGAAATGCAGGAAGACCCCGACCTAAAGGATGTGCCCGTGATCATGATCTCTTCCATCTCTGACACGGAACATGCAGCCGTCTTTCCCTCTGACCAGTACCTGCACATGGACGCCTGGATTACCAAGCCGTATAAGCCAGACGATCTGCTGAAAAAGATCCGGCAGGTCCTGGGCTAGTCAGCAGCAGTAGACAAGGCCGGACCCTGGGAGCGGAGTGACGGCATCATGCTCACCATCTATCTTTGTCTGGGCAGTTCCTGCTTTGTGCGCGGATCCGATCTGGTGGCCAAGTCCCTGCAAGCATCGATCGAGCGCCACGAATTGCAGGATACAGTAGACATCGTCGGCACCTTCTGTCTGGAGCACTGCTCCATGGGGGTCACACTGAAGGTTGATGAGCAGATATTCGAGGGCGTACGCCCCGAGGCGGCAGATGAGTTTTTCACGACCGAGATCCTGCCACGAGTACAGATGGTGAGGGAGGTCCAGTGACCATCATCTGCACACGTCCGGATCGATGCCAGGGCTACCGTGACTGCCTGCGCGCCTGTCCCGTAGAAGCGATCGAGTTTCGGGCCGGGCAAACCTGGACAATCGAGGAGCGCTGCATCGCCTGCGGCGCCTGCGTCTCCGCCTGCACTCAGGGAGCCAAGACGATCCGTAACGACGTGGCGCTGGTCAAGCAAGCCCTCGCCGACGGGCGACACGTAGTGGCCAGTGTTGCACCTTCTGTCTCAGCCCTGTTCCCCTCCGGATCCTTTGAGTTTCAGACGGTGACTCGCTCCCTGCGCCGCCTTGCCTTCGTCGATACAGACGACACTACCACGGGAGCAGCCATGGTCGGCGATGCGTACGGCCGCTTGTTGAGCGAGGCCCGGTCACCCCAGCCTCTCATCGGCTCATCCTGCCCTGGCATTGTCTACCTCGTCCAGCAACATTTTCCCCACCTGGTGCCACACCTGGCTCCTGTGGTTTCGCCGGCCGTCGCCCACAGCCGCTGGCTAAAGCAGATCATTGGACCGAAAGCATTTGTGGTGTTCATCGGTCCCTGTCTTGCCGCCAAGCTGGAAGCCGACGACGAAACCCTGAACGGCAGCCCGGATGCAGCCCTGACTTTCTCTGAGCTAAAGGACTGGTTGGAGGCAGAGGGCATTGCGACCTTCCCGTCCAATTCTGACGCGATGTCAAGTGGGACAGAGCCGGGCGAGCAAACCCGCTTCGCGGTGCACCTGTTCTCCCCGGAGGGGGGATTGGCTCGCATTGCCATGCCGGATGACGCAATGGCGGGCAAGAGGGTCGTGACCGCATCCGGTTTCGAGTTGTGCCGGACCATCCTCGACAGCCTGAATGGAGGGCAGCTTGAGGCAGATCTGCTCGAGCTCATGTTGTGCCCCGGGGGATGCCTGAACGGACCCGGCATGCCAGGTGAAGAGCGCAGCGTAGGCCGGCGTCAGTGGCTTTTTGCCTATGCCCAGCAGAGCACAGCGATCGAGCTGCCGCCGCGGTCTGAGTGGCCGAGTCTCCACAGAGCCTACGCCAACCCCACCCCAACCGATCCAAGCCAGAAGCTGCCGGCACAAGAGAGTCCCAGAGGCAAGGATTTGCATCCTGCATCCATCCGCGACCGGGCTGTCGCCACCTTGCGGGGAATCGCCGCGCCGCCTGTCCAGACACACCGCGAAGAAGCCATGGCCAAGGTCATCTTTGACCTCACTCCCAACCTCGTGATCATGGTTGACGAGGATCTACGCATTGTGGCCCTGTCGCCCTCGGCGGAACGAGCCTTTGGCTGTGATCTTGCTTCCATGCGCGATCGTCCCTTGACGGATATCCTGACTCCAGTCGATGACTTTGTCAAGGCGCGACGCTACAACCGTGCAGTGATCAAGAGCAAGGTATGCTACCGGCCGGACCTGATCGTCGAGCAGACGGTGGTGCCAGCCGCTGAGGAGAACGCACTGGTAGCTATCATGCGCGACATCACGACCGAGGAGAAGCAAAAGGCAGAATTGGCCCAGTTGATGCAGGAGACAATCACACGAACACAACAAGTGATCGACTTCCAGATGCAGGTCGCCCACGAGATCGCCAGTTTGCTGGGCGAGACTACGGCCAAGACAAAGATCCAACTGGGCCGGCTGATCCAGTTGGTACAAGGACTGGAGGATCTGGAGGTCCCATGAACCGGCCAGATGTCACACCCCAGTTGTTCCGACCACAGCCAGCCGCAGATAGACAGCAGCGGATTCCACAAAACCGCCAGAGCGGTGGCCCGCCTAAGAGGCTCGCTGCAGGCTCCGTCCTGGAGACGATGAGAGGTTTGGCTCCCAAGTCCGACAAGGGCCGCGGGAACCACAGACCACGACTGTTGATCGAAGTAGCACACAAAGGTCTGAACAAGCATGGCGAGGAGCTGTGTGGCGACTGGGTCAAAATTTCGACCACGGATACCCACTTTATCGCTGTGCTGTCAGATGGCCTGGGCAGTGGCGTAAAGGCCAATATCACCGCTACCCTCACCGCCGAGATTGCAGCCACCATGCTCGAGCAGGGGGCATCCATTGAAGACGTGATCGAAACCCTGGCCGGGACGCTGCCGCAGTGCAAGGTCCGGCAACTGGCCTACGCCACGTTCTGCATCCTGCAGGTACACAACGGGCGACAAGCCTATCTGGTAGAATATGACGCGCCTCCCACTTTCCTTGTCCGCCAGGGACGTGTCCAGTCCCTGCCCACAACAGAGCGGATCGTGTACGGCCGCACCATCCGTGAATGCCAATTCGGCATCGAGGAAGGTGATTACCTGATCATGGTCAGCGATGGGTTCATCCACGCCGGAGTCGGCCACACGCTCAAACTGGGATGGGGCTGGCAGAATATCGCGGAAGCCATTGAAGAAGCGGTAGAGGCGCGGCCTGATGCCTGGCAACTTCTCAATGCCTTGACCTACCAATGCAGCAGGCTGTACGATGGCAAGCCCGGCGACGACTCGACGGCCGTAGTCATGCGGGCACGGCGCGCAGTCTCGACTACAATCTGGTCCGGGCCTCCAGCCGACAAGAGCTTGGACGCTCTGGCACTGGAAAAACTGATGTCTGAACAGGGCACCAAAGTCATCTGCGGCGGCACCACAGCCCAGGTTGCCGCCCGTTTGATCGGTACGCCGCTCAAAGTGCAGTGGGACGTCAAAGGCCTGATCGAGAACGGCTCTGACGACGAAAGAATCCCGCCCACTGCCCATCTGGGAGACATTGACCTGGTCACGGAAGGGATCATTACCATCAGCAAAGCCATTGAACGCCTGAAGGATGCAGCTAGCATCCACGAACTGCCTGTCCGCCAGGATGGGGCTACGCAATTAGCCCGCATCCTCTTGGGCACTGACAAGATCCATTTCATTGTCGGCGATGCAGTGAATCCTCAGCAGGTTGGTGATCTGGTGCGCGGCAGGCCCATGCGCCAGTTGCTATTGGAAGAGTTAATGAAAGATCTCAGGGCACGGGGTAAGGTGGTCACGACCGAACACCTATGACTCCCCGCCAAGACAGAGCCTACGAAAAGAGAGGTGGTTGTATGAATGAGGACACGATCGATCTCACTGGGCAGACCCTTGATCGGGATTTCCTGGAGACCCTAGCTCCAGCCAAAGAGCTGTTGCGGAACTGCATGCAGTGTGGGTCTTGCACCGCGACCTGCGCCAGCGCTTACGCCATGGATTATACGCCCCGCCAGCTCTGGCACATGATCCGGCTGGGGCTCGTCGACGAGGTTCTGAACAGCAAGGCTTTATGGCTTTGCAGCACCTGTTATTCGTGTACGCTGCGCTGCCCCCGTGGTATCCCCCTCACCGAGACCATAGGGACGCTCAAGCGAACTGCCATGCAAGCGGGGGTGCCGGGATACAAGGAGAGCCGAAACTTTTACCGGGCTTTTGTACAGACAGTCTGCCGGCACGGGCGCTCTGACGAAGTGGAGATCATGGTCCGCTACTTCCTGAGTACCAACCCCTTCATGGCCCTGGACTTTGCCCCGCTCGCCATTACCATGCTGAGGAAGGGAAACGTGAGCATCAACCTACCCAAGCTCGGAGGACCGGGGAAACTCGACAACTTGTTCCAGCGGGTAGAGGAACTGGAGGGCAACCTATGAGATACCTGTACTATCCCGGCTGTTCTCTCGAAAGCACAGAAAAGGAGTATGACACGTCCACACGCGCCGTCATGGCAGCGTTGGGTGTGGAACTGCAGGAATTGGAAGACTGGACCTGCTGCGGTGCGAGCGCGGCCGAGACTGCCAGCCGCCTCCTCTCTTTTGTCCTGCCGGCGCGCAACCTGGCTCTGGCTGAGCAGACAAATGGCGAACGGGGATTGGTAGCCAGTTGCAGTGCCTGCTATGTCAACCTCCGCAAAGTGGATGAGCACGTCAAGCAGGAGCCCGGGCTACTGGAGCAGATCAACCAGGCGCTGGAAGTGGATGGCCTCACTTACCAAGGTCGCGTTCAGGTACGGCATCTGCTCGACGTCCTCGCCAACGACATAGCTCCGGAGGTCATCGCCGGTCGGGTGAAGCGCCCCTTGACGGAGCTCAGCGTCGCTCCGTACTATGGCTGCCAGACCGTGCGGCCCTACAGCCCTTTCGACGCGCCCTATCTCCCCGAGTCCATGGATAGGATCCTGGAGGCGGTCGGTGCAAAGGTACAACCCAACCCTATGAGAGCCGCCTGCTGTGGCGGGACTCTGCTGACCACCAAGCGAGAGGTCGGTCTGAAGCTGGTGGCTGACCTCATCCAGGCCGCGGAAGGAGCGGATTGTATTGCCACCGTCTGTCCCCTGTGCCAGATGAACCTCGACTCCTACCAGGGACTGCTATCCAAGCGGCTGGGCCAGCCAGTGCAGATGCCTATCCTGTACCTCACACAGCTGCTGGGGTTGGCATTCGACCTGCCAGAGGAGCAGTTGGGACTTGGGCACAATGTCGTTTCTGTCAAACCATTGCTAGCCAAACTGTCTGAGGAGGTTTGAGCATGGAAGAAGTCAAGATTGGCGTTTACGTCTGCCAATGCGGAATCAACATAGCCAGCTCCATCGACGTGGCCGATGTGGTGCGGTTTGCCAGCGTGCTGCCACACGTCACAGTAGCCCGTCAAAACAAGTACGTGTGCTCCGAACCCGGCCAAAAGATGATCGCCGAGGACATTCGAGAGCTGGGCATCAACCGAGTGGTTGTGGCCTCGTGTACGCCGCGCATGCATGAAGTCACCTTCCAGACTGTCCTGGAGGAGGCGGGCCTGAACCCCTACTTCTTTGAGATGGCCAACATCCGCGAACACGTCTCGTGGATCAGCAAGGATGCAACTCAGGCCACGTCCAAAGCCAAGCGCCTGGTCAGCGCCGCCGTGTCGCGGGTAGCCTGGCAGGAACCCTTACAGGCCCGCCAGGTGCCGGTGACCAACAAAGCCCTCATTGTGGGAGGTGGCATTGCCGGGATCCAGGCAGCTCTGACCATCGCCAACGCCGGCCACAAAGTCTACTTGGTGGAACGGGAGCCGGCCATCGGAGGGTTCATGGCCCACCTGGACAAGACCTTCCCTACGCTGGACTGTGCCACTTGAATTCTGGGACCAAAGATGATGGATGTCGGTCGACATCCCAATATCGAACTCCTGACCTGGAGTGAAGTAGAAGAGGTCTCAGGGTACGTGGGCAATTTCCAAGTGCGGGTGCGTCGCAAACCCCGCTACGTCAACGAGGAAAAGTGCACCGGCTGTGGCGTGTGCTGGACCGAGTGTCTCACGCGGCGGATCCCCGATCTGAAGCTGATCAAGAAAGGGGACATATCCTTTGGAGAGAGGAGGCCAGGAGAACGATGAACCTGCAGCGAGTGAACGAGATCATCGATGGCTACGACGCCGACCGCGTCGCTACCCTGGCCATCCTGCAAGACCTCCAGGCAGAGTACAAGTACCTGCCCCGTGAAGCCCTGGTGCAGACAGCCGACAGGCTCAGCATGCCCCTGAGCGAAGTCTACCGCATGGCCACATTTTTCCGCGCCTTCAGTCTCGAGCCAAAGGGAGAATTCACCATCAAAGTGTGCCTGGGCACTGCCTGTCACGTGCGCGGCTCGGTGCAGATTATGGAGCAGTTCGAACGGGATCTGGAGATGAAAGCCGGCGAGACCACGCCTGATGGCAGATTCTCGCTGGAGGGGGTCATGTGCCTGGGAGCTTGTGCCCTTGGTCCCGTCGTAGTCGTGAATGACGAGATCCACGGCGAGATGAGCCCGGACAAAGCACGGCAGCTCGCACTCAAGCTGAAGGCAATTGAGCCCGAGCGCGTGCCAGGCTAGGCTGGCACGCGCTCGGGCTTTGGAGAGGAGAGCCGAGTATGATTGAAGGACGCACAGTGACTATCTGCCGGGGGACTGGTTGCGAATCCCATCGCTCCGACCAGTTGCACGCCATGATGGAAGCCGAAGTAGCCCGCCTGGGATTGCCGGTTGTGGTAAAACGCACCGGCTGCCATGGCTTGTGCGAGCTGGGTCCCATCGTAACCGTGGAACCAGAGGGTATCCTCTACCTCAGGGTCCAGCCCAAGGATATTGAGGATATTGCCAAGTCGCTGATGGACGGCGATCCAGTGAAAAGGCTACTGTACCGCCACCCAGTCACCAAGAAGCAGATTCCCCACTACCGTGACGTAGACTTTTACAGCAAGCAGACACGGTTGGTGCTGCGCCATAACGGCCACATCGATCCCGAGTCGATTGACGACTATTTTTCCGTAGGAGGCTACAAAGCCTTTGAGAGAGCCCTGTGGGAGATGTCACCTGAGCAAGTGATTGCCGAGGTGAAGGACTCTGGGTTACGGGGGCGCGGCGGAGCTGGCTTCCTGACCGGCCTGAAATGGGAATTCACCTACAAAGCGCCCGGAGACATCAAGTATGTCATCGCCAACGGCGACGAGGGCGACCCAGGGGCCTTTATGGACCGCAGTATTATGGAGGGCAATCCCCACAGCGTCCTGGAGGGAATGCTCATCGGCGCCTATGCCATTGGCGCTCAGGAAGGGTACATCTATGTCCGCAACGAGTACCCGTTGGCCGTAAAGCGCCTGAGGATAGCTATCCAGCAAGCCAGGGAACATGGTCTCCTGGGCCAGAACATCCTCAACTCGGGGTTTGATTTCGACGTCAGGATCGTCCGCGGCGCGGGTGCCTTTGTGTGCGGAGAGTCCAGTGCGTTGATGGCCTCAGTGGAAGGACGCGTAGGCGAACCCCGCCCAAAGCATGTGCACGCCACTCACAAAGGACTCTGGGACCAGCCCACAGCTTTGAATAACGTCGAGACCTTGGCCAACGTACCCATCATCATCGAGCAGGGCAGCGATTGGTACGCCAGCTTTGGCACTGCCCGCAGCAAGGGCACCAAGGTATTCTCCCTGGTGGGCAAAATCAAGAACACGGGATTGATCGAAGTTCCGATGGGTGCGAGCCTACGGGAGATCATCTACGACATCGGTGGAGGCCTCCTCAAGGACCGGGCGTTCAAGGCGGTACAGACGGGAGGCCCATCTGGGGGTTGTATCCCCGCCACCTTGCTAGACCTGCCAGTCGACTTTGAGCGATTGACCGAGGCGGGTTCCATGATGGGCTCCGGCGGCATGATCGTCATGGACGAACGGACATGCATGGTGGACTTTGCACGCTACTTTGTGGACTTTCTCAAAGATGAATCGTGTGGCAAGTGTACCGCCTGCCGCGAGGGTATCAAACAGATGCTAGGTATCCTGACGCGCATCACCAAGGGCCAGGGACAGGAGGGCGATATCGAGCTACTGGAGGAGTTGGGCTCTGTGGTCCAACAGACGTCCTTGTGCGGCCTTGGAAAATCCGCACCCAATCCGGTCCTGTCTACCATCCGCTACTTCCGCGACGAATACGAGGCACATATCTACGACCACAAGTGCCCAGCCGGCGTCTGCCGTGAGTTGATCACGTTCTACATCGATCCAGAGTTGTGCAAGGGCTGCACCCTGTGCGCGCAGCGCTGCCCCCAGGAAGCGATCAGCGGGGAGCGCAAAGAAGTCCACGTGATCGACCAAGCGCTATGCATCCGCTGTGGCGTCTGTCGCGAGGTCTGCCCCTCAGAAGCAGTGATCGTACAATGAACTACCGCGGTGATGAGGAGGAAATAACATGGTCCGACTGAAAATCGACGGCCAGCAATATGAAGCGGAGGCTGGGCAGACCATCCTGGAAGTCGCCCGGCGGGCCGGTATCCAGATTCCCACCCTGTGCTACCATCCGGCACTGGAGCCCTATGGTGCCTGCCGTCTCTGTACCGTGGAGATTCGGTGGGGCAGGAGGTCATCCCTGGAGACGGCCTGCACCTATCCGGTGCGTGACGGGATCGAGGTGGAGACCATGTCGCCAGCCGTCATCCAGACCCGCCGCATGATCCTCGAATTGCTCCTGGCCCGTTGTCCCAACGTGCCTGTGATCCAGGAGCTGGCTCTGGAGTACGGCATCCGGGAGTCCCGCTTCCCGACCGACAACCCTGACGAGGATTGCATCATGTG